>Ga0075021_10000292_pt1 | contig 27567 bp, 25 predicted proteins | sample ColStrG_CSR_2012_FD_72749 | JGI IMG/M metagenome (GOLD analysis project Ga0075021, IMG submission 72749) | Freshwater sediment microbial communities in response to fracking from Pennsylvania, USA - Cold Stream Run_MetaG_CSR_2012 | ecosystem: Environmental > Aquatic > Freshwater > Creek >...
GCTCAGTTGGCAGAGCGCCGGGATGTGGCCCCGGAGGTCGCGGGTTCGAGCCCCGTCGGTCACCCTCATGTCCCGGGTGACGCGAGCACGCTGCTCGCGGGACCCGGGGCCAGCTTGAAGAACAGGCGCCTCTAGCTCAACGGCAGAGCAACGGACTCTTAATCCGCAGGTTCTGGGTTCAAATCCCAGGGGGCGCACCAATACAGAGGGCACTCGTTGGATCTGGCGGGGTGGCCGAGACGGCCTGTGACTGCTCTGCGGCTACACCTCTCGGCGTGGAAGGCGTGTCGGCGTGAAGGTCACCGAAACAATGCCGTTCCCCGCTGTCTGGAGGTTCCGGGACTACGTCCGGCGGTCGAACGGCTCGCCCATTCAAAGTCGAAAACCCCCGCGTCGGGGGCAATGGGGAGCCGAGCGGGGCGCCGGCGAGCAGGTTGCCGACCGCGAGCTCGCCAAGCGGCTGGCCGACGTCAGCCCCACCTCCGCCTGACCGGGCCATCCTGACCCGGCGGATGGCGCCGATGGCTAGGCGAGGCTCAGGCCGCTGACCCGTAGAACGGCGCGTTGAACGAGAACACACCCCCATCGGATGCGACCAACCAGTAGCCGTTGCCGAGGTTGTCATCGAGGCCGGTGATCACCGGCCGGTTCAGCCGGATGCCGCCTGTCGATCCGTAGAAGGGCGCGTTGAAGGAGAAGACGCCGCCGTCAGCCGCGATGAGCCGGTACCCGGACCCGTCACCCATCGGGGCCATGTTCACGATCGGCTGGTTGAGCCGGATGCCGCCTGTCGATCCGTAGAAGGGTGCGTTGAACGAGAAGACGCCACCGTCCGATGCGACCAGCCAGTAGCCGCCGGTGGCTCTGTCGAGCCCCATTCCGACAATGGGCTTGTTCAGCTTGATGTTGCCGGTAGAGCCGAAGAACGGCGTGCCGAAGGTGAACACCCCGCCATCCGAGGCCACCATCCAGTATCCGTTCCCGTTGGGAGCTGGGGCCATCCCTACGATCGGCTTGTTCAACCGGATGTTACCGGTGGAACCGAGGAATGGGGCGTTGAAGGAGAAGATGCCGCCGTCGCTGGCTACCAGCCAGTACCCGCCGGTGGCCGGGTCGACCGCCATGCCGACGATAGGCAGATTGAGACGGGTCCCGGTCATGGCCCCGAAGCAGGTGGCCTGGCCAAAGGCGGCCACGTCCCCCGATGAGTCGACTTCGAAGTAGCCGGACCCGTCACCGAGAGCGGCGGCGCCGACCACCGAGCCGGCCGGCAGATGGGCCATGCAGTCAACCACCAGGGGCGGCCCCGTGAACGGCAGGGCCGATACCGGTGTGGTGACAGGGTTGGAGGTCCCCGGCGTCGATGGTGCGCCGATACCGTCGATGGCGGTGACCGTGTAGCTGTAGGTCCCGCCGGGTTGAGCGGTGGTGTCGGTGTAGGAGCTGCCGGGAACGGCAACGGAATTGATGAGCGCGCCGTTGCGCCGGATCTGGTAGGAGCTGATCTTGCCCCCGGTCTCCGAAGAGCCGGTCCATCCGATCTGGACCGACGTCTGCGAGGTGGCGGTGGCGGTGACCCCGCCGGGCATCGTCGGGGTGGCGACCCGGTTGGAGGTGCCTGGGGCTGAGCGGCGCGCCGCGCTGTCCTCGGCATAGACCGTGTAGACGTACTGGGTGCCGGGATTCACCGTCGAATCCTGGTAGGTGGCCGTGGAACCGGGCACCGTGGCGATCAGCACGGAGTTGCGGTAGACGAGATACGAGGAGATTGTGGCCGGAGGAGCTTCTGTGGATGGGGCCCAATCGAGTTGGATCGAGGACGAGGAAGCCGCCAGGGCGGAGACGTTCCCCGGGGTCGAAGGAAAGGCGCTCGGCGGGCCGTACGTCTGGGGGTCGAAGGTATTGCCCGCCGCATTCGTCGGGGTCACCACGATGGTGCTGCCGGTGACAGTCACCCGCAAGAAGTTGTAGACGTCGGCTGCCGACTGGGGCTGGGCCGTACCACACGACGAGCCGGTACCGGAGGTCGGGCCGGCCCCCGACGGACTCCACCCGAGCGCGTAGATGGAACCCAGACCGCTGCAGTTGTCGACAGGTTCGAGCACGCCGCCGCCACCGCCGGTGACGTAGCTGGTGATCTGGTTGGGCTGGCTGGGGATTATCCGCTGGTAGGTGTGGGCGTGACCGTTGAAGGCGATGCGGACCCCATTGCTGGCCAGCAGTGGCTCGAGACTGTTCTGGAGGTAGGGGTCGCTCGACTGGGTCGAGTTGGCAGAACGGAGCGGGAAATGGAACACGGCCATCTTGACGCCGCCGGGGTGGCTGGCCAGGTCGGCGGCCAGCCACTGGTACTCGGGAGAGCTCGGGGTCCAGTGCTGGTCGTAGTCGACTTGGTAGCCACCCCCGGGTGCCGTCCCCACGTTGCCGTCGGCCCATCCTGCATCCAGGACGTAGATGCGGACGTTGCCGCTGGAGATCGCATACCAGGCGGAGGGATAGCTTCCGGCGCTGGTCCCGTCGGCAGGCAGGGCGGGATACGAGGCGTAGGAGGACGCCCCCGAAGAAGCCATGGCGGTGCCCGACTCGGGCCAGGTCCGCAGGGTGTCCACGTTCTGACCGTGATTGCCCACGCTGTCGAAGGTGGGGATGCCACCGGTCTGCGGCCAATAGGAGGTCCCGAAAATGTCGCTGACCTCAGTCCCGGGTTGCTGCAGGTCTCCATAGTTGTCCTGGGTGCCTCCGGCGTAGGCGACGTCACCGGCAAGCACAACGAACCGGGCCCCCGACGACCCGATGAGTGAGTCGATGGCGGCCTGATCGGTGTTGAGGGAACCTGCGAAGTCGACGCCACTCGAGTAGTTGGTCTCACCCAGGTCACCGACCACGTCGAAGGTGAGGGGCGGCGAAGAACCCGTGGTCACCGCGTCCAGGGTGGTGAAAGTGGGCGAGGAGTTGCTTCCCAGCAGATCGATCGAGCCCGAGAGCACGCGGTAGCAGTACTTCGTGCTGGCTGTGAGGCCGGTCACCACCGCCGTGGACTGGCGCTCAGAGATCGAACCCACGGTGAACTGGCGCCCGGTGATGCTAGGTGGGGTTCCCGCCGCCGGGTAGGACAGCGGAAGGGAGGACGGGACGGTCAGGTGGTTGGTCGTGCAGGATCCCGAGGGCCCCCACTCGAGGGTGTCGGGACCAGCGCTGGCATTGGTGGTCGCCCAGGTGACGTCGGCGGAGGTCTGGGCGAGGTCCGTCACGTACGGGGCGCGGGTGAGGATGGGATTGAACCCGCCGTAGGGAGTCACCGGCACCGGCGTGTCTGAGGCCGCCCCCGCGTCGGTGATCACGGGCACCATCGTCGCCAGGACGCCGACGCCCAGAGCCGTGGCGATCACCAGTCGTTTCAACATTTCACAACCCCCCCCGCCAGTGCCTCTGTGGCACATTGCCCGGGCATACGATCCCACACGCTGCGGTCGTCGTCCAACGCAATTCCTCCCGGTGCGGGGGAGCTCGATCGACATCGGGGGCTCGGAGGCGCGTCGGCCTGGCCGTCCTACGGTCAGCGTCGACCTGACCACTGAGAGCGCCGCGGGCCCCCTCTCATTGCTTGTCCGTCCGCCTCCGCCGCGGGTTTTCCGACAGGGACGGCTCGCATGTCTGGCCCGGAGCGCCGTTCGAGCGGCCACCCTGCGAGCATTCGCGTGGGGTCCGAGATCGGGCTACGGGTGGGGCCGGACCGCGATCCCCCAGGACCCCGTCCACCGTCCCCGGGGGCGGAGCACCACCAGATCCGTCCCGGAACGGAAGGCGTCAGGCGGGCAGCTCATCGGCTCGACCGCCACTGACGTCCTTCTCCGACCGGTCTCCAGCGTGTCGCCCGTGTAGATCATCAGGTAGCCGAACCGTTCGTCCACCCACAGGGTGGCGCCGCCGCCGCCGTCAGGATGATCGAGATCCACCCGGGCCCGGCCGTCCCCGTCCCGGCTGAGGCCGGTGTAGCAGGTGTCCAGCCGGGTCACCCCTATCAGCCTGCCCTGCTTGAAATCGAACTCCGTTCCGGAGACCGGGCCCCTCCCGGTGGGAAGGCCCCGGTCGTCGGCGATCAGGCGCTGGTCGGCGGGTACCTTCAGGCGGACCAGGTCGACGGTGGGCGTGCCCACGGTGAGGTAGGGATGGAAACCCAGGCCGAAGGGCAGGTCGGTCGGCCCTGGGTTCTCGGCGTCGGTCACCACCGTCAGGCCATCCCGTCCCAGCCGGTACTCGACGGCCAGCCGCAACCGGAAGGGGTAGCCGGGCGACGGATGGAGCTCACAGGCCATGCTCACCCGGTTCTGCGCCCGGCTCACCATCCGCCAGGGCATCCATCGGACGAGGCCATGGATGGCGTTGTGTCGTGACGGCTCGTCGAGGGGGGCCTGGCCCTCGGACTCCTCGAACGTGTACCGGCCGTCGCCCAGCCGATTCGGCCAGGGGGCGAGCACCTGGCCGCGCCCTCCCTGGCTCCATTCGCCGGGCCCGAATCCATCGATCACCGGGCGGTCCTCGATGGTGAAGGAGCGAAGCGTGGCCCCGACCTCGGTGATGACCGCCCGTTGGTGGCCATGGCCGATCACCCACTGGTCGCCGGTGGCGATGGTGGTCTCCGCCGGACGTCGGTCTTCCGCAGGGGATGGGGCAGTCATGGTCGCAGTTTTGTCGTCCGTCGGATCGGCTGACCCCGGAGTGGCCGACGTCGACCGGTATGGTAGGCGATGAGGCCGCTGAGGCCCGACGGACCACCGATCGGGCCCTGTGCTCACCTCGCACCCGGCGGCCCCATCTCCCGCGAACGGAACCTGTCCACATGCGCATCCTGATGACCAACGACGACGGGGTGTTCTCTCCGGGCATCGCCGCCATGGCGAGGGGCCTGGCCTCCGCGTTCGGTGACCGCCACGACCTGGTGGTGGCGGCTCCACTGACCGATCACAGTGGCGCCGGGGCCGCCGTGGGCCCGGTCTACGAACGGGAGTCCATCCCGTATGAGTCCGTCGAGATACCCGGCCTGGGCGATGTCCCCGTCTATGGCATCGACGGCCCTCCGGCGCTGGCTGTCATCCTGGCCTGCATCGAAGGGTTCGGCCCCCGACCCGACCTGGTGGTCTCCGGGATCAACCACGGCCTCAACACCGGCCGCTCGGCACTCCACTCGGGCACCGTGGGCGCCACCCTCACCTCCGCACAATTCGGCATCCGTGGTCTGGCCGTGAGCATCGCCTGGGGGAGGGACCCGGTGCCATGGGGCACGCCCGTGCAGCTGGCGGCGGGGATCGTCCCGGTGCTGGCGGCCATGCCACCGGCGACGGTCCTCAGTCTCAACGTGCCGGCGGTGTCCATGGACGCCCTTCGGGGCCTGCGCCATGGCGCTCTGGGCACGATCGGCCTGATCCGTTCGGTCCGCCCCGAGAACACGCCGGACCCGGTCACCGGCCCGCCCGTCGACACCACCGGCGGGACGATCACCCTCACCCTGCGGGGGATGGGAGCGGCAGCCGATCGGATCGCCGAGCGGGCCGAACTGGAGCCCGACTCCGATGCCGCATTGCTGGACGCGGGGTGGGCGACACTCACCCCGCTCCTCGGTGTGCGCGAAGACCGCACCGATCAGGGCGAACAAGCGCTGGCGGCCGCGCTCGCCACCTTCGCCCCCGTGCCCATCGAGCCTCGCTGACCACATCGGAGGTTCACGCAGTCATCCGCCACCCCGGTGGGCCCGGCCGCTCACCCGAAGAGTTCGTCCAACCAGTCGTAGGTGACCTGGGCCGACAGCCGTATGTTGTCCGACTGGCAGTGGGCCGACGCGCCGTCCTCCGCCGTGAAGACCACCGGAGTCACCGGGCCCCCGGCCTCGGCGGCGAACGAATGGAACTGGGCCAGGGGCTCGGGTCCTTCACGGTCCCCGATCATGGCCAGCACGGGGCATCGAATCTCGGCGGCCAGGTCGCCGAGACGGAAGGCGAGGATGGCGTCCCGCCACCGGTGGAACGAGGGGACGCCGAAACGAAGGCAGATGGACGCTATCCCCCACTGCATCTGCCGTGGCATCAGGTCCTCCGGGACCCCGATCACGTCCTCCGGCCGGATGTCCCGGGTCATACGGAAGACATCGGACCCCACCCAGGCCTCCATGTACCGGCTCATGTCGACAACCGGCGGGTCGGCCACCAGCGCGCCCACCCGGCGATCGGTGGCCGCGCTGCGGGCGGCGAAGTACGAACCGAAGCTCTGGCCCGCCAGCGCCAGCCGGGCTCCGTCCACATCGGGACGACGGAGCAGATCATCGAGCACGGCGCCGATCGGCACCTCGTAGTCGGGCCGGAAGGTCATGGTCGGATTGCGGCGCATGCACCCGGGCTGGCCGGGCCCGTCGAAGACGAAGGCGTTCCACCCCCGTTCGGCGCCGGGTGCTCCGAGGTGGAAATAGAGTTCCTCCGCGCTCGAATCGAAGCCGCCCACCCCGACCAGGGTGGGGTACCGGCCGTCGATCCCCGTGCCCGCCGCCGGCGAGGCCCGCACCAGGTATCCGGGGAGTGATCCCCCCTCGAACGGGACTTCGACCAGTTCAACCGGCCGGTCCAGCAGCCCGGCGGCGTGGGCGAAGCAGGCCTGGCTCCGCTCTCCGGTTCGGTGGGATCCTCCCTCCACGCCCTCGGCGTAGTACTCCGCCGTCCGGTAGTACGTCGATGCCCGGAGCAGGTGGTCCCGGCCGCTCACCCGACGGCCCGCGTCCAGGCAGGCCCGGCCCCGGCCCTCTATCCGCTCCGCCAGCCGTTCGAAGGCGACGGCCCAGCTGCGTGGGCTGCCGTCAGTGATCTCCTCCACCACACCGAGGCACTCCCCGACCGTCGACCCGCCGTAGTCGGCCACGCCGAGCGCCCGGATCAGCTGATAGTTGAATTCGTCGTCGCGGAAGCCCTCGACCCGGATGGCGCTGCGGACGACGTCGGAGTGTTCGAAGGACACAGCCCTCATTTCAGCACCGGTCGGACCCGACAGGTGCGGGAACCGGCACGGTCAGGTGGTCATTGTGCCCGATCGGGGGCCTACTCTGTGTCATGCGCGTGGCCGCCATCCAGACGACGGCCGGCCTGGAGCGGGATGCCAACCTCGAAGCGGCCGGCCAACTGGTGGAAGAAGCGGTCTCGGACGGCGCCGAACTCGTGGTCCTCCCCGAATACTTCTCCGTGGCCGGCAGTCAGGACCACCTAACTCGACACGCAGAATCGCTGACCGGCCCCACCGTCACCTGGGCGTCGCGCCTGGCCGAGCGGTCGAAGATCCGCCTCCTGGCCGGGAGCTTTCCTGAAAGGGCCGATGCCGAGCCGGTGGTGCACGACCGGGGGGGACACGGTGGGCGCATCTTCAACACAAGCTGTCTGATCGGGCCGGACGGATCGGTAGAGGCGGTGTACAGGAAGATCCATCTGTTCGACGTAGAACTGGGCGGAACCAGCTTCTGCGAGTCGGCGGTCATCGCGCCGGGTGACCAGCTCTGCGTGGCCGCCCTGGTCAGGCCATCCCTCGGGGACGACCGGCCCACTCCGGTCCTCGGACTGTCCATCTGCTACGACCTCCGGTTTCCTGAGCAGTACCGCATCCTGACGCTCCTCGGGGCCACCGTTATGGCCGTGCCGGCAGCCTTCACCGCCGCCACCGGCCCCCCGCACTGGGAGTTGCTCCTCCGGGCCCGCGCCGTCGAGAACCAGGTCTTCGTGATCGGTGCGGGACAGGTCGGTGACCTTCCGACCGGAATGCCGGCCTGCCACGGTCATTCCATGATCGTGGATCCCTGGGGGACAGTACTGGCGGAACGGGACGATCCCACCCCGGGCGTCGTGACCGCCGACCTCGACGAGGACCGACAGCAAAGGGTCCGGTCCGAACTGCCCGTTCTGGCAAATCGTCGCCCCGGAGCGTACCGTTGGCCGGGTGAAACAACAGGGCGCGCACCCGAAACCGATCGCTAGGAGCTCATCGCACCGTTCACCGGCCTCGGCCTCGTCGGCCGCGCCGCCCTACGAAGTCGGCATGTTCGAGTCGGACGGCATGCAGCTGTACTACGAGATCCACGGTCACGGCCCTCGGGTCCTGGTGTTCATGCACGGGATCCTGATGGACTCCAACATGAACCGCCGACTGGCCAACGACTTGGCGGCCAAGGGCAACCGGGTGATCCTGATCGATCTGCCGGGCCACGGGTTGTCGGACAAGCCGCAGCGGGCCTCGTTCCACCGCATGGACACCTATGCGGAGCACATTGTGGCCCTGCTCGACCACCTCGGAATCGACAAGGCGGTCATCGGTGGTGTCTCGCTGGGTGGCAACGTGAGCCTGCTGGTCGCCGCCCTGGCCCCGGAGCGGGTGCAGGCCCTGATCATCGAGATGCCCGTGCTCGAGTGGGCCGTTCCGGCCGCCGCCATCACGTTCGTCCCCATGCTGCTCGCCGTCCACTTCGCCCGCCCACTGGTCAGAAGAGTGGCATCCCTCATCGGTCGCCTTCCCCGCACCGGCCACGGGGCGGTGGACAGCGTCATGAACTCGTTGTCCAATGATCCGATGGAGACGGCCGCGGTCCTACACGGGATCCTGGCCGGGCCGATCGCCCCCACCGTCGACCAGCGTTCGGCCATGGAGATGCCGGCCATGGTCATCGGCCACCAGGTCGACCGGATCCACCCGTTCCATGACGCGGAGCAGCTGGCCAAGCGTCTGTCCGGGGGAAAGTTGGTGCAGGCCAACTCCCTGCTCGAGCTCCGCTTCCATCCCGAGCGTCTCACCGTGGAGATGGCCAATTTCCTCGATGACGTCTGGTCCTCTCCGGCGCAGCCGGACCGCAGGGTGGGCTGACCGGCTGGCCGGCTGGCCGATCAGTCGTCGAGGTCGGGCCGTCGGGCGCGCTTGCGCTCCGAGACCCGGCGCTTGGCCGTCAGTCGCCGCTCCTTGGCCCCCCGTGATGGTCGGGTCGGTCGGCGGGGCTTCTCGATGCGGAGGGCATCGGCCATGCGGGCGCGGAACCGCTCCACCGCCAGCTGTCGGTTCCGGAGCTGTGATCGCTCGGCATCCGCCACCAACCGGACCTCCGGGCCGAGGCGATCGATGAGCCGGGCCCGTTGGCGCGGCCCCAACGACGGTGACCCGGCCACGTCGAATCGGAGCTCCACCCGGGTGTTCACCTTGTTGGCATGCTGTCCGCCGGGGCCGCCGCTCGGGCTGAACCGGAACTGCAGCTCGGAAAGGGGGATCGCCAGTGACGCGCTGATCCGCACCGTCCCGCCGTCGTCGCCGTCCGCCGTCATGACCAGGACGGTGGCACATCGCCGGTCCCGGGTTCGTCCACCACCGGGTTGGTCAGCTCACCGACACCCTCGATCTCCACCGTCACCTCGTCCCCGGCCACCAGCCAGCGTGGTCGGTCCTCACCGGCGGCCACCCCCGCCGGCGTTCCCGTGGTGATGAGCATCCCGGGCTCCAAGGTGAACGCCGTCGAGAGGTGCTCGATCATCTGGCGACAGGTGAAAATCATGTCCGCGGTCCTCCCGTCCTGGCGCAGCTCGCCGTTGACCCGGGTGCGGACGGCGAGGTCCTGCGGGTCCCCCACCTCGTCGGTGGTCACGATCCACGGCCCGGTGGGCCCGTGGGTGTCGAATCCCTTGCCCATCATCATCGTGGGCGACCGCCACTGCCAGTCCCTCACGCTCACGTCGTTGACCACGGTGAACCCGGCCACCACCTCGAACGCGTCCTCGGCGGGAACATGCCGGCAGCGACGACTGACGACCATGCCCAACTCGCCCTCGTAGTCGACGGTCGGCGACACCCGGGGCACCTCGATGGCCGCGCCCGGACCGATGACGCAGGTCGGCTGCTTGGAGAACCAGGTCTGGCACGTGGGACGTTCGTGTCCCAACTCCTCCACATGGGCGTCGTAGTTGCGGGCGATGGCCAGAAACGAGGGGGGCCGGGGCACGGGCGCGACCAGTCGGGCCTCGGACAGCGGCACCCTGCGGGTCCTGGCGGTGTGTGCTCTGGCCAGCGCGACACCGGCGTCCGCGCCGAGGGCCAGCAGCGCGGCCATCGAACCGGGCAGTCCGATGATCGGGTCGGTCAGATCGACGACATCGTCCCCGACCACCAGACCGGTCCGCACCCCTTCGTCGAACAGGCTCACCAGTCGCATCCACGAAACCTAGGCCACGCCCGGTCCTACACTCGGGCCATGCCCGACTCCCACCCCTCCCCGTCCGACCGCGACCACGCATTCGGGGGGCAGACCGTCCTCATCACCGGGTCATCATCGGGGATCGGAGCATCCACCGCCCGCCAATTCGCCGCCCTCGGCGCCACGGTGGCGATCAACTCGTCGACATCCGTGGAGGCGGGTGAGGCACTGGCCGCCGAGCTCCCGGGTGCCGGCTACTTCCAGGCCGACGTGGCGGACGAGGGGCAGGCCCGGCGGCTCGTAGACGAGGTGGTGGCCCGGCACGGGCGGCTCGATGTGCTGGTCAACAACGCCGGGACCACCCAGGTGATCCCCCACGGCGACCTGAAGGCGGCCTCGCCCGAGGTGTGGCGCCGGATCTTCGACGTCAACGTGATAGGCACCTGGCAGGTGACGGTGGCCGCGGTTCCCCACCTGCGCGCCTCGGGGCGGGGCCAGGTGGTCAATGTCTCCTCGGTGGCCGGCGAGCGCCCGACCGGCAGCTCGGTCCCCTATGCCTGCTCGAAGGCGGCGGTCAGCCACATGACCAGGCTGTTGGCCAACACACTCGGCCCGGACATCCGGGTCAACGCGGTGGCGCCCGGACTCGTCGACACCCCCTGGACGGCGGACTGGGGCGCAGTGCGCGAGTTCGTGACCGCCCAGGCGCCGCTGCAGCGCACCGCGTCCCCCGAAGACGTCGCCGAGGTCATCGTGGGACTGGCCCGGGCCACCTACGTGACCGGCGAGGTCGTGCTCATCGACGGTGGCCTTCACCTACGCTGAGGGCGCCCCGTCCGGTCTCCCACGCGTCCCGTCGCAGCCGCCAGATGCCGTGGGACGACCGGGGAGACTGGAGCACCGGTTCCCCAGGAGCGACAGGCCGAGCCGGCCGGCGACATCGGACTCCTCCAGAGGTGCGGAGGACAAGGCGCTCGGTGGTCAGGGTGGGGCACGCGTTCATGGCCGCGTTCAACCCCCGCGGCGAGTGCGCCGACCGGAGGTGGGTCCCAGCGTCCTCACCCGAGAGTGGTGTGGATGTCCATTCCGGCCCGTAGGGTGCGGCTCACCGGGGTCCGTTCGGCGATCTCGGCCAACCGCTGCTTCTGCTCGGCCGAGAGATCGCCGTCGACCTTGATGGTGCGTTCGATCCGCTCCACCTTGGAGGCGCCATCGCCGGTACGCAGGAGCCGGGCGCGCACCTTCACCTCGCCCAACGCCCATCCCTTCCGGTTGGCGTACATGCGCAAGGTGGCTGCCGTGCACTGGACCAGGCCGGCGAGAACGAACTGGTAGGGATTCGGTCCCTCGTCGTCACCGCCCACCTCCGGGCCCTCGTCGGCCACCAGGTGGTGGCGCCCGGCCCGGATTTCCCCGCGGTAGCCGCCGGCACTGGTCACCGACACCATGGCGATCGGCTGCTCGCCCTCGACGGGAGCGGCTTTGGCGACACTCACTGCGGCCCCCTGTTCGCTCCGCGCACGCACACTCGCATACCGCTTTCGTAGCACCGAATCCGGGGGACCGTAACAGACGGGTGAGACTTCTGCGCTGGCGCAGATGGGGATGGCAAAGAGGCCATCCCGCCTGGAGAACTTGTTCCCTCTGTAACCAGACTGGAACAAGGAAGGACGATCAGCGGACGGACAGGGCGGCGCCCACCGTCGCGCTCCTTGACCCGATCCGCCGGAGCACCTGGATCATCCCTCCGCAGTGGGTGGCCCCATTTCGCCGGCGCCTAGCTGCTCGTTCCGTGGCGGGGTCGCCTGGACCCCGCCGACACCAGCTCAATGCAGGTTGGCCAGCGCCTCATTCAGCTGCAGAACGTTGATGTAGCTGCCTCCGAGGAAGCCCAGTTGTGCCCCGTTGGCCTGCCGGGCGATCAGTGCCCGCAGGGTCGCAGGCGCTAAGCCGGTGGCCCGGGACACCATGGGTACCTGCACCGTGGCGTCGGCGGGGGTGATGTCCGGGTCAAATCCGCTGCCTGAGGTGGTCACCAGGTCCGGGGTGGGGTTGACGCCGAGGTTGTGCCAGTAGGCGACGAGGGCCTGGGTGTTGGCCAAGAGGACCTTGGAGCGCGGGCCCAAGTTGCTCGCCCCCGACGACCCGCTGTTGCCGTTGGCCACCAGAGGGTTGTCCCCCCCGCCGACCGGTGGCGTTGCCTTGGGATCGGCGGCGTAGGGACCGGAGTCGTCCGGACGACCGTGGAACCACCTGGGGCTCGACCAGTTCTGGCCGATGAGTGTAGAGCCGTTGGCGGTGATCGACCCGTTGGCCTGGTATCGGAACAGAAGCTGGGAAATGCCGGTTCCGGCCAGGGCATAGACGAAGCCGAAGAACACCAGGCAGAGCGCAGCCATGGTTAGTGCCCGACGAACCTGGATGAGCATCAGCCGGTCTCCATCAGTAGGCGTGCAGAGCGACGAGCACGAGATCGATGAGCTTGATGAATGCGAACGGCACGACGATCCCACCCACCCCGTAGATCCAGACGTTCCTCCGCAGGATGGCGGCAGAACTGGCCGGGCGGAACTTGACGCCCCGCAGGGCCAGAGGGATCAGCGCCACGATGACCAGTGCATTGAAGATGACGGCAGACAGCACGGCACTGGTCGGGTCGTGCAGCTTCATGATGTTGAGGGCGTTGAGCTGGGGGTAGGTGGCGACATACAGCGCGGGGATGATGGCGAAGTACTTGGCCACGTCGTTGGCGATCGAGAAGGTGGTGAGCGACCCCCGGGTGATGAGGAGCTGCTTGCCGATCTCGACCACGTCGATGAGCTTGGTGGGATTGGAATCGAGGTCGACCATGTTGCCGGCCTCCTTGGCCGCGGTGGTCCCGGTATTCATGGCCACACCGACATCGGCCTGGGCCAGGGCCGGGGCATCGTTGGTCCCGTCGCCGGTCATGGCGACCAGCTTTCCCCCCTCCTGCTCGGTCCGGATCAGGGCCATCTTGGCTTCGGGTGTGGCCTCGGCCAGGAAGTCGTCGACGCCCGCCTCCTGGGCGATGGCCGCCGCCGTCAGGGGGTTGTCGCCGGTGATCATCACCGTCCGGATGCCCATCTGGCGCATCTCGTCGAACTTCTCCCGGATACCCAGCTTGACGACGTCCTTGAGCTCGATGACCCCGAGGACGTCCTGTCCGTCGGCCACCACCAGCGGTGTCGAGCCCGAACGCGACACCCTCTCCACGATGGCGTCGAGATCGGCCGGGACGGTCCCCCCCAGCCCGGCGGCCCACCGCTTGACCGACTCGGCGGCACCCTTGCGGATCTGGCGATCATCCACGTCGAGTCCCGACATACGGGTGGTCGCTGAGAAGGGGATGAAGGTGTGGTCCCCCACCAGCTGCCGCTCGCGGATGTCGAACCGCTCCTTGGCCAGTACCACGATGGACCGTCCCTCCGGGGTTTCGTCGGCCAACGATGCCAGCTGGGCGGCGTCGGCCACCTCGTGCTCGGTGTGGCCTCCGACCGGGAGGAAATCCGATGCCATCCGGTTTCCGAGGGTGATGGTGCCGGTCTTGTCCAGCAACAGGGTCTGCACGTCACCTGCCGCCTCGACGGCGCGGCCGCTCATGGCCAGCACGTTCCGCTGCACGAGACGGTCCATCCCGGCAATCCCAATGGCGGAGAGCAGCGCTCCGATGGTGGTCGGGATCAGGCACACCAGCAGGGCCACCAGGACGACGACGGAGACGGAGGCCCCGGCATAGTGGCCGAACGGCTGGAGGGCCACGACCACTGGGAGAAAGACGATGGTGAGCACGGCCAGCAGAATGGTGAGAGCGATCTCGTTGGGGGTCTTCTGGCGGTTGGCCCCCTCGACCAGAGTGATCATCCGGTCGATGAAGGTCTGGCCCCGCTCCGCTGTGATGCGGACCACGATCCGGTCGGACAACACCTTGGTCCCCCCGGTGACCGCCGACCGGTCCCCCCCCGACTCCCGGATGACCGGGGCCGACTCGCCGGTGATGGCCGACTCGTCGACGGAGGCGATGCCTTCGGTGATCTCACCGTCGGAGGGGATGAGGTCGTTGGCCTCGCACACCACCAGGTCCCCCTTGGCCAGGGATGCCGCCGGGACCAGTTCCTCGGTCCCGTCGGGAAGTAGGCGCCGCGCTTCGGTCTCGGACCGCATCCGGCGGAGTGTGTCGGCCTGGGCCTTGCCCCGTCCCTCGGCCATGGCTTCGGCGAAGTTGGCGAAGACCACCGTGAGGAAGAGCCAGATGGTGATGGACCAGGTGAAGATGCCGGGGTGGGCGATCGCCTCGATGAAGGTGATCACCGAGCCCACCAGCACCACGAACATGACGGGGTTCCTGATCTGAGTGGCCGGGTTCAGCTTGATCAACGATTCGATGAGCGAGCGCCGGAGGATCTCCCGGTCGAAGAGGCCACGGGCCTGCGCCACTCCGTGTGCCTCGGCGGTCGGCTCCGGTTGGGTTGCGGTCACCACCATCAGAAGAACTTCCCGTGGCTCAGCTGCTCGACGATCGGCCCGAGCGATATTGCGGGGAAGAAGGTGAGGCCACCGATGATCACGATCACTCCGATGGTGAGTCCCACGAACATGGAGTTGTCGGTGCGGAACGTTCCGAGCGACGCCGGCACGACGTTCTTGGCGGCCAGGACGCCCCCGAGGGCGAGGGCAGGGATCATGATGCCGAACCGCCCCACCAGCATGTCGATGCCGCCGATGATGTTGTAGAAGGCGGTGTTGCCGGTGAGCCCGGCGAATGCCGACCCGTTGTTGTTCCCCTGCGACGTCAGTGCGTAGAGGATCTCGCTGAACCCGTGGGGCCCGGCGTTGAGCGGGCCCGCCCGCCCGGCACGGGTGGAGACGGCGATGGCCGTGAAGATGAGCACGATGATCGGCATCACCAGTGCCCCCAGTCCCGCCAGTTTCACCTCTTTGGCCTGGATCTTCTTTCCCAGGTACTCGGGCGTTCGCCCGATCATGAGCCCACCGATGAACACGGCGATGATGGCGTAGATGAGGATGGTGTAAAGCCCGCTGCCGGTACCTCCCGGGGTGACCTCCCCCAGCATCATGCCGGTCAGCAGCCCGAAGCCGCCGATGGGTGTGAACGAGTCGTAGGCCGAGTCGGCCGAGCCGGTCGAGGTGTTGGTGGACGACACGCCGAACAGGGCGCTGGAAGTGTCGCCGAAGCGCACCTCCTTCCCCTCGGTGTTGCCCGCGCTCGAATGCACCCCGGCTACGGCGACGGCAGGATTCTGCTGGTGCTCGGCGTAGCTCGTGAACCCGACCCACACGCCGAAGATGAGCACCATTGCGGCCAGGAGGGCGGCACCGTGCCGGATGCTGCCCACCATCTTCCCGAAGGTGTAGGTGAGGGCGAACGGGATGGCCAGCAGCAGGTAGATGGACAGCCAGTTGGTGAGGCCGGTCGGGTTCTCGAAGGTGGTCGCCGAGTTGGCGTTGAGGAACCCCCCGCCGTTGGTCCCGAGCTGCTTGATCGCCTCCATGAAGCCGATCGGACCCCGGGGGATGGTCTGGGTGACCCCGTTCAGGGCATTGTGGATATCGACCGGGCCGGCGAAGGTCTGCACGGCCCCCTGGCCCACAAAGATGATGCCGGCGATGAAGGCGATGGGGAACAGGATGTAGAGCAGGCAACGGGTGATGTCGACCCAGAAGTTCCCGACGGTCGGGGAGTTGCGCAGGGAGAATCCCCGCACCACGACGATGGCGGCGGCGATGCCCACCGCGGGAGTAACGAACTGTTGGACGGTTAGGGCGCCCATCTGCGAAAAGTACGACATCGTGGTCTCGCCGGCGTAGTTCTGCCAGTTGGTGTTGGTCACGAACGACGACGCCGTGTTGAAGCTGAGTGCCTGGCCCACGGCCCCCAAGTGCTGGGGGTTGAGCGGGAGGGAACCCTGGATGCGGATGATCACGTAGGTGAAGACGAGCGACACGCCCGAGAAGACGACCATGGATCCGGCGTAGCGCTTCCAGGTCTGTTCCTGCTCGGGCCCGGTGCCGAGGAGCCGGTACACCGGCCGCTCGGCCCAGCCGAGGAAGTGCACCCGCTGTTCGAACACGGCCGCCATGTAGGAGCCGAGATAACGCCAGGTGACGGCCAGGGCGATGACCAAGGTGATGATCGTCCAGGTGAATCCCATGCTCAGAATTTCTCGGGCTTGAACATTGCGACGCCCAGATAGACGAACACCAGGACGGCGACTCCGAGAAGGATGCCCTGGGTGACCGTCATACCCGGTCCAGGGCCCAGATGAGGCCGAGCATGGCCAGGGTGAAACCGACGATGCCGAGCGCCACGAGGATGTCTGCCATGTGACGAGTATCCGCCCGGCGGTCTGAACAGGTTCTGAACGGGAGCCGGCGGCTCTGAATAAATCCTCAACAGATGGGCGTCTTGGATCCGGGGCGCCGGTTTCGTACGACAATGTGCGTGTGCGCAGAAGTCTCGTGGGCCTGATCACCGGGGTGGTGACCGCCGTGGGCCTCGGCGCGGTCATGGTGGCATTCCGTTCCCATCTGAGCATCGCCTCGGTGGCCCTGGTGCTGGTCATCCCGGTGGTGGCGGGAGTGGCGGCCGGTGGATTCCGGGCCGGTGCGGCCAGTGTGGTCGTCGGGTTCCTCGTCTACGACTTCCTGTTCATTCCGCCCTACTACCGACTGACCGTCAGCACCGGTCAGAACTGGGTGGTACTGGGTGTGTATGTCGTGGTGATGCTGCTCGTGGCCCGGGTCGTCGCCGGCCTCGACTCCGCACGTTCGGAAGCCCAGCGGAGGGCCGACGAGACCCGCCGCCTCTTCGAGCTGTCCGAGCTCCTGGTCGAGGACCGGTCCGTCGACGAGCTGCTCGAGACCATCGTCGGAGCGGTAGCGACCGTCTTCGAGGTCCCCGCGGTGGCACTCCTGGTACCCGAAGACGATCGCCTGGAGATCGCAGCCTCGGCCGGAGAGGAGCTGTCGCGGGACCAGCTGAAACGGCTCGACCCCTATTCGGGGGTTCCGGTGAGCCTCGGCACCGGACCGGGAGCACCCCACGAGGTCCGCACCGTGGCGCTGAGTGCGGCGGGTCGGCCGGTCGGGATCCTGGCCATGCGGGGGGCCCCGGCGTCCGAGGCGGACAGGGCCCTGCTCCGCACCTTCGCCAATCATGCCGCCCTGGCCTTAGAACGGGCACAGCTGCGCGAACAGGCGGTCCGCTCCGAGCTCTTGGAGGAGGTCGACCGGCTGCGCCACGCCCTCATGGGAGCGGTGTCGCACGACCTGCGCACGCCGCTGGCCACGATGAAGGTGGCTTCCTCGACGCTGCTGAGCCCGCCCGCCCCGCTCTCCGATTCGGACGCCCACGAGTTGTACCGCCTGATCGACGTGGAGACGGACCGTCTGACCCGCCTGGTGACCAACCTCTTGGACCTCACCCGGTTGGACGCAGGAGCCCTCCAGATCCGCCGGGGCCCACAGTCGATCCGAGCTCTGGTGGCCGACGCCGTGGCCGCCCTTCGCTCCACGCTGAACGGGCGGGCGGTCCGGATGGACCTGGCCGACGGGCTCCCACCGGTCGATGTCGACGAGCTTCTCATCGGTCAGGTACTAGCTAACCTCCTTGACAATGCCGATCGCCATTCTCCACCGGACACTCAGATCACCGTGACCGGTGAGCTCCGCGACAACCGGATCGCCGTCTCCGTGGCCGACAGGGGGCCGGGGGTGCCGGTGGCCGAACGACAGGCGGTCTTCGACAGGTTCGTGCGTTTTGACACCGGAGGCCGATCCGGCCTGGGGCTGTCCATTGCCAAGACGTTCGTCGAAGCCCATCATGAGCAGATCTGGGTCGAGGATGTTCCCGGAGGAGGCGCCCGCTTCGTCTTCACCCTTCCGCCGGCGGCCGGCATTGGCGAAGGCGGGTAGGACAGTGGCACGGATCCTCGTCATCGATGACGATCCCTCGCTCCTGCGAGCGCTCCGCGTCGGGCTGCAGGCCGGGGGCCACGAGGTCACGACGGCGGTCAACGGCGGGCAGGGCATCTCCCAGACGGCGCTGGCGTCACCTGACGTCGTTGTGCTCGACCTGGGGCTTCCCGACATCGACGGGCAGGTGGTGTGCAGGAGGATCCGCCAGTGGAGCGAGGTGCCGATCATCATCCTCTCGGCCAGCGGTGCCGAGGACCGCAAGGTCGCTGCGCTCAACGGAGGGGCGGACGACTACGTGACGAAGCCGTTCGGCATGGCGGAACTGGAAGCCCGGATCCGCACCGCCATCCGCCATCGCGCGTCGGGGCCCGACCAGCCACCGCCGGCGGCCATCAGGGTCGGTGAACTCGACTTGGACCTCGTGCACCGCGAAGCTCAAGTGAAGGGTGTCCCGGTCGGGCTCACGACCAAGGAGTTCGAGGTGCTCGTGTTCCTGGCCCGCCACTCCGGTCGGACCTGTACCCACCAGATGATCCTGTCGAACGTCTGGGGAACCGGCTACGGCAAGGAGGCGCAGTACCTCCACGCCTACGTGCACCGGCTTCGACAGAAACTCGGGGACGCCTCGGGAACGCTGATCCGGACCGCACCGGGCATCGGCTACAGCCTCGACGCGGACGGGGACCCGGACGCGGGGAAGGGCCAGTCGGACCCGGCGCCGCGGCACGCGATGGATCGACCCTGAGGTCAGGAGGGCTGTGGCACGAGGAAAGCTCCGGCTGTATCTCGGCGCTGCCCCGGGGGTGGGCAAGACCTACGCCATGCTCAACGAGGGGTGGCGAAGGAAGGAGCGCGGCACCGATGTGGTGATCGGCTGGGTCCAGGACCATGGACGACCGCACACCGACGCGCAGATCCGCGACCTCGAGCTCTTTCGGCGGCGCACCGTCGAATACCGGGGCCAGACCCTGGAGGAGATGGACCTCGACGGCTTGCTGGCCCGCAACCCCGACCTCGTTCTGGTGGACGAGCTGGCGCACACCAATTCCCCCGGCTCGAAAAACGCCAAGCGCTGGAGGGACGTCGAGGAGCTCCTCGACGCCGGCATCAACGTCATCTCGACGGTCAACCTCCAGCATCTCGAGTCGCTCAACGACGTCGTCGAGCAGATCACCGGCGTCACCCAGCAGGAAACGGTGCCCGACCCGGTGGTGAGGGCGGCCGACCAGCTGGAACTGGTCGACATGGCCCCCGAGGCGCTGCGAAGGCGGTTGGCCCACGGGAACGTCTACCCTCCCGAGCGCATCGATGCCGCCCTCGGGAACTACTTCCGCACAGGCAATCTCACCGCTCTGCGCGAGCTGGCGCTCCTCTGGGTGGCCGATCGGGTGGACGAGGAGCTCAATCACTACCGGGAGCGACACAACATCGCCGGTCCGTGGGAGACCAGGGAGCGGGTCGTGGTCTCCCTCACCGGCTCACACGGGAGCAGCATCCTCATCCGTCGTGCCGCCCGCATGGCCATGCGCACAAAGGCCGAGCTGGTCGGCGTGCACGTCCGGACAGACGACAGCCTGACCGGTCGAGGGTCTCAAGGCCTGGTCCAGAACCGCGCCCTGCTCGACGATCTCGGGGGACGCTACATCGAGGTGGTCGGCTCCGATGTGGCACCCGCCCTTCTGCAGGTGGCCCAAGCCGAGAATGCGACCCAGCTCGTCATGGGTGCCACCCATCGGAGCCGATTGACCGAGTTCGTCCGCGGGTCGGTCATCAATTCGGTCATCCGGGCAGCCGGCGGCTCGCTGGATATCCACGTCATCGCCACCGAGGTCGAGCTGCAGCCGGACTCCGACGGCGACACCGGGACGGGCCCGGACGGTGTCGCCGAGCCTCCCCGTGGCCAGCGCCGGCCGGCTGGTCGGCACCGGCGCCGGGTGCTCTCACCCCTGCCCTTCCGTCGCCGATTGGCGGCCCTGATCATCGGGGTGATCGGCTTCCCCCTGCTCACCGTCGTGCTCACCAGTGACCGCACCCATGTCGACCTGTCCACTGCGCTCAGTTCGTACCTGGTCCTGGTGGTGGTGGTGGCGGCCACGGGAGGGATGTGGCCGGCGGCACTGGCCGCCCTGGCGGGGTTCCTCCTGTCCAACTACTACTTCGCACCGCCCATCCACACCTTCACGATCGGCGATGCCCGGGACATACTCGCCCTGGTGATGTTCGCGGTCACCGCCGGGGTGGTCAGCGTTCTGGTCGATCTCTCGGCCCGACGGACCGCCGGGGCCGTCCAGGCCCGGACCGATGCCCGCACGCTCGCCCGGGTCGCCGGGCGCATGGTCGCTCCCGAGGGGAATCCGCTTCCCTCGCTCCTGCAGGAACTGAAGTCCGCCTTCCGCCTGGACGGGGCCGCCGTGCTCCGGTCCGACGTGAACCGCCGGCCCCCCGGCTCCACCCCCGGGGCGGAGGTCGCCGGCCGGACGTGGTCGGTGGTGGCCTCCGCCGGCCTCCGGGCGCCGGGCGATCCCGCCGAGGCCACGGTGGTGCTACCCCTGACCGGCTGGGAGCTCCTGGCCCTGAAGGGACCAGACCTGACGGCTGAGGATCGGGAGATCCTGTCCGCGTTCGCCGCCCAGGTGGCGACGGTCCTCGAAAACGCCCGTCTCCATGCCGAGGCGGCCGAGGCCGACGCGCTGGCCCGGGCCAACCAGCTCCGATCCACCCTGTTGGCGGCGGTGAGCCACGACCTTCGCACGCCCCTGGCCTCGATCAAGGCCGCGTCATCGAGCCTCCTCTCGGACCGGCTGGGTTTCGGGCCCGATGAGACTCGGATACTGCTGCAGACCATCGACGACGAATCCGACCGTTTGAACAGCCTGGTCGAGAACCTGCTCGACATGAACCGCCTGCAGACCGGTTCGATGGAGGTGCTCGATAAGAGCACCGATGTGCATGAGCTGATCGCTTCCGCAGTCGAGAGCCTCGGGCCACGCGGTACCGAGGTGACGGTGGATGTGAATGAGCCACTCCCCCGGGTCCGGACAGACCCGGTGCTCCTCGAGCGAGCCGTGGCGAACCTGATCGACAATGCCCTGACCCACGCCGGTGGGAGCGGGCTGCGGATCGAGGCCGGCCCGGTGGCCGGCCGGGTCGACATCCGGGTGATCGACCGGGGACCGGGTATCCGCCCGGAGGACCGTGAAGTGGTGTTCCAGCCCTTTCAGCCCGCCGGCGACTCCGAACGCCGGGTCGGGATGGGACTCGGTTTGGCCGTGGCCCGGGGATTCGTCGAGGCGGTCGGGGGCGAGCTGGACGTCGAGGACACCCCGGGCGGTGGCTGCACGATGGTGGTGCGTCTGTCGGACGATGGCCCGGCCGGTGCCGGGTCCCCGGGCACCATCGGCCACTCCCGACCCGACCCGACCGAACCCCGCCAGACGACCGGCACCACGGAACCACGGGCACCTTCGGCATCGTGAGCTCCGGACCCGGGCCTGGGTTCCGCTTCGAGCCCTGGCCTGAGCCCTCCTAGGATCGGTGGACGTGCACCGGGCCACCGTCGACGTCTACGAAGAGCGTGGCCTGCAGTGGGCCGCCGCCCACGCCGCCTCTCCCCGGCGTGGCGAGGCCGAGGCCTTCGCCGGGCGGGTCGGAGCCGGGCTCCGGATCGACGTGGGGTGTGGGGCGGGCCGCTACCTGCCCTGGCTGGGAGCACCCGCCATCGCCTTCGACGCCTCCGTGGTGATGTTGAGAGCCTGCCGCCAGGCGGTGCCCGATGGGCTCTACGTGCAGGGTGACGTCGAGTACCTGCCGTTCGCCCGAGGGTCCATCGGCGGGGCGTGGTCGTGGATGACCCACCTCCACGTCCCACGGTTGCGCCTACCGATGGCACTCTGGGATCTCCACCGGGTACTGGCCGTCGGGGCGCCGTTCGAGCTCCAGGTCCTCCTGGACGACGACGAGGGCGACGACCGGCCCGGTGACGAGATCGGCGGGCGGTTCTTCGCCGGGTGGCAACCCGGCCCGCTGGTGGACCTGGTCACCGGTGCGGGGTTCACCGTCGAGGAGGGGTCGGTCACCTTGTCCGGCGACGAGGTGCGCCTCCGAGCGGTCCGGGCCCGGACGCTCGCCGACACCGTCGGCGCCGGCATGCGGCTGTTGGTGTGCGGGGTCAACCCGTCGATCTACTCGGCCGACGCCGGCGTCGGCTACGCCCGGCCGGGCAACCGGTTCTGGAAGGCGGCGCTGGCCGCCGGCATCGTCGGCCGCGACCGGGACCCGGTCGACGCGGTGATCAGGTACGGGGTGGGGATGACCGACTTCGTGAAGCGGCCGACCCGTACCGCGGCCGAGGTGACCCCCGGCGAGTACCGCGCCGGATTCGCCCGGGTCGAACGGCTGGTCGAATGGCTCCGGCCCGGCGCGGTCTGCTTCACCGGCCTGTCGGGATGGCGCACGGCGGTCAACCCCAGGGCCGCGCCCGGGCTCCAACCGGAGCCGATCGGTGGGCGGCCGGCCTACGTGATGCCATCGACCAGCGGCCTCAACGCCCGGACTCCGGTGGACGATCTCACCGAGCACCTCCGGGCCGCCTGGACGAGCGCCGGGTCCGGTTGAGGCACCGGTCGTTCTCGACCTTCCGCCACGCCCCCGTGTGGGCGGAGACGATCTGGTCACCGTCGAGCCCGACCCGGACCAGCGAGACCTGGGGACTACGTCGGGATTCAGGGTGACCATGTGGGCCAGCCTTCCGGCGACCACCGTCGCCCTGACCTGGTCGGTCAACACCCGAATTCACCGAGACCTCCTCCCGAACTCCCCGAAACCGGCGACCGGGACACCCACCTCTCTGAGCAGGCCCCGGTGCCCCTCGAGCAATCCGATCAGGTCAGTCCGTCGACCGGCGCGAAGTGGCCGGCGACCGGCGGGGACTCGAAGTAGGGGCCGATCAGGGCCCGCCATTCGGCAAATGCCGCCGACTCCCGAAAGCCGACCAGGTGGTCGTCGAGGCTCTCCCACTCGACCAACAGGAGGTACCGGTCGGGCTGCTCGACCCCGCGGTGCAGCTCGAGCGAGATGAACCCGTGCGAGGCGGCGATGATCGGCCGCGCCCTCGCCAGCGCGTCCTCGAAGTCGTCGGCGGTCCCGGGACGGATGGTGATCAGGGCGTGCTCGAGGATCATGCCGACCGAGGCTACCGGAGGGAACGACCGGAATACCAGGAAGGATGGGGCGGTTGAGTACCACCGGACTCAACGGTGCAGCAGATAGACAGAGCAACGGCCGGCATGCACAGGGAACCGGGAAGTGTGCGGTGAAGGTGGAGATCTGGTCGGACGTGGTCTGCCCGTGGTGCTACATCGGGAAGCGGAATTTCGAGGCGGCCCTGACGAGGTTCTCCCATGGCGACCAGGTACCGTCGAGTGGAAGAGCTACGAGTTGGACCCGGGCTCCCCGGGACGGGTGGGACTGACCATGAGCCAGATCCTCCAGCGGAAGTACGGAATGACCGAGGACCGGGCCGACAGGGCCAACTCCCGGATGACCGAACTGGCCGCCGGAGTCGGCCTCGAGTACCACCTCGACCGGGTCCAGGCCGGCAACACCTTCGACGCCCATCGCCTGATCCACCTGGCCGCCACCCGCGGCCGGGGGGACGCCATGAAGGAACGGCTGCTGGCCGCCTACTTCACCGAGGGCCAGTCGATCGGTGACTCCGCGGTGCTGGCCCAGTTGGCCGTCGAGGTGGGACTCGACTCTTCCGAGGCTGAAACGACGCTGCTCAGCGACGCCTTCGCCTCCGAAGTCCGCCTCGACGAGTCGAGGGCGATTTCGCTCGGGGTGCGCGGGGTGCCCTTCTTCGGCTTCGACGAGTCGATCCGCGTGTCGGGAGCACAGCCGGCCGACGTGCTGGTGGGGGCGCTGGAGCGGGCCTGGTCGGACTCGCATCCGATCACCCTGGTCAACGACGAGGGCGAGGACGAGGAGGCGTGTGCCGGGGGCGCCTGTTCCCTCTGAGCCGCGCCTGCGTCCTCAGGCCGGGAGCATGCCGTAGGCGTAGCTGGCGGCCAGCGTGGCCACCACCCGTCCCTCCGACACCATTGCCTGGCGGAACTCACCCCAGTCGGGGTGCTCCCCCCGGGCCAGGCGGTACATCTCGATCAGTTCCTCGACGACCGGGTCGTCCATCGAGCGGGGGGGGCGACAGCGCAACCTCGCCGTCGAGAACCACATAGGCGAAGAAGTCGTCACGGGTCACGTGCAACGCGGCGTGGGGGTCCCGGTGGAGGTTCTTGGTCTTCGCCCTCCCTTCGGTGACCGAGATCCTGACCGAGTAGTCCGGGCCCGGGGTGTACATGATGTTGGAGAGCTGTGGCCGCCCGTCCCGCCGTCTGGTGACCAACACCCCCTTGTTGTGGCGCCCCACGAAGGTGAAGGCATCGTCCAGTGGCAGTCCCATGGACCAACCGTACCGGGACCGGCTCGGGGTCGAACCTGCTCCCCGACCCGAGCAGTCAGCACACCTCGAACGTGCCGCCACCCACCCGCACACCGGCCCCGACCAGCTCATGGACCACGGCGTGGGCCGCCACCTGCCGGTCGTCGCTCACCGCCAGGCAACGTCGGCCGTCGACGGTGTCGCACAGCGCCACCGTGCGGACCGGGTCGAGGCCGTCGAAGGTGACCGTGTAGGTGGCCACCACCGCCTCCCCGTCGTAGCCGTCCAACGTCTCGACCACGTCGATGACGCCGGTGAGCGAGGCGACCTCGTCGGCCAGGTCGGCGACCAGGGGTGGCCGGCCATCGGGCCGGGCCGACCACACCCCGAGACCCGGTTTGGTCAGGAGTCCGCTGACGGTGGTGACCACACCGAGCGCCCCGGGATCGGAGCGCACGGCGGCGAGGACCTCGACCGTGGCCTGGAGGACGAAATTGTTGAAGGGCCCGCCGGCGAATGCCATGCCTCCGGTGATCGTCGGGGTGCCGCCGGGGTCGAGGCCCAGGGATCGCTGCTGGACCCGCACCGCCGCCGGGAAACAGCTGTAGGCCTCGATGATCTCGGCCTCGGCCACGGGCCGCCCGATCCGGTCGGCTGCAGCACGGCCGAGCACCTCCATGGCCGGCCAGGCGTGGGGCAGGCGGCGGCGCGACAGGGAGACGGCGTGGCTCGATTCGAGGCCGACCAGGGGGAAGACCCATCGGTCCTCGGGTACGCCAAGCCGGGCTGCGCTCTCGACCGAACAGAGCAGGAGGGCTGCCGCCTGGTCGACCGTCCACTGGGTGGAGTGCCACTTGTTGTAGGGGAAGGCCAGCGGCCGATTCGACGCCGATGGGGTATCGATCTGCTCGGCGCCCATGGGCTCGGGAAAGGCGGAGCCGGGGTTGGTCCCGGCCACCCGGTTGAAGCGGGCCCAGAGACGGGCGATCTCGGCCCGGTGCTCGGTGAGCGTGAGGCCCTCAGCGGCCCGGAGGGCGTTCTCGATCATGGCGAACTGTTGGACCGGGTCCCACAATCGGTGGACCACCTCGACGGGCTCGAGCATCGGCCCCGGCCGACGGTGGGTGACATCGGGCGAGCCGCCGGTGTGTCCGGCCTCCACCGGGTCTCCTCCGGACCGGACCACGTCCCTCGCCCAACGCTTGGCTTCGCCCCCGACGACGACCGCCACCTCGGAGGCACCGGAGGCGATCGCCGACAGGGCGTCGTTGATGAGGCTCTGCTGGGGAATGCCCAGCTCGACCAGATGGGTGCGGGCACCCGACGCCCCGACTATCCCGGCCACCACCCGTCCCGGATCCGGATACGACCAGCTCCCCTGGGGCACGGCGATGCGGTCGACGCGCTCCAGGATGTGCGGAGATCCGGCATCCGAACCGGCCGCCGTCAGCGCCCGGGCCATCAGTTCGACCGCCTCGGCGTGCCCGGAGGCGGCGCCCACCCCGACAACCACCGGGGTCCGCGGGCCGAATGAGGCAGGTTGGCGGTGGAGGGTGCCCATCGGAGTGCGGTCAATCCGCCCGTCGGGAAGACGGAGCCGCGGCCGGAGCGGGTCGGCCGATGCGACGCTCCCGCATCATCCGGCCGACCTGGCGCCAGGTCACCGGGACCGCCCCCAGGTCGAGGGCATCCTGGCGGGCCCGCTCGGGCACGTCGTAGTGGGCCTGGTGCGGACGTCCCGCCTTGTGCTGGAACCACTCCCGCCTCATGCCCAGGCGGACGGCGAAGGCATGGAGCTCCTCGTCGGTGTCGGCCACCAGGTGCGACCAGCGGTCGTCAACCGGGCCCAGCCGCGCCGGCTGCCGCCAATCGTCGAGATAGACCGTCACGGCCGCGGATCGACTTCCGGAATCAGATGATCCGGCCCGGTTCGCCGCCACTGCTCACCACCGGCAGGCCGGCCAGTTCCCAGGCCAGCATGCCTCCCTCGAGGTTGCGAACGTCATATCCGGCCACCGCCAGGTCGTTCGCCACCGCCATGGACCGGCCGCCCACCCGGCAGACGCACACGACGGTCCGGTCGGTCGGAACCTCGTCGATCCGCCCGGGGATCTGACCCATCGGCACATGGGCCGCCCCGGGGGCATGGCCCTCGGACCACTCGTCGTCCTCTCGGACATCGAGGAGGAGCGCACCTCCGTCGACGGCCCGGCGGGCGTCCCCGGGATCGAGACCGGTCACGGCGTCTGGTCGGGCGTTCACGGCCAGTACCGTACCGGAGGATGTCGCCCCGCCGGTCCAGACCGACGGCCTCAACCGGGAAGGTGCATCAGCTCGATCCTCACTCCGTCGGGATCGGTGCAGTACAGGAATTCCATCCGGGCGCTGTCGGCGCCGAAGATGGTCCGACTGTCGCGCAGAACGGCGCCGCCGAGGCCTTCGATGGTCGAAGCCAGTGCTTCCACGTCGTCGACCCTCAGGGACAGGTGGGTCAGGCCCAGCCGGTTCATCGGGCGACGCCGTCCATCGCCGGTGTGACCCGGCGATTCGAAGCCGAGGAGTTCGAGGGTGACCCCGTCCCGGGAGAGCATCCGCGACTCGAGGCTGACGCCGTCGATCTCCATCAGGGCACCGAACTCCTCTCCGACCCGGTGGCTGGCCACCAATTCGAATCCGAGGCCGTCCCGGTAGAACCGGAGTGACCGCTCGAGATCGGAGACACAGATGCCGAAGTGGGAAACCTCGAGCATCAGAAGTTCTCCTCCCGGCTGGGAAGTCGCAGTGTCCTCTCCCCCCTCGGTGGGCGGCGGCGCCGGACAGGCCGGCCGCCGCCATCGTGGCATGGCCGCCATCCTGCTCGCACACCGGTCGGTGATCCGGCCCCGGCGTCGGCCCGCAGGAGGTCGGTGCCGGACGTCACCGGTATTCCCGGGCCAGACCGGATTGGCGGTGGTTCGCGCCCATCCGACCGCTCCCGCCC
>Ga0075021_10000293_pt1 | contig 27544 bp, 17 predicted proteins | sample ColStrG_CSR_2012_FD_72749 | JGI IMG/M metagenome (GOLD analysis project Ga0075021, IMG submission 72749) | Freshwater sediment microbial communities in response to fracking from Pennsylvania, USA - Cold Stream Run_MetaG_CSR_2012 | ecosystem: Environmental > Aquatic > Freshwater > Creek >...
GGGTTGGTGCTGGCGGCTGCTGCGCAATGGCCGGAGAAATTGCGATCACCAGGGTGATCAAAAGGCGGCAAAGAAATTGCTGGTAAATCTCACTTTGTCGGATCATTAGAAATTATCTCATGAGGTTGCAGGAACTTTTTGCGTTCCTGCCTGCCTTGGGCTGTTACTTCGGGCACTTCGGGCCTCACGGACCTAGCATCGTTACAAACTTTTACCTATCTCGACCAAGTCTTTACATGGAAGCTGCAACTTCATGGAAGCCTACGAGCATCCATATCGCATACCTTACGTAGATGCGAGCGAGACCGTATGTCCGTTCAGAAGATCGATCGCCGGCACAACACGTCGGCCACGCTCTCGGGCCTTCTGCCCCCCCTTGCAATCGGGTTCCCGATCTATGGCGGAATCATTCTCTATTTGCACATGCTTGTTTTGTACGCTCTCACAGCTCTTAAAGCTCGACTGAGATAAAAGAGGATGAAAGGTTAACAGCGTCCTCGTTGCAGAAAAACTTCTTCGCAAATAGCAAGCGCACCGCGCAGGTCAAGACGTCTTCTGTTGGTGTCCCCACTTCTGACTGCCTGCGCACCGACGATCACCATCGCGCTATGATTTGTTGGGTCGCTTGTTGCCGCGAACGGCAGTCAACCCAATCCGGCAAACCCAATCGAGCACGCATGGAGTAGGAAATGTATTCGTTGTTCTTGAGCACACCCCGGCTGGTGAAGCAAATCTGCCGTCGTCGACGGATCGCGTTCCATTTACCTATCTTCTGTGCCTGTCTGTTCGTGGCGACGCAGGCGTTCGCGCAGAAACCTGCTCCAGCGCAAGGCACGGAATCGGCTCAACTGAATCGGCAGAAGGCTGCCCAATCTGCCGGGCAAGCCGATCTGCTGAAGCAATTCAGTGGGTCACTGCAGAACCTTGTCGCCAAAGTATCACCGGCCGTGGTGGAGGTTCATGTGTCGAGCTTTGGGCCGGTTGAAGGCAGTGACGGGGGTAAGACGGCCGTTGTAGGTCGCCAGAGCATCCAGGGGTCGGGCGTAATTGTCGACCCCGAGGGTTACATCGTCACCAACGCTCACGTGGTTTCGAACGCGCGCAAGGTTGAAGTGGTTCTGACCCCAATGTCGAAGGGCTCGGACGAATCTAGCGCGGAAAAGGTCACCTACGTCGCCCATGTCGTGGGCGTTCACCAAGAGACCGACCTGGCCGTGCTCAAGATTGAGGCGACAGGTTTGCCGTATTTGCCGATAGATCCGAAGCATCCGATCCACCAGGGAGAAATCGTGCTCGCCCTGGGAAATCCGGAAGGGCTCGGCAACTCCGTCACCATGGGAGTGGTAAGTGTGGTTGATCGCCAACCGGATCCGAGGCAGCCGATGGTGTTTATCCAGACCGACGCACCCATCAATCCCGGCAACAGCGGCGGTCCACTCATCGACATTGATGGATACATGCTCGGCATCAATACTTTTATTTTGTCCGAAGGGGGCGGGAGCGAGGGATTGGGATTTGCGATTCCGGCCAGAGTCGTGAGTTTTGTGTTCGACCGGCTCCGTAAATTTGGTCACGTGGACCGAAGCGAAATTGGCGCCTCGTCGGAAGCGATTACCCCGACGCTGGCTAAGGGCCTCAATCTCCCTGTCAGTAACGGGGTTTTCGTAGTCGACGTCAAACCGGGTGGGCCGGCAGAGGCGGCCGGACTGAAGATCAACGACGTCTTAGTGGCGATCGACGGAAAGCGAATTCGCTCCCTTCCCCAACTCGTCAGCAGCTTGTATCTCCATCCCACCGATGAAGTCATGGCTTTGGAAGTTCTGCGCGGCACGCAGAAAATTACGCTGCAAGTGCCCGTCACATCGCAGAAACACGACGTAGACCGGCTCCTCGACCTGATCGACCCACAGAAGAATAGGGTTCGCAAAATCGGGGTTCTGGCGATCGATGTTGGCGAGCACACTCGGAGTCTATTGCCGGAGTTGCGTATCCCGTCGGGAGCGGTTGTGGTTGCTAACACGGGCTCTGGTCGGGCCAGCGATATTGGCTTGCGGCCCGGCGATGTAATCCATTCCGTGAACATGAAACCGGTTTCCAGTCTGGCGGAGCTGCAAAAGGAAATTGCGCTATTGAATGCCGGCGATGCTGTGGTGCTGCAGGTTGAACGGAGCGACGGGCTGGACTATGTCGCCTTCGACGCCGAATGACCATGATCATGGATGGCAGCCCGGCGGAGGACACGCCTCAAAAAAGTAAAATCATGTAAAACCATGTAAAACCGTGCGACAAACACCACGAGCGGTGTTCTAGTAGGTACGCGCCAAAATGGAGAGACCAATGCCCGGACATGTTGTCCTGCTGTTTGAACCTGATGGCTCCTCGAAAGCCAATGAAATGATGCTTGAAGTGGAGCTGGCCAAGGCGGGATACGAGGTTTTGGGAACTCACAACCTGGATGTAGCGGTGGCTCTCCTTTACATAAGTCGCAGAATTGAAGTGGTTGTAATTGACGCTGCCAGCATCCGCGCCGGTGAAGATTTTGCTCATTGTTTGGGCGGGCTACGATCAGAAACTCCGCTGGTCGTAGTGGCTCGCGACGAAGTACGCCAGGTGCACGCGGGCATTCCGTCGGACTTGGACCAGGCTGAGCTCCTGTCGGTCCTTGAAGATCTACTGAACAAGAAAGACTTGCCGGTCGCGCGCGCGTGACGCCCCTCGGAATTTGCGTTCGAAGCTACTTCCACTGCGCGGGATGCCGCTGCAACCACCAGCAGGGCGGATTCCAGGCTGATTGCGCATGTTGCGGGAATATGCTCCGCGAGCATGGAGCGTCCGCCGTTCCCAGGTAGTCGTACTCGGCCTTGTTGCCTTTGAGTGGAGTCGCTAGGTACTGCTCCACCGGCATGCTTCCCATCCCAGTTCCACGAGACAGCCGTAGTTCAAAAACAATCCAATCCGCGGCGTAGAGCACCGCGAGGAGGATGAGCAGGTACTTCGCTGCGGATCCGAGAGTTTGCACGACCCGCGCCGCTGGTGATTGTCGTTGTGCCACTATTGGATTATGGCTGTATTGCCGGTTGATCGGAAGCGGGTTTTTCCGAAACCTGCTGGCTCGACGGCAGCTGCGTGCGGTCCCATCCGCCGCCGAGCGCTTCCACCAACAGAATCGAACCGCTCATCTGCTGCACATGCAGGTTCACCAAAGTTTGCCGCGTTTGCAGCAACGCCGTTTGGGTTGAGAGCAACGTGAGGTAGGGGTCAATGCCGGTGTCGTAGCGGACTTGTTCCAACTCGAAAGCACGCTGTGCGGCGTCGGTTGCGGCCTGTTCCTGCTGAATTTCCTGCGCGAGAAGACGAGTCTGCGCCAGATAATCTTCCACTTGCTGGAATGCGGCGAGAACAGTCTCCCGGTAACTCGCTATGTCCGCATTGTAGATCGCGATGGATTGGTTCAGGGTTGCGCGGCGCAGGCCCCCGTCGAAAATGGTTTCCGAGAGTGATGGCCCGATCGACCAGACACGGTTGGGAGATGTAAACAGTTTGCTGAACGAGGAGCTCGTGAGGCCTGCGCTGGCGGACAGAGTCAACGACGGGTAGTAGGCGGCGTGCCCGATGCCAACCACCGCGTTGGCTTCCGCCATCTTGCGCTCCGCGGATGCGACGTCGGGCCGGCGTTCCAACAACTGCGAAGGCGTGCCGGTTGGAATCGCGGGCGGCGCCGCAATCAGCGGCCGCACAGGAATAGAAAAGTCCGAGGCATTTTTGCCCAGCAGAGTGGCAATCGCGTGTTCGTACTGTGCGCGAGCGATTCCGACGTTCGTGGCAGATGCGCGGGCGCTCTCCAACGTCTGCGTCGCTTGCTCGACCGATACCTGGTTGTCGAGTCCGAGATCGTAGCGCGACTGCGTTTGCTTCAGGACTTCTTCATCGGCCTTTACGGTTTCGTTCAGTACGCTTTGCAGCTGGTCTTGTCCGCGAATTTGGAAAAAGGTTTCGGCGAGAGTAGCTTGTTCCAGTAGTCGCTCGTTCTCCAGGTCTGCAGCGCTGACCTGCGCTGCGGCGCGAGCGCTGCTGACCGCATTTCGTATACGACCAAATAGATCGGGCGCCCAGGAGGCGTCGATCGGTAGAGTAAAGTTATTTCCGCCCGTCGCCGTCCCCGCGCCGGAACTTGCAGACGTTCCGGATCGGGTATAGCCAACTCCAACCGAGACGGTCGGGAAATACTGGGCGCGAGTCTCGCGAATCACCGCACGAGCTGCCAGGTAGTTCTCGAAAAACACTCTGATGTTCTGGTTGTCGACGTTGAGTTGCTTTTCCAGATCATTCAGCTCGGGTTCATTGAATATTTCCCACCAGTTGCCGCGCAACATCGCATCCTGCGGCGACGCCACTTTCCAGCCATCGGCATCCTTAAAGTTTGCGGGCGTCTCTTTATAGTCAGGCGCGGCGGGTACAGAGGCCTTCGGTGGATGGTACTTGGGACCCACCACGCAACCTCCCAGCGCGACCACAAGCAGGAGAACAGCGGTCAAAACGCGATTTCTATTCGACAGTTCAATCTTGAACATAGGATTCCTTCGTCTCACGCGGGGCTCTGTTCGCCTTGCGGATTGAATGTGTCGCGGTCTTTGCCGAGCACCCACAGTCTGAAGCGATCCATCAGCAGATAAACGACCGGCGTGGTGTAAAGCGTTAGCAGCTGGCTGACGATCAGGCCACCGACGATGGTAATTCCCAGCGGCTGGCGCAACTCCGAACCTGTGCCCGTTCCAAATGCCAACGGGAGAGCGCCAAACAGTGCCGCCATAGTGGTCATCAAAATCGGACGAAACCGCAGCATGCAGGCCTCAAAAATCGAGTCGTAGGTGGACATCCCCCGCTCGCGTTCCGCCTGCAGAGCAAAATCGATCATCATGATCGCGTTCTTCTTGACAATACCGATAAGCAGTACGATGCCGATGATGGAAATCACGTTCAGGTCATTCTTGAAAATCAGCAGGGCCAGCATCGCACCAACGCTGGCCGAAGGCAGCGTGGAGATAATTGTCAACGGATGCACCAGGCTCTCGTACAGAATTCCCAGCACAATGTATACCGCCAGCAGCGCGGTCGCTATCAGGTATTTCTGCGTGCTTAAAGAGTCCTGATAAGCCTGCAACGTCCCAGAGAAATCGCCGCGGATTGTGGGCGGCGTCCCCAGTTTTTGCTGCAGTTGCGACACCAACCTGATGGCGTCGCTGAGGGCCAGGCCTGGCGCCAGATTGAAGGAAACCGTCACGGAAGGAAATAGCCCGGTATGCGCTATGGTGAGCGGAGCGGTATTGGTTTTCACGGTGCTTACAGAGGCGAGAGGCACATTGCCAAAACCGTTGGGAAGATAAATGTCTTTAAGTCCGGCCGGTGACTGCCAGTATCGCGGAGCGACTTCCATGACGACGTAATACTGGTTGAGAGGCTTGAAGATCACCGATGTCTGCTGCTGCCCAAACGCTCCATACAGTGTCGAATCGAGCGATTGTGGAGTAATCGCGAGGCGGGCGGCCGCTGTTCTGTCATAGGTGAGCGACGATTGCAGCCCGCCGTTCTGCTGGTCGGAGTTCACGTCTTGCAAGCCCGGCAGCTTTTTCATGTTGGCCAGCAGGATCGGTCCCCATTTGTTCAGGTCATCCACGTTATCGGCCTTAATTGTGTATTGGTAGAGCGCGCCTCCACCCCGCCCACCGATGCGGATATCCTGCGCAGCCTGCAGGAATGCCTGCGCGGCAGGCAGGCGATTCAACTGGGGCCGGAGACGATTGATGATCTCCGCCGCGCTGACCTTGCGCTCGGCAAGCGGTTTGAGCGCGGTATACATGAAACCGCCATTTCCACCGCCCGTGTATGCATTCACATGAGAGACGGCCTTATCCGCCTTGATGACCTCCACCAACTGGCGCACCGAAGCGTCCATCAATGGAAACGATGCGTCTTGCGGCCCTTGGACACCACCCAGAATCGCTCCTGTATCCTGCTGCGGGAAAAACCCCTTGGGTAGTTGATAGATCAGGACGCCGTTCAAGGCGATTACCAGAACCAGAACAGTGAAAATTAAACCGGGATTGTCGAGCACCCAATGGAGGGAGTTGCGGTAAGTGCCAAGCATCCAGGCGAAAAAGCGTTCGCTGACTCGATAGGCACGACCATGTTTCTTATCACGCTCCGACCTCAACAAGAAGGCGCACATCATGGGAGTCGTGGTCAGCGAGATCACCATCGAGACCATAATCGCAGTGGAAAGCGTGACCGCGAATTCGCGGAACAGGCGGCCTACGATGCCACCCATCAGCAAAATGGGGATGAATACGGCAATCAGCGAGACGCTGATGGAGAAAACGGTGAAGGCGATCTCTTTCGCGCCCAGGAGCGCGGCGGCAAAAGGCTCCATGCCAGCGTCGAGATGCCGCGTGATATTTTCCATGACGACGATGGCGTCATCGACCACGAAACCCGTCGAGATGGTCAGGGCCATCAGCGAAAGATTGTCGAGGCTATAGCCACACAGATACATGACCGCGAACGTGCCGACCAGCGACACCGGCACTGCAACACTAGGGATGAGCGTGGCCCGCCCATTGCGCAGAAATACAAACACGACGAGCACCACGAGAATGACGGACAAGATCAGTGAGCGCTCGACATCGCGTACGCTCGCTCGGATCGTCGTGGTTCGATCAAAGACGTTCGTGATCAACATTCCCGATGGAATTGACGCCTGCATCGACGGGATGGCCGCCTTGACGTTGTCAACCGTTTGAATGATGTTGGCACCCGGCTGGCGAGAAATAATGATCGTCACGGACGGCTTGCCATCCATGTAGCCGCCGTTGCGCACGCTCTGCACGGAGTCGACCACATCTGCGATGTCCGAGAGGCGCACGACTGTACCTTTACGCTCACCGACGATGAGAGGCCGGTAGGAGACCGCGCGCGTCATCTGGTCGTTCGCGATAATGTCCAGCGTGGTATTGCCGTCGGACACCTGGCCCAGCGCGATATGGGAGTTCGCGAGCCGCAGTGTGTTCGCCACCTGGGAAAAGGAGATCCCATAGCTATTCATCTGCGTTGGGTTCAGTTCGACACGAACTGCGGGTGACGAGGCGCCGCCCACGTTGACCTGACCCACTCCTGGAACTTGCGAAATGCGCTGGGCCAGCACGGTGGAAGCGGAATCGTACATGGCCCCCTTGTCATAGACATCGGATGTCAATGCCAGGATTATGATCGGCGCATCGGCCGGATTGACCTTGCGGTAGCTCGGGTTCGACGGCAGGTTCGACGGCAAATAGGTGCGCGACGCGTTGATGGCCGCCTGCACGTCGCGCGCCGCGCCATCGATGTTGCGGCTCAAATCAAACTGGATGGTAATGTTGGTGCTGCCCAGAGAGCTGGACGACGTCATTTCCGTGATGCCAGCGATGCGGCCTAACTGGCGCTCCAGCGGCGTGGCCACTGACGAAGCCATGATTTCCGCGCTGGCTCCCGGCAATCCAGCATTGATGTTGATGGTCGGAAAATCCACTTGCGGCAACGGTGAAGTGGGTAGAACCGTATACGCAACGATGCCCGCAATCGCAATTGCGATGGTGAGTAGCGTGGTCGCTACGGGGCGCCGGATAAACGGTTCAGAAAAACTCATGCGGGTTCAACCGACGGTGTGCCTTCGCCGCGCTCAGTTTTGCGTTTCTTCGAGAAGCGCATCGCAATTTTGTCGAAGAAGATATAAATTACCGGCGTGGTGTAGAGCGTCAGGACCTGACTCACTAAGAGTCCGCCTACCATGGCGATCCCCAGCGGCCTTCGCAGCTCCGATCCGAGACCTGCACCGAAAGCGAGTGGCAACCCACCCAGCAACGCAGCCATGGTCGTCATCATGATGGGGCGAAAACGCTGCAGACTCGCTTGGTAGATCGCTTCCGTGGAAGTCTTGCCATGCTCGCGCTCGGCCTCCAGGGCGAAGTCGACGATCATGATTCCATTTTTCTTAACGATGCCAATCAACAAAATGATGCCGATAATCGCCACTACGCTCAGATCCTGACGGAACAACATGAGCGCCAACAAAGCCCCTACACCCGCCGAGGGCAGCGTCGAAAGAATCGTGATCGGATGAATGAAGCTCTCGTACAAAACGCCCAGCACAATGTAAACCGTGATCAGCGCAGCGAGGATCAGCAGCGACTCGTTCGAAAGCGAGTTGCGGAAAGACGCTGCCGTTCCTTGAAAGTCCATCTGCAGACTGGCGGGCGCCTTGAGGTCCGTGGCCATCTTGTCGATCTTGGCGATTGCCGTGCCAAGCGACGCATTTGAGGCAAGATTGAACGAAATAGTGACCGCCGGAAACTGCCCCTGATGAGTAATGGTGAGCGGCTCCTTCACCAACTCCACGTGCGTGAACACGCTCAGTGGAACCGTATTCGCACGCTGCGAGCTGCCACTCAAACCGGTCGATACGGTGGTTTTAGCAAGAACGTTTTGCAGCGGAGCTAACAAAGAGGATGCTGGAGTTGGCGTGAATTGCGCGGATTGCGTCGTGGCGTTCGAGCCTGCGGAGGCCGAGCTTGACGCAGAGATTGAAGTCGCTGATCCGGTTCCTGTCGCGCCCGATGACGCACCCGACTGCAGGAAAATGGCCTGCAGATCATCGGGGCTGGTTTGGAACGCCGGCTGCGCTTCCAGAATCACGTGGTACTGATTCAATTGCGTGTACATCGTGCTGATTTGCCGCTGACCGAATGCATCGTACAGCGCATTGTCGATCGTGGCTGTCGCGATGCCCAGGCGCGACGCGGTGACACGGTCAATGGTCAACGAAACGGCCAGACCGCCGGTTTGTTGATCGGTGGCCACGTCTTCCAACTCCGGCATTTTTTTCATTTCTGTTACAAACTTGTTGGCCCAGTCATTCAGTTCGTTCACGTCGGGGTCTTCCAGTGTGTACTGGTACTGGGTGCGGCTCACTCGATCGTCGACGGTAATATTCTGGATCGGCTGCATGTAGATATCGAAGCCCTGTACGTTGTCGCGAATTTTCGGTTGCAAGCGACGGATCACGTCCGCTGCGCTGATCTTGCGCACATTCAGCGGCCGCAAGTTAATGGAGAAGCGACCTGAGTTCAGCGTCGTATTCGTGCCATCCGCTCCTATGAAGGACGACAGGCTTTCCACGGCGGGGTCGTCGAGAATCACCTTTGCGACTTGTTGTTGCTTCTCGCTCATCGCAGTAAAAGACGTGGCCTCGGGCGCCTGCGAGATGCCTTGAATTACGCCCGTATCCTGCACCGGGAAAAATCCCTTGGGAATCATGATGTAGAGCACGACAGTCAGAACGAGCGTTGCTACCGCGACTAGTAAAGTGATGGTCTGGAAACGTAGCACCGTCTTCAGCGTGCGCCCGTAGAAGGCGATCATCCGGTTGAAAACATCTTCCGACCAGCGGTAGAAGCGGCCCTGCTCAGCCTCCGGCGTGTGCTTCAGGATGCGCGCCGACATCATCGGCGTCAGAGTCAACGAGACGACAGCCGAGACCACAATCGTCACGGCCAGCGTCACGGCAAATTCGCGGAAGAGCCTGCCAACCACGTCGCCCATGAATAAAAGTGGGATGAGGACGGCGATCAGAGAAACGGTGAGCGAGAGAATTGTGAACCCGATTTGCTCCGCGCCCTTGAGAGCCGCCGTCATCGGCGGGTCGCCCTCTTCAAGGTAGCGCGAGATGTTCTCGATCATCACGATCGCGTCGTCCACCACAAAACCGGTGGAAATGGTCAACGCCATGAGCGAGAGATTGTCCAGGCTGTAGCCCATCACGTACATCACGCCGAACGTGCCTACGAGCGACAGCGGAACGGCAACGCTGGGGATAATGGTCGCTTTCCAGCTGCGCAGGAAAAGGAAAATCACCATCACCACGAGCCCGATCGTCAACATCAATTCGAACTCAACATCGTCGACGGACGACTGAATGCTTGTGGTCAAGTCGGTGAGTTTCGTGACTGTGACGCCAGCCGGAAGATTTTGCTCCAACTGTGGAAGTAGCTTGAGAACGCTCCTGACTACCGTGATGGTGTTGGCGCCGGGCTGGCGTTGGATGTTCAGAATCACCGCCGGTGTTTTGCCCGTCCAGGCTGCCTGGCGCGAGTTCTCTGCGCCGTCCACAATCTGGGCGACGCTTTTCAGGAACACAGGCGCGCCGTTGCGATAGGCGATCACGACGTCCCGGTAGTCCCCGCTGGTGACAAGTTGGTCGTTCGCGTTGATCTGAAAGTCCTGGCGGGGGCCGTCGAAATTCCCTTTGGCAGCATTCACGCTGCTTTGAGTCACGGCCGTGCGCAGCGCCTCCATATCAATGCCGTAGGAGGACAACTGGATCGGATTTACCTGGATGCGAACGGCTGGCTTCTGACCGCCACTAATGCTGACCAGCCCAACTCCGAACACCTGTGAAATCTTTGGCGCCAGCCGTGTGTCGACAAGATCCTCGACCTTCGAGAGCGGGATGGTGTCGGATGTAATCGCCAGCGTGAGCACCGGCGCGTCGGCAGGGTTGGTTTTGCTGTAGATTGGCGGACTCGGTAAGTTGGCCGGGAGAAAACTCTGCCCGGCGTTAATGGCGGACTGGACTTCCTGTTCTGCAACATCAATGGGCAGCGTCAGAACAAACTGAAGAACGATGACTGACACTCCACCGGCACTCGTGGAGGTCATTTGGCTGAGACCCTGTAACTGACCAAATTGCCGTTCCAGGGGGGCAGTCACAGTCGTCGCCACGACGTCCGGGCTGGCGCCCGGATAAAACGTGAGAATCTGGATGGTGGGATAATCCACCTGCGGCAGCGCGGAGACCGGCAGCTGGAAATACGCTGCGATCCCGGACAGCAGAATGGCCGCCATCAACAACGATGTTGCGACCGGCCGCTGAATAAATGGCCGTGAGGGACTCAATGCGCTTTGCCCTCGGTGCCCTGGCCCTGCGGGTTCTGCCCGTTGCCTCGCTGACCGCCAGGCCGTTGGCCACCACCGCGCTGACCGGGGTTTTGCTGGTCGCCCGTTTGCTGACCGCCAGTTTGCTGACCCTGTGAAGTTCCCTGTTTGCCGCCGCCCGGCTGGGCAATGTTCACTTTGGAGGCATTTTGCAGCTTCTCGAAACTGCTGTCCGCTACGACCTCATCGGGATTCAGCCCCGTGACTTGCGTCAGGCCGGCGTCGGTTGTGCCAGTCATGATGTTACGTATCTGCACCGCGCCATTCTGGATCACCCAGACAAAAGCCTGGCTCCCGTTATGCTGAATCGCCGACGAATCCACCAGCGTTACACCTTTCTGGGTATCCACCAGCAAACGGGTGTTGACGAACTGGTTCGGGAACAGCGCGTTATCCTTGTTGTCGAATACGGCGCGCAACTTTATTGTTCCGGTCGTGGTATCAATCAGGTTGTCGGTCGTTAACAACTTCCCTTTCGCCAGCATCTTCATTTGCGAGCGTTCGAACGCCTGCACTTCCAGGGACTGCTTCTTGTGCAGCTGAGCCAGCACGGGTTGCAGATTGTCCTCGGAAATCGTGAACACAACCGTGATCGGTTGGAGTTGAGTAATCACGGACAGAGTAGTTCCGCCATTCGCCGTAACGACATTGCCGGGATCGATCAGCCGGAGTCCGACGCGGCCCGTGATGGGCGCGACAATGTGGCAGTAACCGACCTGAACCCGATCAAAGTCGACCAGACCTTCATCGTTCTTTATGGTGCCCTGCTCTTGCTGCACCAGTTTTTCCTGATCTTCCATCACCTGTTTTGCAATCGCGTTCCGAGCCCAAGCGGCTTGGTAGCGTGCCAAGTCCATTTGGGCTTGTTCCAATAAATGAGTATCGCGCTCGAGTGTTCCTTCAGCTTGCTTCAAGGTGGCTCGATAAGGGCGGGAGTCAATCTCGACCAACGCGTCGCCCTTGTGCACGAGTTGACCTTCCCTGTAGTGCACTGCAGTCACCTGCCCAGTGACTTGGCTGACGATGGAGGCAGTATAAACCGGGGTCACGGTACCAATCGCCGTCTCGTAAACACCGATATCTCCCTTGGTTGCTTTGGCGGTGGTTACCGTAACCGGGCCACCAAATCCACCCCGGCCTGTGGGCGCGGAGACGGCCCCGCTGGTGCTTTTGATAACCCACCAGAACAGGAGCGCAAAGACAAGCAGGATGATTAGCCACACCCAGACGCGGCTCTTACCTCGCGCAGTTGAGTGGCCTAAGGAGGGGTCTTGCGGCTCTTGCGCCGCCGAAAAGTTTGAGGCTGGCTCGGTCATTGGATTTGATAGCTGATGCTGCGGGATCTATGGTGCGGCAAAGTGCCGCAGCAAATCACTCACTCACAGTCCCTATTATCCCCTAATGATTCAATAGCTTGCGTAAAGTCTTGTAAACATAGAAAAAGGGCGGTTAGCTTCAAGCTGGAGGCCGGTTGGACCATGGGGTTATGGCCGGGAACTATGGGGAGAGACGTTCAGTTTCGACGTGGCCGAGTACCGACCCGCCCTCGCAATACAGTCATGGGGGCTGGTGGCAGCAAATAATGATCCGTTCCATTCATGATCCGTTCCATCGGGGTCTCCTTGCCGGATCGGCGTCGCCGACAAAGTATCCCTTGCCCGATGGTTGCTCCCGTTCCCTTTCAGGTTCCAGGCAGTGGGCCGGTCGACAAGGTGCCTTGCGGATCATAGCCCCTTACCAAGACTTAACAAGACTTACGGATTATTACCCCATCCGTCTCATCCAAAGTGTTTGAATAGTAAGTAACGGTCGGAAACTGCCTAGGACCAACCCAAAGCTACCCATGAGGTGACTGCTATGCATCCATTTCGAATTGGCTTCGCGCTGCTACTTGCGACAGCTCTCTGCATGGGGCAGGCAAAGCCCGCGGATCCCCCGCCTCAAGGGAACACCGCGGCGCCAACTCGCGGGGACAGGTCGGTCCGGAACGGAGTGATTGGGAAGATCACGGCGATCAGCGCTACGTCCGTGACGCTCAAGACCACAGATGGTCAAGATGTACAAGTAACGCTTACGGACAAGACCCAGTATTCGAAAGATCGCCAGCCCGTGAAATTCACGGACTTCAAAGTAGGCGACATGGCCTTCGTACGCGGCAAATCCACCGGAGCCACCTGGGAAGCCGAGATGTTGGCTACGCGTACTGGTGCAGGAGGGGACTTTCGCGAGGGACTGGGGAAGCGATTTATTGTCGGAGAACTTAAGTCAATCGACGGCACTTCCTTGACCATTGCGCGACCCGACGGAGTCAGCCAGACCATTAAGGTCGACGAGGATACGTCCTTCAAGAAGAAGGGGGAAAGCGTAACCCTGGGCGACTTCGCCGTGGGTGATCATGTCTTTGGGCGTGGCGCGCTGAAGGGTGATGTTTTTGTTCCTGCCGTGCTGAATGTGGGCGATCCGGGAGCGATGCGCGACCGCGAGAGCAATCCTGCTGGAGACGTCCCCCATTGATATTCGCGAACCAGAAAAGGTTTTTACGCGACGGAATGCCGTGTGCATTGCGCTCTCTAGCTTTGCTCGTCCTCGTTGTTGGCGCCCAACAGAGGGTCTTATCGCAGAACCCGACCGACCCAAACGCAGGAGGCAGCATTCGCGGAGTACTGAAATCGGGTGGAACCCCTCTGCCGGGAGCGACTGTAATCGCTACCAACACGCTGACCGGGCAGAAGGTCACCACTTGGACGGACGTGGCGGGACAGTATGCGCTGAATGTCCCCGCGAATGGTCGCTATGTGATTCGGGCGCAGATGCTCGCGTTCGCTGCGGTTACGGGAGAAGCTCGCATTGACGCGTCCAACCGTAGCGTGCGCGTCGATCTTGAAATGCTTTTGCAGTCTCGCGCGCAGCAAGCCGCCCAGATCCGAGACGGGCAGAATCAAGGGGGACAGGGACTTGAGCGGGGTGCCGGAGCCACGGGCCAACAACGCGGATTTCAAAGCCTTTCCGTGACCCGCGATCCCAACGGATCGGACCTGTCAGCGACGCCCGCGGCGGACCAGGGCGCTTCTGATCAACAAGCGGGTGGCTTTGCGAACACCGCGACGGAGTCTGTGGCATTCGCTGGCAGCGCGGCGGCGGCGACGCAGTTTGCCGGGCCGGGCGGACCCGGAGGCGAGGAATGGCGCAACCGCGACCAAGGTGGACCCGGCGGATACGGAGGCGGTTTCGGTGGCTTCGGTGGAGGGTTCGGCGGCGGACCTCCGGGCGGTGGCGGAGGCTTTTTTGGTGGACGCGGACGTCCTGATTTCAATCGTCCGCATGGCACGGTTTACTACAGCATCGGAGATTCGGCGTTCAACGCAGCACCCTATTCCCTCTCCGGCACGCCCGCCTCTAAGCCGGGATATCTGCAGAACCGCTTTGGCGGAGCGATCGGCGGTCCGCTCAATATTCCAAAGATCTACCACGGCGGGGCAAAAACATTCTTCTTCGTGAACTACAACGGCTCGCGCGCTGTAAATCCTTACGATGCGTTCTCCACGGTTCCTACTCTGCTGGAACGGGGTGGAGATTTTTCGCAGACCACGATTCTCTCTCGCACCGGCAATGGCCAGCCGGTTCCGATCCCGGTACAAATATTCGATCCCGTGACGAAGGCGCCGTTCCCGCAGAATAAGATTCCTGCCATTGATCCCGCCGCAGCAGCATTGCTGCCATTGATTCCCCTGCCCAACCTCCCGGGAGACTCAAGGAATTTTCACTACCTGACTTCTGTAAGCGGCAACAGCAACGACTTGAATATTCGTATGCGGCAGGCGCTGGGCAAAACGACCGCTGGCCCTCGCGCACGAGGGCCGCAGAATAACATCAACTTCGGGCTGCACTACCACGACTCCGACAGCATCGTGACGAACCCATTCCCCAGCGTTGGTGGGACAACTTCTGTGCGCAGCATCGATGTTCCCGTGGGTTACAGCCGTAGCTTCGGTAAGCTGAACAACATTTTTCGCGCAGACTTCAGCCGGAATCGAATCTCTACGCAGAACCTCTACGCATTCAAGCAGAACATAGCGTCGGCAGCGGGTATTCAGGGAGTGTCGCAGAATCCGTTTGATTGGGGCATTCCAAGTCTGTCGTTTACGAATTCCTCAGGCGTGCAGGATACGAACCCGCTTTCGCGGCGCGACCAGACACTTTCATTCTCGGACTTCCTGATATTGACTCGCGGAAAACATACACTGCGCTGGGGCGGCGACTTTCGCCGGATTCAACTCAACACGCAGACCGACACAAATGCTCGCGGGACGTTCATCTTTACCGGCACAAATACTTCTGGCACGGGCAACCCCTCCGCAGGGCAAGGCTATGATTTTGCAGATTTTCTGTTGGGCCTGCCACAGCAGACCAGCCTGCAATTTGGCACGAACAGCTATCACTTCCGTGGAAATTCCTGGGATTTATTCGCGCAGGATGAATGGCGTGTGCGTGGAAATCTAACCCTCAATGTCGGATTGCGCTACGAATATGTTTCACCGCTGCAAGAGCTGAACAACCGGATTGCAAATCTGGATCTGAATTCAGACTTCACTGCCGCCGCACTCGTACTCCCTGGACAAGCGGGCCCCTACACAGGTCCAGTCCCAACAACGCTCGTGCATCCTGACCGCAACAATATCGCGCCGCGGCTCGGCGTCGCATGGAAACCCCTGCGCAAGACTATTCTGCGCGCGGGCTATGGCATTAACTACAACACGGGGGCTTATCAGGGCATCGTGCAGCAACTTGCATTTCAGCCACCCTTTTCCACGACGCAAACGAACGTCGAGTCTTCCTGCCTGCCACTCAGTTTGCAGAATGGATTCGGCACGAATCAGTGTCCACCGCCACCAAACGGCTTGATCACGAATAACTACGCGGTGAACCCAAACTACCGTTTGGGATATGTCCAGATATGGAACGCCGATCTGCAACAGGAGATCACGCCGACGTTGTTCTTCAATCTTGGCTACAACGGTACGAAGGGAACCAAGCTGGATATCGTGGAAGCCCCAAATCGGAGTGCGACCGGCACACGAATTCCCAACGCACAGCCTTTCCTTTGGGAAACGTCTTCCGGTGATTCGACGGCGGAATCCGCCACAATCCGGCTGCGCAAGCGTCTGCAGCACGGCGTTTCCATCAATGGCACCTATGCATGGTCCAAGGCGATGGACGACGCGTCCAGCATTGGCGGAGGGGCAACAGTCGTGGCCCAGGATGCATTCAATCTGACCGCCGAACGCGGCCTCTCGAGTTTTGACCAGCGACACCGCTTCACCGCCGACTATCTGGTGGAACTGCCGTTCGGACACGGCAAGCCATGGCTCAGCAAGAGTGGCCCCATGCAGGGCATGTTCGGCGATTGGCAATGGAGCGGCGATTGGACCATCGCATCGGGCACACCATTCACGCCTCGCGTGCTGGGCAACGTTGCGGACGTGGGCCGGGGCACCAACGGGACCCTGCGCGCTGACCTGACAGGGCAGCCCGTCGCCTTGTCGAATCCAACTACCGCAGAGTGGTTTAATACTGCGGCGTTTGTGGAACCGCCCGCTGGACAATTTGGCAATGCGCGCCGAAACAGCATTACAGGGCCGCACACGATGCTATTTAATATGGCCTTCACAAAGGCGTTTCCGATGAAAGATAACCGGTCGTTAGAGGTGCGAGCGCAAGCCTCCAACATTTTCAATACGCCGCAATTCGCTTCGATTGACACGATTGTGAATTCTCCTTCATTCGGACAAGTCGTCTCGGTCGGAGCGATGCGAACGATTCAACTCACGGCGCGGTTCCGTTTCTGACATGTTTGTGAGACTTTTGAGCGAAATGCGAAGACACACTACAGCCAACGCGATGACCCAGAGATTTTGGGCTGTTGGCTTGACCCTTGCAATATTCGCGGTGCAAACTCACGCTCAAGATTCTCAGCCCGGTTTTACCATACGCGCACGCAGCGAACTGGTCACCGTGAACGTAACGGTTAAAGATCAAAACGGAAACCTCGTCCGCGACCTGAAGCGTGAAGACTTTACGGTCCTCGAAGACAACAAGCCCCAATCCATTCTTTCGCTGGATGTCGAGAGCACGGACATCGTCGCCCAACCTCCGGCAGAACAGGTCAAGCTGTTGGCTCCCGCGCCGACAACCGCCGGCAACACTGCACAGCCGATACCTCTCGATTCCTTCAAGAATCGGCGCCTAATCATCCTTTTCTTCGACCTGAGCGCTCTGCAGCCGGACGAAGTTGACCGCTCCGCAATTGCCGCGGAAAATTACGTGGACAAGCAGATGACGACCGCCGATGTCGTAGCTGTGGTTTCCCTCGGCAACACGTTGGTTGTCAATCAGGACTTTACCGCCGACCGCGCCCTCCTCAACAAAGCCCTGCACACCTTTAACACAGGCACAGGCCAAGGCTTCGAAAACGGAACGACTGGAACGACCGAAGGCACACCGGATGCGGGTCAGCCTTTCACGGCAGACGACACGGAATACAACATTTTCAACACGGACCGTCGTTTGGAGGCGCTGCGCTCCATCGCGGCGTCGCTGTCCAAGGTGGATCAAAAGAAGTCGCTGATCTATTTTTCAAGCGGCATGGATCGCACCGGAATTGAGAATCAGTCGCAGTTGCGCGCGGCGATCGACGCTGCTGTGCGCTCGAATCTTGCGATCTACACGATGGACATTCGAGGCCTGCAAGCCATCGTTGCTGGCGGAGAGGCGCAGAGTGCCAGCCTGCGCGGAACTTCGGCCTATTCAGGTGCGGCGACAACGAACCAGTTCAACTCCAATGCCGACTCTCAGGAGACTCTGGTCACGCTAGCGGGCGACACCGGCGGGCGCGCCTTCCTCGACTCCAATGACTTCGGCAAAGTCTTCACCCAGGTCCAGCAGGACACCGCCACGTACTACATGCTGAGCTACCACAGCAGCAATCCGGCGCGGGACGGGCGTTTCCGCCGGATCACTGTGCGTTTGAAACGCAATGGCGTGAAGCTCGAATACCGCAAGGGCTACTACGCTCCTGCTGATTTCAAGCATTCGACAACCGAAGATCGTGAACGCCAACTCGAGGACGAACTCGCATCCGAACTGCCGGATACCGATCTTCCCGTGTATCTGTCGACCGGCTACTTTCGCGTCAGCGATGGCAGGTTTTTTGTTCCAGTATCATTGGTCGTCCCGGGCACCGAAATTCCTTTCACCCGCAATAAGGATCAGGACAAGGCGACTTTGGACGTGATCGGACTGTTAACCGACGACATGAAGCGTCCAGCCGGACAGGTTCGGGACACGGTCAAGTTGCAACTGGATGCATCGCAAGAAATCCGCCGCAAGAACGTGCAATACGACACGGGCTTCACCTTGCCCTCCGGTAAATATCACATTAAATTCGTGTTGCGGGAAAACGAAACCGGCCACTTGGGATCGTTCGAAACCGACCTTGTAATTCCCGATCTCAAGGCGGCCCCCGTAAAGTTGAGTTCGGTCGTGTTGGCGAGCCAAATGCAGCCCGCGGGTAAGAATAAGACTGAGAATCCTCTGATCAGCAACGGGTCAGCCTTGATTCCAAACGTCACCCATGTATTCTCAGCAGCACAGCACCTCTATTTTCACTATGAGGTTTATGATCCTGCCCGGGCATCTAGTGGCAACGGAGCAAAGACCCAATCCTCCGCTCCGAAATCAGGAATTCATGTGCTCACGAGCGTTGCATTTTATCAAAATGCGGCCAAGGTCTATGAAACTCAACTGGTTGAAGCAAGAGAGCTGAGTGCGCCGGATCGCCACGCAGCAGTGTTCCAGTTCGACGTACCGCTCGGGCAATTGAAACCGGGATTCTACACGTGCCAGATCAGCGTGGTGGACGATGCAGCGGCAAAGTTTGCGTTCCCACGGCTGACGCTGCTGGTTCGACCCTAGACTGGTTCGACCCCAAGGCAGGTTCAGCCTACGAACTGGTATCCCAACCCTGGGATCGTTCGAATCAGCGAAGGACGCTTTGGGTCGGCCTCGAGCTTTTGTCTTAAGCCAACGACATGCACATCCACAGTACGCGTGAACGTGGTCGCGCTGTATCCCCAAACATCTTTGAGCAACTGCTCGCGCGTCAGTGTGGTGCCCGTATGTTCGATGAAATATTTCAGCAGCTGAAATTCGCGGGCTGAAAGAGCGACCAGCACGTCATCCCGTAGGACCTGCGTGCGCCGCAAATCAACGGAAATCGGTCCAAACTTGTAGAAGACTGCACTCCCTGAAACAGGCGAGGCGGCACGGCGCAGCAGCGCCTCGACCCTTGCGAGCAGTTCCATCATCTCGAAGGGCTTGGTCAAATAGTCATCGGCGCCAATCTTCAGCCCAAGCACCTTGTCGAGGGTTTGCCCTTTGGCGGTTAGCATCAACACCGGTGTCGTAATCCCGAGTTGGCGCAAGTCCCGGCAGACATCCGTCCCACTTTTCCGTGGCAGCATCAGATCGAGCAGAACCAGGTCGTAGGGGGTGCGGGAAGCCTTGTCCAACCCCTGCTGGCCATCGGCAGCGCTCTCCACCTCGTACCCTTCCGCGCGGAGGCGATCTCCCAGGATTTTAACCAGCGCCGCTTCATCTTCCACAATCAGAATTTTCTGACTCATCGCGCTTCGGTCATCTCCCGCACACCCTGCTTGGCCGCAGGCAAATGCAAAGTGAATGCGCTGCCTTTGCCCGGCGTGCTTTCCACGGTGAGCTGGCCGCCTATGGCGTGGACCACGTCCCTCGCGAGGCTCAGGCCCAGCCCGCTGCCACGAATCTGGGCGCCACGCACGGTCTTGCTCCTGTAAAAAGGTTCAAAAACAAGTTCCAAATCTGTCGGTTCAATGCCCACGCCTCGATCTTCCACGGTAACTTGCACGCCCAAACCCGAAGGCGTTTCGGCCGATTCCGCAACGACTCGCAGCCAACGATCGTCCCCTCCATACTTCATGGCGTTGCTGATCAGGTTTTGCAGGCATTGGCGAATGGCGTCTTCATTTCCAAGAACAGGCGGCAAGGCAGGATCTAATTTCTGTTCCAGAGTAAAACCGCCCTCGGCAATCGCTGAGGACATGTTGCCCAGAATGCTATGGAGGAGGGCTACAAGATCGAGTGGCGATACTTCGTAGTGCATGCTGCCAGCTTGCCCGGAAGCAAACAGTAAAATCTGTTCGACCATGGACGAAAGGCGGTGGCCTTCGCCTCGAATCAAGTTTCCGTAGAGACGCACCTGCTCCTTGGCGCCAACCACGCCGTCCGAGAGATTGTCTGCCGCCGAACAAATCACCGCCAGCGGAGTCCTCAGCTCATGCGAGATACCGGCCACAAACTCCATCTGCATCTCCGCGAGCCGCTGCGCGCGACGAGCCGACACCACAATCATCGTGATGCTGGCCGCCAGCAGCACGAGAATTCCAAAACCAATGCCCAAGTTTCTCCGCTGAGAGGCTGCGACAGCCGCGTCCAGCGAGCCCGACCGCAGCTTGACTTGCAATTGCCAAAGCCTGCCATTGCTGCCGGGAAGGATGATCGAAGAAGCCGGCTTGCCGCCGTTCAGGTCCGCATCGGAGGGCCTGCCGAAGAGCGGCTTGGGCCATAGCTCGCTCTCCCGACGTGCGGAATTGGTCTGCCCCTGCCCTCCAGCGCTGCGAATCGCGTCCACCGGACGAGCTTGTAACAGATACACCACCAGATCGGGTGACGATATCGCTGGCAGCGGCCCTTGTGCCACTCCATGGATCGGTTGCTTCGGGTCGGAACGATAAATGGCAGTTTCCGAATCTGGGTCGTTCACGACTGCGGCTTCGTAGATCAATCCATCGGGACCGCCAAAATACCGCTGCGCTAAATCCGGTAAAAGCTGTTTCTGCACAAATCCTAGATTCAAAGCGAGAACGAGATATTCCCTGGGCGCACTCCGCCCAGCGGAACCTCCGGTGACGGGGGTGATGGGAAGAACCAGCCCCGGAATCTGCTCTTCAAATGTCCACGCTACCGGAGCCGGTGAGCCGTTCGCTCTGCGCGGCAGCATGGGAGGATTCTGATCCAGCCGCTGGCGCAATTCATCCAGCGTCTGAGGCCAATCCACAGGCTCGAACTGCTTCTTCTGGGTATCTAAACGCGACAGCGGGGACGCCCCCCGACCGTCGGTCCTCCAGGTGTAAACAGCGGCAATCAACTCGGGGTGAACTGCCGTATGAGACCACTTTTGCTGGCTCTCGATCCAGTCCTTCCGCTGCTGCTCATCGCCTGCGGAGGCGTCGGAGGGGAAGGCCACTGCGGCGTCTAACAAGGTGCGGTAAAACTCTTGCCGAAACTGACGAACCGTGAGATTTAGATTCTCACTGAGAGTTTCCCGTTCGGCGCGGCTGATCTCGCCGCTCCAGCGATACTGGAGAACGGCCAGAAGCACCACGATCGCCGCGAGGACCGTCACCAACCCAGCCCAGAGAACTGATCGGTTCTTCAACCTTCACCGCCCAGAAGAATGGACATTGCTTTGATACCGGACCTGAAAACCTCGTAGCCATTTTACTGCGGAAAAACTGATATGGGAGATCCGCGACCGCTGGAAGATCAGCGTTTGCGCCTTAGTCCCAGCATGTTTTCGGAGGCTTCCGGGGAGGAATAAATCGGATGCGTCGCTCGGTCATTTCGAAACTCAAATACGAACATCGCGAAGACGACGCACCCAAGAGCCACAGGCGCTGCGAGAAGGAGGTTGAACGCTATCCCGAAATCCATAAAGCCCCTTGCCAGGCAACTTGCCCCTAGGAACTCAAATTTGCTTTCCCTTTACGGACATTCTCCGGCAGTTCGGGTCTTTACGTTGTTAAATCGACGTAATATCTTCTTTACCGAGTATTACGATTGACCCGCGGCTTGCCCTTCCCCGTTTGCAATCGTATGCGTCAACTTGGCGCTCAATCTGGGGCTCGCGCTATATGTTCTACGCTTTGGCTTCTTTCCCCTTCGCCAGGAACCGCTCGATGAAGGTCGTATCAAACCGCCCAGCGCGGAAATCCGGATCGGCGAGGATTCTCTTGTGCAACGGGATTGTTGTGAAAATGCCTTCGATGATGAACATGTCCAGCGCGCGAGACATGCGGGAGATGGCTTCGCTACGGTCTTTCCCGCGGACGACTAACTTTGCAATTAGGGAATCATAGTAGGGCGGAATAACGCCTTCGGCATACGCGGCGGTGTCGAGGCGCACCCCGGTGCCACCGGGTGGATGGAAGGTCTTGATTTGCCGGCAGAGGGCACGAACGTGTCCGGATTTTCGGCGTTGATGCGGCACTCGATGGCGTGACCACGATGAACGACCGGACCGTTAAGGACGCTTTCCATGCGCTCTCCGGCGGCGAGCAGAAGCTGGCTCTTGACCAGATCCACATCCGTGACCATTTCCGTAACCGGGTGTTCGACCTGGATTCGCGTATTCATTTCAATGAAATAGAGGTCGCGATTCTCGTCCATCAGGAATTCGACCGTTCCGGCATTGGTATAGCCGAGCCCGGAGAGCGTCTTGCTGAGGATGCCGCCGATGCGGTCTCGGAGTTCAGGAGTGACTTGCGTCGAAGGCGATTCCTCGAGCAGCTTCTGGTGGCGACGCTGGATGCTGCACTCGCGCTCGCCCAGGCTGACCAGGTTCCCGTACATGTCGCCTAAGACTTGGAATTCGATATGGCGCGGATGCTCTACGAACTTCTCCATGTAGAGGCTGCCGTTCCCGAATGCTGCGGCGGCTTCGGCTTCGGCGGCTTTGTACAGCGGCATCACATCTTCTTCTTTGCGGACGATTCTCATGCCGCGTCCGCCGCCTCCGGCTGAGGCCTTGATGATGACAGGGAGTCCAATCGTACGCGCCCACTCGACAGCTTCTTCCGGCGACGCGATGATGCCGTCTGAACCCGGCAGCATCGGCACGCCAGCTTTTTTCATGGCCTCGCGGGCTTTTTCCTTTTCGCCCATAAGGCGAATCAGTTCGGGAGGCGGGCCAATGAACTTGATTCCGCTGGTCTCGCAGACTTCGGCAAAGTTCGCGTTTTCGGACAGTAGTCCGTAGCCGGGATGGATCGCATCAACGTTCGCGATTTCGGCTGCGCTGATTACGGCTGGAATGTTCAGATAGCTCTTGGCTGTGGGCGGTGGGCCAATGCAGATGGCTTCATCGGCAAAACGCACGTGCAGTGAGTTGCGGTCGGCCTCGCTGTAAACAGCGACGGCACGGATACCGAGTTCCTTGCAGGCACAAATGACGCGCAGGGCGATTTCCCCGCGGTTCGCAATGAGAATTTTTCTAAACATGAAATATGAGGAGTCGCCTATGCACTCGGGCGGATCGCATAGAGCGCCTGACCGTATTCGATGGGCTGGTTGTTATCCACCAGCATCTTGACGACTTCGCCCGCCACGTCGGACTCAATTTCGTTCATCAGTTTCATGGCTTCCACGATGCAGATGACCTGCCCCAGGCCAACTTTGTCCCCCGGTTTTACGAAGGGTGGCGCGCCCGGCGAAGGCGATTCATAGAAAGTGCCCACAATGGGCGATTTCACGAGATGAAGACTCTCTTCCGGAGCTGCTTCTTTGACCGGCGTGGCGGCTACCGAAGGTGCGGGCGCGTCTCCGGCTGAAGCAGCCGCTGGCGTTGAATTCGCAGGCGTAGACGTCGGCATCGCCACGTAGCGGGTCTCTGGGACCACCACCGCTTCCGCGCCGCGCTTGATCCGGACTTTCACGTCACCGCGTTCGAGCTCGAACTCGGCTATGTCTTGCTCTTTTAAAAACTCGATTAGTTCGCGTATCTCTTTTAAATTCATCGTTATCGATTCAGCGTTGTCGGTTCAACTTCGCGATTCCTAGATCGCGATCAGTTCTTTCGTCCCGGAAGTTAGGACTTCGCATCCCGTTTCGGTGACCACCACCATATCTTCGATTCGAATGCCACCCTGACCCGGAACATAGATACCGGGTTCAATTGTGATGACCATTCCGGGCCTCAGGACTTCCGTCTGTCCAGCGGCTAAACGGGGAGCTTCATGGATCTCCAGTCCTACCCCATGCCCCGTTGAGTGCGTAAACCACTTACTTAACTTGTTCTTTTTCAATACTTTGCGAGTCGCATCATCCACATCTCCGGCAGTCGCGCCCGGCCGGACACTCGCAATTCCGGCCAGTTGAGCCTCCAGGACAGCAGCGTACCAAGCTCGCTGCTGGCTCGTAGGAGACCCCACACATACAGTGCGGGTCATGTCGGAACAATAACCACAAAGTATAACACCGAAGTCGAGGACTACGAACCCCTGGGTGGGGATGGGTGCAGCCGAGGCGTGGCCATGCGGCAGGGCGGATCGTGCGCCCCCGGCAACGATGGTTGTAAAGGCCATAGCTTCCGCTCCGGCGCGTCGGGCCGCATATTCCAGCTTGGCTGCAACCAGCGCCTCTGGAACGCCCGGGCGGATGGTTCTTGCCGCCGGCAGGAATAGGCTGGAGCCGAGCTGTACCGCTCGCCGGATGCGCTCGATTTCGGCAGCATCTTTCACCATCCGCTGCCGCTCCACCATGCCAGAGACAGCATGTAGCCTCAGGCGCTTGGGCAAGGCGGAACGCAGGCGAGCCTCCGCCGCGACGGTCAGGTGCTCTGCTTCGATCCCAAGGGCCCCGTTGCGGCGGGTCTTCTTCAGCCAAGCCGCGGCGGTAACGAGCGGAGATTTCGCTTCGATCACGACTCGCGCGCCCTGCACCTCGGCCTTGGCCTGGGCGGTGTAGCGTCCATCGGTGAAGAACACAGGTTCAGCCCCGCCGAGGAGGAGGGCGCCCGCACTGCCCGTGAAGCCGCATAGGTATCGGATGTTGGGGAGGTGCGTGATCAGCAACTGGGTGATGCGATGTCCCGCGAGATTCCCCGCAAGAACCCGGAGGCGCAGTTTGTGGTCCATTGGGAAGCAAGTAGCTGAGGCTTGTCTGATTCTACTTCAAGGAAGACAGGGATCGGTCGGGCCTTTGGATCGGTCGGGCCTTTGTCATTCTGGAGAGCGGAGAAGAATCCCCGCGCTCAGCGAGCTTTCCAGCAAAAGGGAAATGCCTCGCTCGGCATGGCAAAGTTGTTAGATGGATAGAAATCGACTTAGGGGTAGATCGGCTGAGGAAGGGTGACTGGCACGGCTGGTTTGCGATCCCTACCGGCGTCTCTGACAGGAAGCCAGAGACGCCAGCAGGTACGCTTCTTAACGTCGTGAAAAGTGGTTGAGTCCGAGCCGTTATGTCTGAATGACGTGTGGAGTGATGAAGAAGATCAGCTCCTGCGTCGAAGTCGTAACGGTACGGCGTTTGAACAGATTACCCAGGTATGGAACGTCCCCTAGCAACGGGACCTGCTGCACACTCAAACTGTTTTGCGTTTGAATCACGCCACCGATAACTACTGTCCCGCCATCCGTGACCAGAACTTGGGTGGTGGCTTGCTGTGTGATGAGGGTTGGGTTGTTCGTTAAAGCGTTGACGTGCGAGAAGTCCGGCGTCGTATTTTCCACGTCCACGTTCAGGAAGATCGTGCCTTCCGACGTGATCTGCGGAGTTACCGTAAGGCGCAGGAACGCGTCTACGTAAGTGACGGTCGGCGGTCCATTCAACTGACCCAAGGTCGTGATCGGGATTCTAGTACCCTGCTTCACGACGGCCTGAATGTTATTCTGCGTGACCACCTTCGGACGAGAGAGAATCTTCAGGAGGCCGCGCGACTCCGCCATGGTCAGCACGGCGTCGAGGCGGACGTTATTCGAGAAGTTGAGGAACGTCAGACCGCTGGTTGGGCCGGTAGCTCCCAGGTTCGAGAACAGCGGAATCTGGGTTCCAGGTGTGGTAGCCGAACCGCCTACCGTGATGTATTGCGGGTTCTGGCCGAAGACGCTGGTGCTGGAGCTGCCTACCGCAGAAGCGCCGCCCAGTGCCGTATGTCCGTTGCCCACGCCGAAGCCAAACTGCGTTCCGATGTCACGAGCAAAGTTGCGCGTGGCAGCAACGACGCGAGCTTCGATCTCCACTTCCTGCGTCTTGCGATCAAGCTGTGCGAGCAAGCGATCAATGTTGGGAATGACAGAGGGAACATCCTGCACGATCAGAGCGTTTGTGCGATCATCCGCGATGACATCGCCACGCTGGCTAAGCAGCTTCTTGGCGGTGGCAACAACGTCTTTCGAGCGAGCATAGCTGAGGAAGCGCGTGACCGTAACTTTTTCCACGGCTAGCGTTTCGGCTTCTTGCTGTGCACGGCGGGATTCCGCTTCCTTCTTCAATGTATCCACGGTGGCAATGCGAAGTACGTTGCCTTCGAGGTGACGGTCCAGATCGTTGTTCTTGAGGACGATGTCCAGCGCCTGATCCCACGGTACGTCGTCAAGAACCAGCGTGAGCGTGCCCTTGACTTGCGGATCCAGAACAACGTTCAGTCCGCTGATTTCATGAATGAGGCGGAAGAAGTCCTTGAGATCAACATCTTTCAGGTTCACCGAGATCGGCTCGCCTGTGTATTTGGCGCCGACGGCGGCGGGTTGCGGAGCCTGACGCTGCGTCTTCTGCTCGGCGGCAAGGTTTACGGCTGCTTCGGTTTTCGGAGCGGCATTGGCCGTGTCATCCGATTTCGCCGTATCATCCGATTTCATGGCCGCGCTGGAGGTCGAGGTCAGACCAGCCTGCGGGGCGTCGGCAAATTTTGCGGCAGCGTCGAGAGCGCGCACAGGTGTCGGCGCGACATTCTTCGCTTCGACAGCCTTCGCATCGGCGCTGGCGTCGACCGTCTTATAGGTCGGCTCGATGACGGCGAAGTCGGTGGCCGCCGCGATCTGCGGTGCCTTGACTTGCTTGGCAGCAACCGTCACGACCGTGGCCGGAACGACTGGGGACGGCGCGACCGGAGACGGCGCGACCGCTGCGGCTAGTTTTGCAACTGGCGCAGCAACCGACGTGACCGTGTTGGCAGCGACGGCCGAACCTTTGAACTTGACGATCAGCTTATTGCCGTCCGCCGTAACCTGGTAGTCGCGAGTGCTCGCCATGTCGATGACGACGCGGGCGGCGCTGGCGCCTTCACCAAGACGCACAGCCTTGATGCCGTCGCGATCCACTGCGATGTGGCGCGAGGCGGTGGCTAGGGCGGTGTTGGGCAGGTCGAGCACGAGCCGCGGTGGATTCGGGAGCGTGGTCACCTGAGGCACAACGGCCGCGCTCGAGGTGATTTCCACCTGAACGCCGTCGGCTGTCCCAGCGATTTGCACGCGCTTCAAGTCGGCTCGCGCGCCGGAGGTTTGGCCCGCGGTTGCCGCGCGGTCCGCGCCCAAGGTTTCGGCTAGTGCCAACTGGTTGGTCAGCAGCGCCGTCAGAACTATCGCCAGCAATTGCTTCTGCATCTCGCTTCTCCCCACACCCGGCTTGAGGCCGCGTGTCTCTTAGTGCCAAGAAT
>Ga0075021_10000294_pt1 | contig 27517 bp, 30 predicted proteins | sample ColStrG_CSR_2012_FD_72749 | JGI IMG/M metagenome (GOLD analysis project Ga0075021, IMG submission 72749) | Freshwater sediment microbial communities in response to fracking from Pennsylvania, USA - Cold Stream Run_MetaG_CSR_2012 | ecosystem: Environmental > Aquatic > Freshwater > Creek >...
GATTATTTGTAATTTGGAATTTGGATATTGGGATTTGTTTTAATGTTCGGAGGTTTTGTAATGCATGACCATGGATCCAGCGATGGGAAACAATACCGCGACTCCAATTTAAATAAGGTGCTTTTGATCGGCAACCCCAATGTGGGTAAGAGCGCGCTTTTCGGCCTGCTCACGGGGAAATATGTCACCGTATCCAACTATCCGGGGACCACCGTGGAAGTGACCTACGGTAATGCGGTGTTGAACAAGATTCGCAACCTGGTCATCGACACGCCCGGCGTGAACAGCCTGGTGCCCATGTCCGAGGACGAGAAGGTGACGAGGGACATGCTGCTCTCGGACCGGGCCGGTGTGGTCATCCAGGTTGCGGACACGAAGAACCTGCGGCGGGGGCTGTTGATCACGCTCCAGCTTGCTGAGATGGAAACGCCGTTCGTCCTCGATCTTAACATGGACGACGAAGCGAAGAGTCGCGGCATTATCATCGACCAGGATCGGCTTTCGCAGATCCTCGGCATCGAAGTGGTAAAAACCGTAGCCATCCGCAGGAGCGGTATCGATAAACTGTTGAAGAGCATCCAGCATCCGCGGCCATCCACTATCGGCGTTCGGTATGACGATGCCATTGAAGGCGGCGTCAGGGACATTTCGGTTTTGTTGCCGGAGGCGAACATCTCGCGGCGCGCGCTTGCGCTCATGCTGCTCGCCGGCGATGAAAGTCTCAAGGGCTGGCTCCATGCAAACCTCCAGGACCACGTGATTGCGGAGATCGATAAAATCCGGGAAGGAGTGCAGTCAAAGTTTCACAATTCGCTCGGATATCTTATCAACAGCCGACGGCTCAGAAAAGCGGATGAGATCCTGGCCCAAGTCATGAGCCGCCATGAGGCAGGGAAACAGTCCGCGATCGCGCATCAGCTCGGCCGTTGGTCCATGCACCCTGTCTACGGCCTTCCGGTCCTGCTCGTTGTGCTGTATCTCGTCTATCAGTTTGTGGGCGTGCTCGGAGCGGGGACGGCGGTCAACTTTTTAGAGAAAACGGTGTTCGGAGATTATCTGAACCCCTGGAGTACGAAGCTCGTGGACCTCATCTTTCCGTTCCAGTTTCTGCATGAACTCCTGGTCGGCGATTACGGCTTGATTACCATGGCGCTCACCTATTCCATTGCGATCGTGTTGCCGATTGTAGGGTTCTTCTTCATCGCCTTCGGCCTCCTGGAAGACTCCGGGTATCTGCCGAGGCTCGCGGTCATGGTGAACAAGACCTTCAAGATCATGGGGCTGAACGGCAAGGCCGTGCTCCCGATGGTCCTTGGGCTCGGATGCGATACCATGGCCACGCTTACTACGCGGATTCTCGAAACCAATAAAGAGCGTATTCTCGTGACGTTGCTCCTGGCGCTCGGCGTGCCCTGTTCAGCGCAACTCGGCGTGGTGCTCGGCATGGTATCCGGTATCTCCGGTTTGGCTACGGCCATATGGATCGGAACAGTGGTCCTGGTGATGCTGCTCGTGGGGTATCTTGCGGCGAAAGTAGTCCCCGGGGAACCTTCCGATTTCGTTCTTGAGCTGCCGCCGATCCGCGTGCCGCAGCTGATGAATATCGTGATCAAGACCCTTGCCCGAGTAGAGTGGTATCTGAAAGAGGCGGTGCCGCTTTTCATTCTCGGGACGCTCATTCTCTTTGTGGGCCACAAGCTCGGCGCGTTGGAATATATACAGAAGCTGACCGATCCGCTCGTCGTGGGCGTTCTGGGCCTGCCGAGCAAGGCCGCTGAGGCATTCGTGATCGGTTTTTTGCGCAGGGATTATGGCGCTGCCGGTCTCTTCGTGATGGCGAAGCAAGGACAATTGGACCCGACCCAGATCGTGGTAAGTCTTGTCGTGATCACGCTCTTTGTTCCCTGCATCGCAAACTTTTTCATGATGGTGAAAGAGCGAGGAATGAAAGTCGCGATGTATATGGTGGTATTTATCTTTCCTTTTGCCTTTGCGGTGGGAGGAGTGTTGAACTGGATCTTGAGAACATTGAAAGTAGCGTTGTGATATGGAGCGAGCCGACCATGTCGGCGTAAATCACGGCAACACGGTTGCCTCGGTCCAAAAAAGGAGAAAGCATGTCTGAACATAAGCGAATAGACACCGTTGAGGGAAAAGCCGGCCACCCCGCGCTGTGCGTGTTGCCGGAAATAGAAAAAGAAGACGAGCTTCTTGAGACCATTTGGACCCTACGAGAAGAGGGGAGATTGACCTGGGAGCAGATTCTTCAAAGCTGCAGCCTGGAGGGCTGTGAAACTATCCTCAAAGACCTGGCCGCAAAAGGATGGATTGAGGTAAAGGGTGAGGCCGTGGGATTGCTCCCCAAAGGCGAAAAACGCTCGAGGGAACTGGTACGGAGACATCGGCTTTCTCTCAGGATGTTTTTTGACCTTTTTGCGCTGGATGGCGCCGAGGCAGAGGCGTGCAAGTTCGAGCACATCCTTTCACCCGAGGTAACCGACAGTGTCTGCACCCTGCTCGGCCATCCTCCGACGTCTCCGGACGGCAAACCGATCCCGCGCGGTGATTGTTGTGCCATGTTCAAACAGGAAATGAAACCGCTTGTTGCGCCGCTCGCGGACCTCGTGCCCGGCGAGACGGCCAAGATCGTATTCATTACGCCGGAGTCGCACTCCCGCCTGGACCGCCTGTCGGCCATGGGCGTGGTTCCCGGCAGTATGGTCAAGCTCCATCAGAAAAGACCGTCCTACGTCATTCAACTCGGAGAGACCATGATCGCGGTGGATAAGGACATTACAAAGGAAATTTTTGTGAAGAAGATGTAGCGGCGGCGCAGCATACTGCTTCATGGCTTTATCGAAACGACAGGGAGAGCCCGGAAGCAGTTTTTTTAGTGGTTTAATTGAAATTGATAATCAATATCGAAAAGGAGAATCTCAAATGAAAAAAGCAGTGATTGTTACAGCGTTAGTGGTGTGTTGTGCTTTGGTGTCTTCCCTTGCAGCGGCGGACCAGCGCAACTATGTTTGGACAGCGGAATATTCGACCTTGGGAAAAGGAAATGCGGAGATCGAGTTTTATCAGACAGCCGTCACTCATGATATACAGACGAGAAATGCAAGCGATTGGACCCAGCAAGTCGAGCTTGAGTATGGCATCACGGACCGCCTGAATGCGAGCTTATACCAGGTCTACGAACAAACGGCCGACAGCCCTTCTATGACATATGTCGGGTATAAAATGGAGCTTCGATACCGGATAGCCGAGAAAAACGTTTTGCCCGTGGATGTGCTGCTGTATGCAGAGCATGAGGTCAATACCGTTGATGGAAACTCATTCGAAGGGAAGCTTGTTCTTGCCAAAGACATCGGCAAGCTGAATATAGCCTATAACCAGATATACGATCGGCGCTACATCTCTGGTTTTGTTGAGCATGAATACGCCGCCGGGATCAGTTATGAGATCGTGCCGGCGTTCAGGGTCGGCGTTGAATCCAAAGGTAGCTATACCGAGGATGAATATGCCGTGGGCCCTACTCTTGCTTGGACCGGCAGCAGGATCTGGGCGAACATCGGCGCGGTATTCGCCTTGAACCACAAGACCAACGATCGGGAAGTTCGCTTCTCGATGGGTGTACCGTTCTAAATGATTTGTCCTTCTTTGTGCCGCAGGGAAGGAATATCTCAAATAGAGGAGCTTGAAATGCTTAAGAGATCAATAGTCGCGGTAATTACTTTTGTGCTTTTATGGGCGGGCAAGGCTTTTGCCGCCCACCCGCTCATCACCGACGATACAGGCACTCAGGGAAAGAATAGAATCCAGTTCGAATTCATCGGCGAATACGGACATGACAAGGAAAACGGGATCACGACGAAGAGCTTGACATTCCCCACGATACCCGTGTTGTCTTATGGGGTCACCGACACTCTGGACATAGTTTTCGGCATGCCCTATGCCGTCGTCAAGACGAATGAAGCAGGGACGGAGACGAGACAGAGCGGTTTTGGTGACGCATCTCTCGAAGTGAAGACGCGGTTTTATGAAAAAGACGGCTTGAGCTTTGCGATAAAGCCCGGCATCAGCCTTCCGACAGGCGACGAGAACAAGGGTCTCGGTAATGGAAAAGCGTCTTACCACGCCTTCTTGATTACCACAAAAGAATTGCAGCCCTGGGCATTCCATTTCAACGTAGGTTATATCCGGAACGAGTACAAGCTCTCGGCTGACAACGACGCCAACAGGAAGGACATTTGGCATGTTTCTCTTGCTTCGCAAGTGGAAGTTGTTAAAAACCTCAAGGCAGTCGCAAACATAGGCATGGAGAGGAACCTCGACAAGACGTCGGAAACTCATCCAGCCTTTATTCTGGGCGGCTTGATCTACTCGATTACTGAAAATCTTGACGTTGATTTTGGCGTCAAGGGCGCGCTCAACAGGACGGAAACGGATATCACTTATCTCGCGGGAGTTACGTGGAGATTATAGGAGGTGGAGTTATGGTTCCTTTAGGGCTGTTACAGTTGGGAGATAAGGCAGAAGTAGCTGAGATCAAACCAGGAAAGCATTCCTGTGCGCGAATAGAAGATATGGGCTTTCGAATCGGAAAGACCGTTGAGATGTTGAACTCCGGGGGAAGGGGCCCGCTCTTGGTCAAGATTGATGAATCAAGGCTCGCCCTGGGCCGCGGCATGGCTATGAAAATCATGGTACGGAGGAAAGAGAAATGAATTTATCGAGGTTGAAACCGGGCGAAAAAGGGAAGATTACGAAAATCGGATCAATCGGCCCACTCAAGAGAAGGCTGATGGACATGGGCGTGCTGGTGGGTGAGGACGTAAAGGTGGAGAAGATAGCGCCTCTGGGCGACCCCATCGAGGTGACGATCAAAAATTACAATCTTTCCCTCAGAAAGAAAGAGGCTGAAGGTATCGATATAGAGGTGATGAAATGAGAGAGCAGATGATAGAAGACAGACAACGGACAGAAGATGGCGCTCAACTCCCTACTCCGAACTTCGCACTCCGAACTATTATTGTCGCTGTTGCAGGCAATCCGAATTCGGGCAAATCCACCCTCATCAACGCCATTGCTGGCACCAGGCTCCACGTGGGCAACTGGCCTGGTGTTACGGTTGAGAAGAAGGAAGCGGTATTTGAGTACGAAGGAAGACGGATAAAACTGGTCGACTTGCCGGGCACGTACAGCCTGAGCCCCTATACCCAGGAAGAAATTATCACCAGAGACTATCTCGTTCATGAAATGCCGGATGTGATCATCAACGTCGTTGATGCCACGAACCTCGAACGAAACCTTTATCTTACGGTCCAGCTTCTGGAGCTGGAGATTCCCGTTGTCATGGCCCTGAATATTTACGATGAGGCGGAGAATAAGGGCTATAAGATAGACACAAAAGCGATTGAGGAGACCCTCGGGATAATCGTAGTGCCTACCGTAGCGACGAGAAAAAACGGATTAAATGATCTCCTGAAAGCTGTTATAGAACGTGTAAACGACCCCTCTTCCCAGCATCCGAAAAAATTAAATTATGGCGAGGACATCGAAAGCGCTGCCGGGATTGTTGAGAAACACATAAGAGAAGCGTATCTATTGCTCGCGAAAAAATATCCGCTCCGGTGGCTCGCGTTCAAGCTCATGGAAGAAGACGAACACGTACGGAGTGAATTGAACATCGCCGGCGAGGCGCTGTTGATAGAAGGCGCAATAAGCCATCTTAAAAATGCGCACGGAGACGATGTAGAGTCCATCATGGCCGATGCGCGGTATGCTCAGGCCGCGGGCCTCACCCGTGAAGTCCTGAAACGGCCCGAATTGAGAAAGACGGAGCTGACGGAAAGGATCGACAGGATCGCCCTCAACCGATTTCTCGGCATCCCATTATTTCTTGCAGCCATGTGGTTCATGTTCAAGCTCACCTTCGATGTCTCAAAGCCCTTTGGGGATTGGATGAACGCCATGACCTTCGGACCTTTCAAGAGATGGGCCGAGGCCGTCATCGGTTTTATCCATGCCCCTGCATGGATGTCCTCCCTTGTTACCGACGGAGTTATCGCGGGCGTGGGTTCAGTGCTCGTGTTCGTGCCGGTGATATTCGCGATGATGTTCTTTATCACCTTTCTTGAAGGAAGCGGCTATATGGCGAGGGCGGCCTTTGTCATGGACAGGGCCATGCACACAATCGGGCTGCACGGCAAGTCGTTCATTCCCATGCTTCTCGGTTTCGGCTGCAATGTTCCGGCTATTTATGCGACCCGGACCCTTGAAAATCCGAGGGACAAGGCGCTCACCGCTCTGCTCGTCCCGCTCATGTCCTGCGGAGCGCGGCTGCCCGTGTATGTGGTCTTTATCGGCGCTTTTTTCCCGGCCCATGCAGGCACAGTGCTGTGGTCTCTGTATGTCATGGGTATAGCCCTGGCTATTGTTATGGGACTGATTTTCAAAAGAACGCTATTCAAAGGGGAGGCGCCCATGTTCATCATGGAACTTCCTCCGTACAGAATGCCGTCGTTTAAAAGCCTCATGATTCATACTTGGGAGAAGGGGAAGCACTTCCTGATCAAGGCAGGGACCTATATCCTTGCCGTCTCAATCCTCGTATGGTTTCTGCTGAATCTTCCCTGGGGCGTCGAGAGCAAGAAGGACTCATATCTCGGCCAAGTCGGACAGGTGGCAGCCCCGATGCTTAAGCCCCTCGGGTTCGGAAACTGGGAGGCCGCATCATCGCTCATGGCGGGCGTCATTGCCAAGGAAATCGTCGTGGGTACCATGGGTGAGATATATGTTAAAAAGGCGGGAGAAGAAAAAAAGACCGAACAACCGTCATTCATTGACGATCTGAAGGAACTCGGAACTTCCTTTGGAGCAGCAATGAAGGATTCGGCAAAGAACGTCTTTTCGACTTTTTCAATTTCAAGTCTTTCCGCGGAAGAGGACGAGAAAAGAGCGGGTCTTAAATCCGTAATCCAGGGTACGTTTACACCATTGAGCGCCTACGCCTTTATCACCTTCGTCTTGCTCTATATGCCATGCGTCGTGGTCGCTATTGCCATGCGACAGGAGTTCGGGACATGGAAATGGTTCGGCATTGCATTTGCTTATCAGACGGCCCTGGCATGGTTCGCGGCATGTGTCATTTATCAGGGAGGAAAATTACTCGGGTTAGGAGGATAAAATGGGGATCTATGATACTATATGGATGGGGTTGATCATCGCCGGCGCGCTCTATCTTCTGTACCGTTCCGTCTGGAAAAAGAAAGGGCATTGCGCGGGTTGCAGCTCGGGCGCGTGCGACATGGGGAAGACGTCCAATGCGAAAAAATGTTGAGAGTAATCTTCACGTGAGCCAGGACCATGAAAGGGCCAGGTTATTACAGTGGGCGTACGCACTCGCCCTTATTACGATTTTCTACAACCTCGTGGAAGGCATGGTTTCGGTCTTCTTCGGGATGGAAGACAAAACTGTTGTACTGTTCGGGTTCGGCGTGGACTCTTTCGTCGAGGTGATTTCCGGCCTGGGCATCTGGCACATGGTCCGGAGAATGAGGCGAAACGGAGACGAGGTCGTTGATAGATTCGAACAGCTTGCGCTTCAGGTAACGGGGACTGGTTTCTATCTCTTGACCGCGGGATTGATGATCACCTCGGCCGTGGGTTTGTATCAGGACCATAAGCCGGACACCACGTTCTGGGGGATCGTTATTTCGCTGATCTCGATTCTCTCCATGTGGCGGTTGATTCACTATAAGGTAAAAGTCGGTAGGGGTCTTCAATCTCAAGCCATACTTGCGGACGCCGCCTGCACAAAGGTCTGCGTGCAGCTCTCAATCGTCCTTCTTTTAGCGAGCGCGGGATATGAGCTTACCCACATCGGCTGGCTGGACTCCATTGGCGCAATCCTGATTGCCGGGCTTTCGTTCAGAGAGGGCAGAGAGGCGTTTGAAAAGGCGAAGGGGAATACGGCGTGCGGGTGTCAAGGCAAATGCCGTTAACAGGAAACGTAAGCATGGGAAGATGTAGATGTAGAACGATCCGGCCTTGTTTCATTCCATTTGAATTTTATATGTTCTTTACTGCTCTGTGACTAAGTCACAGACAGCCGTTGGATTTCTGATTTCGATATGCTATAACTAAGAACGATAAGGTATGGGTTATGATGAACACGCACTATTTACGAAATCCCTGCGTGATGCATGAAATCCTTTATTTTTGCATCATGGCATGATATAAATATTTTCATGAAAGCCGAAACATGGAACATGCTTGATAGTGCAGGAATATTAAGAAGGGACCTCGACCATGATAACGGTAGATGAATTTCTTAAAGCCTTTCCATCGTTTCGAAGCGGGCCAGGTGCTCTCATTCAAAAATTGACCACTGCCGGTCAACTTCAGTTAATTCCTGCTCAGACACGCATTTTTTCAAAAGGAGACACCTGCAAGGCCATCGCGTTTGTCCTGTCCGGAGAGATTCGGGTGTTCAAGATAGGCGAGAAAGGGCGTGAGATTACTCTTTACGAAGTCGGCCCAGGCGAGACGTGCATCTTGAATGCCGCTTGCATCCTTTCGAATACGACCTATCCGGCGAACGCTCTTGCGACCTCGGACGTGAGCGGGCTGCTGGTTTCTTCTTCCGACTTCCGCGCGATCGTGAAGGAGTATGTGGAGATGCGGGACTTCGTTTTTACCCTCCTGAGCCGGAGGCTTGCTGCGGTCATGGAACTCGTTGAGGAGGTGGCTTTCGGCAGAATGGACCAGCGGCTCATGGACTACCTCGTCGAAAAGTCCGAAAACGGCTTAATCGAGACCACGCACCAGAAGATCGCAAACGACCTCGGCACATCCCGTGAAGTGGTCAGCCGGCTGCTCAAGGATTTTGAACGAAAAGAACGCGTCAGTCTCTCCCGAAACTCGATTATTCTTCTGAATGTATGAAATTCTGGAACCGGTCTCCATGACAAAAGCCATGGTCACTGATAGATACAACCGGCTGGCGCCAGCCTGCCGGACTTATAAACGAAGAAAGGAGAAATGTCATGAAAAGCTTAATCGTAGTAATCACAGCATTGGTGGTGGCGGGACTGGTTTCACCCGTCTGGGCGGAAACATCGCCTGACGAAAAAAAGATCGAGAAGAATGCAGCTGATATGGACCGCGATGCTAACGAGGTTCAAAAGGAAAAAGTCATTGTTCAGAAACTCGAAAAAGAATTTGCGGTCGATGACGCGCGGATCAAGAACCTCCGCGACCAGAAAATGGGTTTCGGAGAAATCGCAATTACCCTGTCGCTGGCCAAAAAATTACCCGGCGGGGTCACTGATGTTAACGTAAACAAAATCATCTCCCTCCGCGAGGGAACTCCGAAACAGGGATGGGGCGAGATAGCCAAGAAGCTCGGAGTCAAGCTTGGTGAAGTCCAGGGACAGGTAGAACGGGTTGAGCGCGAAACGCATAAAGAGATAGAAAAAGCCGAGCGCCAGGAGCACAAAAGAATGGGTAAGGGCGAAAAGGCGGATGATAACGACATCGATAAGGCAGAACACCAGAAACCTGAAAATATGGAAAAGCCCGAACGAATGGAGAAAATGGAAAGACCGGGCGAGGACCATGACCGCAACAAAGGTATGAGCGGCGGCCGGAGATAGTAGCGCTTTTTTGAACAAGCCTGGTAATAATAAATGCGCGGGGGATAGAATCCCCTGCGCATTCTATTAAGAGGAGAATGCCATATGCGAGTTTTCAATAATTGCAAGAATACAGCGTGCGTGCTTATCCTACTTGTGATCGCCTTGCTTGCTCCCCGGACGGCATCAGCGGATTTGATACTGGATGTCAGCATCAAGGAAGTATATGAGGACAACGTCAACGCCGCTCTGTCCGGGGCAAACGCAAACGCAGCTGATGTGCGGGGCGGCGGAGCAGCTGCCGGCGGAGCCGGGGCCGTGATTGTTGCTGCAAAAAGCGGCGATCCACCAAATGCTACAACCGGCAGCACAACCTCCACAGGGACAGGTGATTTTTATACCGTGCTGTCACTTGCCCTGGGAGCGTCTACGCCAATCGATCCAGCGAAGCAGTTCTATCTCAAGGGCGAGCTTACGCATTATCAGTTCAGCAAATTTACTGACCTGGACTCGACGATCGTCGGGATCAATACGGGAATTATTCAGAAATTTTCGGATATTGTATCGGCACAAGTAGCCGTTAAAGCGAAGGAAAAGAATTATAATAACGATCTGCGCGACAGCACGGCCTATATAGGTTCGCTCAATCTGAAGCAAAAGCTCACCCCGGCATTTTCGATCAAGGAAGAATACGAGTACGAACAAAACAATGCCAAGTCGGACGTGTTCAGTTACACGGGCCACACTCTCGGGGTATCAGCAGGATATAAAATCGTACCGAAGACTACCCTGAACATCGGATATAGTCTGCTGATGCGGAAGTTTAAGGACGCGACCGGATCGCGGACGACCGATCACATAATCTCTGCGGGGGTCGAGGCGGAGATCAGCAAAAACTGGTATGCAACGGCAACGTACGATCATGACAGCTACGATTCTAATGTCTCCGGCGTGAGCAATACCGACAACACGTACGCCGTGGGGCTGACGTACAACTACTAAAAAATGACAGAGGCTCTTTCCTCTCCTAAAGCATGTAGGTCATTTGTGGTTTACCCGAAGTATCTTTATGCAAAAAAAGGTCTCATAATCATCTATCGAGAACGGCGTATTGAGCCGGAGTATCACAAAATGAATTGTTTGGTTTCTCAATCAGGAGTTTCACCCGGGTTTCAGTCCTGTAGTTTTGATCATGTTTATGATATCAGCGGACCGACATGGTTTTAGAAGGAATGCGTTCGCCCCTGCTGCAAGAAAATCCCGTCCTTTGTCTTCCGAGCTTATTCCGATAATGATCAACCGGGGGAATTGTTCGCGAAGGCGCTTCGCTGCATCCACTCCGTTCATATTCGGCATACGGTAATCAGTTATAACGGCATGAAAATCCATTTCCGCAGCAACGCGCAGGGCCGCTGTTCCGTCTTCGCAGCTACGCACTTCAAATCCGGCGGCATGTAACACGGCGCACAGATACTCCCTGATCGGCAGTGTATCTTCGACAACAAGAATATGTTGCTTGCCTTCCATGCCTTGCCCTCCCGAAACCAAAACGACTCCTAAAACAATGCGCTCTTGATGTGGCAAGAGACCGTGCTTGTGTTGTGAGGAAGATTGCATTATTATGCTACCTTTGGTTGTGTTTGTCAATAAAAATAATACAACCGTAGGTTGATAGACATTTGTGAGGTTCTCTTCTAAAGTACGCTTATGAAACAGGAAAATAGGCGCATAGGCCAAATGATTAAAGAAGCCAGAAAAGCGCGCGGCATGACCCAGATGGAGCTGTCTGAGCTGATCGGCGTTTCCTACCAGCAGGTGCAGAAGTACGAAAAGGGCAGCGACAACATCAGCGTAGAAAGACTGAAACAGATAGCAAAGGCGGTCCTTGTGCCGGTATCGTTGTTTTTTCCCGCAACGGCGGAGATCGCGGCGGAAGCGCCGGCAGTATACGCGAAAACGCCGAGATTGCAGAAAGATGAAAAAGAGCTTTTGCGGTTGTACCAGCGCATAAAAGCGAAGAGACCAAAAAAGGCCGTGATTGAACTTTTGAAAACGTTTACGGAGGAATGAGGATCGTCCTCGTAGTTCCCCTGACCTTTGTCTTTATCCTTCTCCCTGCACCCGAAACACCTGTTCTCGCGTCAGTCTCTTGCCTACCATAATTAGCGCTTACCATTGGAAACATCGCAAAGCTCGTACCTTGACAATACCAGATGGTATGCTACACTTTATTACATTAAGGTTCCAAACCGCTGCACACTATTCCCATTACAAAACGGCTGAATTGCCGGTTTCCGTTTAATTTAATCGACAAGCACCAGTAATGGTCATTTTATTCTTACGCCGCATCTTCGCTAACGACGCGCCGTGGAAAGCACAAAGCCGATTATGAAAAAAGTCCTGATAGCGAATGACCTGAAACATCTGTGCATGGGAAAAGACAGCTTTCTGAACCGTGAGGATATTATGATCTTCACGGCAGCGACGAACGATGAGGCGCTGAAGATCCACATAGAGGAAAGGGTGGACCTCATTGTAACGAAGCTCGACCAACCCGGCCTCAGAAGCGAGGAACTTTTTGAAATCATAAATCAAAGCAAGGAACTGCGCGAAGTTCTCACCGTCGTTATCTGCGACAGCACGCTTTTCCACCGGGAACGTTGCAACCGGTGCGGCGCCCACGCGGTTTTTGCCACCCCCATCGATATCGCCCTGCTTCACCTTAAGATACGGCAGTTTCTCGACGTTGCGCCGAGGCAATCCTACCGGGTCGCTCTGAATGTCGCTGTTGAGGGGAAATTCAACAACAGACCGTTCCTCTATCGCACCGAAAATATCAGCGCTACCGGGATGCTCATCAAGGCCGAGGAGATTTTTGCGCAGGGCGACCGGCTTGCTTTATCGTTCTATCTCCCGGATGGAACTCGCGTCAGCGCGCGCGGAGAAGTGGTGAGGATCGTCAAGCAGGGAAACGCGCCTGACGGCTGTCTGTATGGAATAAAATTCACGGACATTGCTCCGAGTGTTCAGTCTCCCATCGATACCTTCATAAAAAATGAATTGAAGTATAAACGCACTCTTGCACGAGAGTCGGAAACCAAACTTAGTAACTGATAAGCGACTTCCTTCCGTCCCTGTGCGATGTCTTAGCAAAAAATCCCCTTCAAGACATAGACTGAAGAATCCTCCTTAGTTCATTGCTATATTGGCCGTCGGCTGAAGCTCCGGTACAAGAGCAGGTCGTAGACGATCTTGAGGCCGCCCGCCAGGAGAAAGGGCGCGCCAAGGAGCGTCGGGGCCGCGAGAAACATGCCGGAGAGCGCAGGCGAGATCGACGCCCCGATGGAGCGCGCAATGGAGGTGACACCGGAAGCGGCAGAACGTTCATCAGGCGCAACAACCGCCATGGTGTAGGACTGCCGGGTGGGAACATCCATTTGGGAGATGCTGAAACGAAGTAGCAGAACGAACACTGCCAGGCCCGCGGTCGGCATGAACGGCACGAGGCACAGAAGCACGTTCGAGGGGATGTGCGTGAAGACCATGGTGTTGATCAGCCCGATGCGGTTTGCGATCCCGACCGCGAGAAGCGCGGACACGCCCGCAAGGATGTTCGCGCCGAAGAAGATGCTTCCCAAAAGACCCGCGTCAAGGTTGAACCTGACGTGGAACCAATATGCCACCATGCTCTGGATCACGAATCCGCCGGCAAAAGCATCGAGCGCGAAGAGGGCGGAAAGTTTCATTACGATGCCCTTAGACTCATGCAGCCCGAGCACCCTCTTTTTGATTGATGCGACCGGGGCCGCCTCCATGTTTGGCGAAAGAAACAGAAAAAGCGCAACAAGAGAGAATCCACATGCAGCATAGAGCAGGATAACCGCGCGATAGGATGCAAGCTCGGAGAAGCCGAAATGCATGAGGCTGGTGGACAGAAATCCGCCGATGAGAGCGCCGGATGCTGTCGCGAGCGAACCCGCGAGATTGTACCAGGCAAAGGCGTGGATGCGTTTCTCCGAGGGGAGAAGCTGCGAAAGTGCCGCCTGTTCGAGAGACAGAAACGGGCCGATCTCGTTTCCGCTCGGGCTGATGACGCCGATGATCCCGGCCAGCATCAGAAGAATGGGGTTCCCGGTCAGGCTGAAAACAACGCCTGCCATGATCATGAGCCCGGCGCCGAGGATGAGCATCCGCTTCCTGCCTATTCGGTCGGCTGTTGTGGTGATCCAGAGCGAAATGCCCGCGTCGCCCGCAAGGGTGAGCGTAAAGAGAAAACCGATCTGCGCCCCGGTCATGGCCAGTTCGGATAAATACAGGGCCAGCACCACCGAGAGCGCGCCGTACGCAAAGAGGCGCACGCTCCGGGCACTGAACAGAAGAACAACATCACGATGCGAATGCGCCATGGCGTTTCCCTTTCGCTATCATCTCTTTGCAGTAGGCATAGAGCGCATCATATACGATCCACTCTGCTTTGTTGATCTCATGATCATCCTTGAATCCCAAACGACGGAAGCCCTCGGCAATAGCATTGAGTCCCGGTCCTTCCGGCTGATGGTGAAGGCTGTTGTCCGTATCCGCTCCGTTTACGATACGGGCGAGCAGCACCAGCGCGGGGTCTTTTTCCAGACCATACTTTTTAACAATGGCGTCAAAGGAACATTCCTTGTTGTGGTGCCCCAGCTCCGCATTCGGCACATCAAAGGGTGTCGCGTTGAGGCGCGTAGCCTCAGCCTGCACCATGTTGGCCGGAGCGAACAGGAACTCCGCGTTTTTGTCTACGAATTTTTTGATGAGCCAGGGACAGGCAACGCGGTCCACCTTTACCTGTTCACGAGTGATCCATTTCATATGTCTTCACTCATCCTTTCTTCATAAATTGGTTATTACTTAATTATATATTATTGCGTCAGCTCAAATTTGCTGAAGAATACATACGAGTCCGCCTTTGACCAGAGGCCGATTCTTCCGTCTATATCCGCATTGTGAGCGTACTCAAGGTACTTTTTCCCGTCAAGATACCCTTCAATAATTTTTCCTTTCACGACTACTTTCAATGAATGCCACCCTCCTGTCGGGGGAGGAACCTTGTTTATCCATTTAAGCGAAGAGCGCAGCGTCTTTTTATCAAACTTAAAGAGTACTAGGTTGTCTTCCAGAGCGTTCGCCCTGACAGCAAGGTATTCACCGTTCGGTTTGATGTTGAAGGCAATCCCGGCTGCTTGGTCTTCTTTGCCGCCCATAGCCTTGAATGTCACGGTGAGTGTCCCATTCTTGAAACGCGGATATTCCCTCAAGATCGCCAAGGGAAAATCCTTAAGTCTCTCGACTCCCGTAAGGAACTCACGGTAGTTTTCTCCAAACAGCTCTTTCACCTGCGCCGGGTCGGCCGGCGCTGACCCCATCCGCACTCTGCCATCAACGGCATAAACGAGGTCAGGACCGTCCGTGTCAATATGCCAAGCGCCGACGACGGCACTGAAGGCTTTTGAGGGGACTCCGGCTGCTTCATTTTTAAAATCAAACTGTTTGCCTTTCTGCGAAAAAGCCGGCAACGCAAGAACCACGAGCATCGCTGTCCCCAATATGGGTATCATGATTTTATACATATGTTTCTCCTTCCGTTTCAGAACCTCAGTTGGATCCCTACATAAGAAAGCAATGTCGGTTGATCCGGCGCTTGATGGAGGCTTCTGCCTACGGAAGCATGAAGGGAAACGTTTTCACTAACGTCCTTTCGGATGCCGATGTTGAAAACATTTTTCCCCTTCTTGAAGTCATTGTCCGCTGTTCCAAATACTTCCGCCAAGACCTCGAGTCCTTTGATTTCGTCATATTTCAAGGCAAGGCCGTACAACCACTGATCTTCGCCTTCCTGATGGAAATCATGGCCGAACTCGGGGTTAATAGTTATTATGCCGATTTTCTTTTCCGCTTGGAATGGAAGTCTGAAAACGGTGCCTTTGTCCACAAGCCCACGGTCTGCCGACGATGTTGGGTTGTTAAAAATAAACCGGGGATAGACAGACACGGCAAGGCCGTGCCTGTCTTCGTCGAGGAATCTCCATTTCACCGCCACCTCGGAATTGCCGAGCCCGTTTATTGCGCCGTCACCCGCGGTATTTTGCGTGATCCACGAAACGCTGTAATTGAGTTGTATGCGGTCGCCGACGCCGTAATTCAGATCGAGGGTAGGCGTATTATAAAGTGTCGCATCTTGCCGCTTCTCGACGGTGAACCCCATGTTAGTTTCCCACTTCCCCGGCCCCGGCGTCCCTGTGTCATCAGTAAGAATCGGGGGACCGGCGAAAGCGGAAAGAGGGGCGAGAAGCATTGCTAGCAGAACCGCTATAATCCTGTGCATTCCGACTCTCCTTATTTCCCTGTGTTGACCTTGATCTGAAGAGATGTTTTATAGATCTCAGCCTTGTTTTCAGTAAACGTTCGCTCCGCATAACGATTCAGGCTGTAAACGAGACGGGCCCGCACCGTATACTCGCCCGGCTTTAACTCCGGTTCCCAGGCAAGGACCCGTTCTTCACCTGCGCGTATCGAGGTCTCGTGGGGACCTTGCGCATCGGCTTGCATGGCCGCAACGGCGTCAGGCCGTTTCTTGTCTTCCTCTAAAAAGGCTTTGTCATCAGGCCTCGGTCCGTACCAGGGAGCAAACATCCATTCCTTGGTCGAGAGTGTTTTGCCTTTGGCGTCGACAGCCTCCGCAATCAGGTACACCGCCCTGCGGTTCGAGCCGGTGGGGACCGAATGGCCTGCGTTGATGTTTACTACATGGAACTCGATGTTCGGCTTTCCTTCCTCTCCCTGGACGATCGTCAAATTCAACGCGCTTGCAACCCGCTGCTGCGAATGCCCGCCGGTCCAGAGGTGTCGTGCGACCGCTCTTACCGGTACATCGAAATCTTCCGCTGATTTACGAAGGGTCCGCAGCATGTGGCAGTCCTGGCAGTGTTGTCTTCCCAAATCCGGTTTTTGGAAATCATCGCGCCATTCAAGAAACGTCTGCGTCTGTTTCCCGACAATCCGTTTTCCCATGCTGTGGCAGTAAGCGCATGCGGCGGACGTTCTCATTCCCGTATCTTCCGCAACAGGGTGGGGCGCGCTGACCTGGTACGGGCCGCGAATCTTTCCCTCAGGGGTCAGATGGCAACTGGCGCAGGTCAGGCCTCCTGTTTCGAGTCCTTTTGCTCTTGCCTTTGGTTTCGCGATTTCCGGGGTTTCCATGTTCGGGATCGAGAAGGCCTCAGGGAAATGGCACACGTTACAAGACTTGCCTTCTTCCTCGGCTTCACGCGCATGTATCGGAAAAGGATCCGTACCGGCGGCAGCATGCGCCGTGGAAGATGAAGAAACATTGGCAGGCATTGTGAAGGGTTTTTCTTTTGCCGAGACTAAGACCATCTTTTTATACTTCGTGTCGCTCCCGAATCCCAGGGCGAACTCCCGGTAAATAGTCCGGTGACATCCACCGCATACCTCGGAAGCGGTAGCGGTTCCGTCCGGAAAGTTCATCGTGGTCATTGATTCCTGTTTTTCTTTCGCGGTTCCGGTTGTCTGGGCCATTGCCGTTATCGCGTTAAACGCAACTGACAATACTATACCCGCTACAACCAGTGCGATACTGATGATTCTTTGTGTCATTATATAATCTCCTTTTTGAAATTTTTAGAATCGTCGTCTCATTATAAAAACATTATCCAACCATACCCTGCCGCTGCGGAGCCGATGATTACCGGGATCATTCCCCATTTGAAACGCTGCATGCCGATGAACGCGACAACAGCCGCCGCGAGCGCATACCAGTCGAAGCCCCCTTTGTCCGGCAGAAGCGTGTGATAGGTGAACAGCACGGCAAGGTTCAGCACAACGCCGACTACGGCAGCCGTGATGGCGGAGAGCGCGGTTCCCAGTTTTTTGTTCTTTCTGAGTGTTTCGATATAAGGCGCCAGCAGGAAGATCATCAGAAACGAGGGGATGAAGGTCACCCACGTGGCAAGCAGCCCGCCGATGGCGCCCCCGAGAGCAGGTGAGAGCCCGGCGGCATGATAATACCCCGCGAGGTATGCGACGAACTGGTTCACCATGATGAGCGGTCCCGGCGTGGTCTCCGCAAGACCCAGGCCGTCCATCATCTGTTCAGGCTGTATCCAGCCGTAGTGGGCCACCGCTTGCTGGCTGATATACCCGAGCACGGCATACGCGCCGCCGAAAGTCACGATTGCGGCCTTGCTGAAAAGAATTCCAATGTCGATAAATATATCATTCCATCCCCGCCACAGCCCGAGTAGTACTATCGGCAAAAACCACAGGCTGAGAAATACGGCAAGGACCTTGAATGAGCGGATCCATCCTCCCCTTGCGTTCCCGCTGTTCAGGGGAACGACAGGGGGAGAGGGGGCAACAGCATTGTTCGGCGCGGACCCGGCAACCAGTTTCGGCGCAGCCGTGCCTGCAAAGTAACCGATCAGTCCGGCCGACAGCACAATGATCGGGAAGGGAACGTTGAAGAAGTAGATGCCGACGAAGGCTGCGGCGGCAAGGGAATACAAAAATCGTGTTTTGAGCGATTTTTTCCCGATGCGCAGCACGGCTTCAAGAACGATGGCAACGACCGCGGGTTTCAATCCGTAGAATAAAGCGGCAACAGAAGGCACGCTGCCCAGAGCGGCATACATCCATGCAAGCCCCCAGAGGATGAAAATCGACGGTAGAACGAAGAGGCCGCCCGCAATGATGCCGCCCCATTTGCCGTTCAGGAGCCAGCCGATATAGGTGGCGAGCTGCTGCGCCTCGGGACCGGGCAAAAGCATGCAGAAATTGAGCGCCTGGAGAAAATGATCTTCATCGATCCATTTCTTCTTTTCAACCAGGTCCTTGTGCATGATCGCAATCTGGCCCGTGGGCCCGCCGAAGCTGATGAACCCGAGCTTAAGCCAGTACCGAAATGCCTCGCCGAAGGTGAGATTAATAGGTGTCATGCATTCCCTCTCTTTCATTTTTAAACGGACATTATTTAAGAATGATGGTCACGTAAAAAGCCCGAAAGCGCTCTTTTTTGTCCTTTCGAGCGAAGCGAGAAATCTTGGTTTCCTAGGAGGTTGAAAGACCCCTCTTGGAGCCTGCCCCGAACAAGATTCCTCAGTCGCTTCGCTTCTTCGGAATGACACATGAGGGGTTCGGGGTTACACATTTTTACTTTTTACGAATCCATCAAGAATACATTCTGCGCGAGTGCCTCTCGAGGACTTTCTTCCCGTCCGTTTTTCTTTTCTGCCGAAAGGCGCGCTTATTTTGACCGAGAAATTCTCTCGCAATCGCGGCTTCCCCTCTTTCAGCAAAGACGATTGCGGACATGATGTTGTCGTGCCAGGTGGCCCGTTTTTCATTAAGAATACCAATATTGGCGCGTATATTTGTTGTTTTCATCGTAGTTCTCCTCTCTTACTTTTTCGACGCATAGAGCATTTCGAAGACGTCCATTCCCCTCTCAAGGGCCTCTTGATCGGTCTTCGATGTCTTCCGGATTCCTGTGAGAACATCTTCGATGCCCCGCGCTTCCGGGTTGTCGTACTTGTGGTCTTTTACATCAAGTTCGTGTACGAACTCGGACATCTTTTTTACTATCTTGTCCTTCGTTCCGAAGGCTTTTACCATGACCTCGAACGTGCACAGGTCCTTGACATGCGTAAATTCTCCATCCCGTATGTCGAACGTTACCGTGTCCTTTTTTTTGACGGCAGCGGCGTGATCGGGGACAAACTTAAAGACTGCATCGGCATCGATAAACCGCCGGATAAACCACGCGGACGCCATTCTGTCCACGAAGGGTTTTTGGCGCGTAATCCAGGTTTTTCTCTGGTAGGCCTCTTTGCGCTTTTGCGCTATGGGAAGCGGGCGAGTGCGTGGCGCAGAATCGACGCCGGTTTTAAGCTCGGTTTCCAGAACCTTTATCCGTTTGCCTAAAATCCCGCCGCTCTTTGACGAGAAGAAATCCGTTCTTCGGATGTCGTCGAATTCTTTTTTATGCCTGCCCACCAGCTCATGAAGGTTTGCGGTTTGTTGGCTCCGGCCGCCCTTTCGGATGCTGTTGAGTTTCATTTCCAGTTCGGCAATTTTTGTTTCGACAACATGATATTCCTTCCCGCGCTGCTGGTTGAACAGGGCGATGATTTCGCTTTCCTTCAACGTCTCGATATGAGACGTCATTACGAAGGCGCCGTCGCCGCCCATAGAGTCGACCTCCGTTATCAGCCACTGGAAAAGCTCGTAGTGTTCGTCATTATTCGGCAGGATGTATACCGCGCCTTTGAGCTGCACCGCGCCGATCTTTGCCAGCTTTCGCCAGATTTTCATCCTGTTGCTGACGGGCTGCGAGGGCACGCTGTAAAAAATCAAAAGCCATTTCTCTTTTGGCGAATCGGGCATTGCAGGCTCCTCGTAAATACGATGCGCGAACGTTTCCGTGCACATGATATATGTAACTTATGTTATTATAGTAACACATGTTACATATTTTGTCAAGCGGTTGATTCGTTCTGTTCGTTCTTATCTCATGGGGCGACCCATACCATGATATTATTCATGAAAAATAATATGCTTGGAATCCTTAACCAAGAAGCGGAACAATAATTTCTGCTGATTATTGTGATATACTAATATGCAAAGCTAGTTTGTGTTCGCTGTAATTTAAGATACTTTAATAGTACCCTTGCTGGAGCATTATCCGACTCTTAATAATCAATCAGACGTTATAACTAAAGGAGCTTATGTGAAAATATTGCTCGTTTATCCCGAATGCCCTACCACATTTTGGAGTTTCGAATATGCCCTGAAGTTTATCTCCAAAAAAGCGAGTCTTCCTCCGCTCGGTTTGTTAACGGTTGCGGCCATGCTTCCGACAGAGTGGGAGCAACGCCTCGTTGATATGAACATAAAGAAGCTCACGGACGTTGATCTCAAGTGGGCTGATGCAATATTCCTCAGCGCGATGTCCATCCAGAAAGAGTCTGTCCTGTCCGTGATTGCCCGGAGCAAACAGTTAGGGATTAAAGTGATAGCGGGCGGCCCTTTGTTCACCTCATGCCCGGAAGAGTTCAGTGACGTAGACCATCTTGTCTTGAACGAGGCTGAAATCACGCTCCCGATGTTTCTCGCAGACTTGCGGCTGGGCAGGGCGCGCCGGGTCTATACCTCTCCTCACTGGGCCGACCTGAGCGCTACGCCTTTGCCGCGATTCGACCTCGCGAACATGAAGCAATACGCTTCCATGAACATCCAGTACTCGCGCGGCTGCCCTTTTGACTGCGATTTCTGCAACATCACGGTGTTGTATGGCAGGGCGCCAAGGACGAAAGAGACAAGACATCTGCTCGCCGAGTTCGACTCTCTTTACCGCCTCGGCTGGAGAAGCGGTGTATTCATTGTCGATGACAACTTTATCGGGAACAAGGGGAAGCTCAAAAAGGACGTGCTCCCGGCGATCATCGAATGGATGGAGAAGCGGAATCACCCGTTTACCTTATCAACCGAGGTGTCCATCAACCTTGCGGACGATGAAGAGCTTATGCGGCTCATGGCCAAAGCGCGCTTCAACACGGTTTTCGTGGGCATTGAGTCTCCGAACGATGAGAGCCTGGCCGAGTGCAGCAAGCTCCAAAACCGGAACCGGGACTTGATCGCAAGCGTAAAAAAGATTCAGCAGGCGGGCTTCGAGGTGCAGGCGGGCTTCATCGTGGGGTTCGATAAGGATCCGGCCTCGATTTTCGAACGATTGATCGCATTCATTCAGGAGAGCGGGATTGTGACCGCCATGGTAGGGCTCTTGAACGCGCCGCACGGCACGAAGCTCTATCATCGACTTGAGCAGGAGGGGAGGCTGGTGAAGTCCGCGACCGGGGACAATACCGATTTCTCGATCAACTTCATCCCAAAGATGAAAACAGAGCACCTGATCAACGGCTATCGCAAGATCCTTCATACGATCTACTCCCCGAAACACTTCTACGCCCGCACGAAACAGTTTCTGAGGGAATACCGGCCTGCCCAGGCAACGAAATTCCGCATGAGGATGAGCCATCTTACGGCAGTGGTCACCTCCGTCGTGCGGCTCGGCATCATCGGCCGGGAACGATATCACTACTGGAAGCTTATGATTTGGTCCTTGCTGCGCCGGCCGCGGCTCTTGCCGCTGGCCATCACCTTCTCGATTTATGGATACCATTTCCGGAAAGTATTCACGAAGCACGAGAAGGCCCTGCGCACGGGTTTGTCCCGAAGGTAAGACCTTGCCCCTCACCTTTGTCCTCTCCCCAGCGGGAAGAGGGTAGGGGGGGATTCCGTAGGAATATAACAATTACTATTTCGTTTGTATCAATATTTTTTACACATTATCCCTCGCCCAAAGTGTGGTATAATCCGGCCTGAGATTTTCAAAAAATACGATAAGGATAGGAACGCTTTATCTGACGCTAAAGCGCGCCGCTATCAAGAATGACCACTTTCCCTTCAACCAAACCCGGAACGATAACGGAACGTCATACTACGCTCATCCCGCGGTACAAAGTCCTGCTCCACAATGATGACGTGAATACCATGGAACACGTGATAAAGGCGCTTATGCAGGTGTTTAAATTCGATCTGCCGGTGTGCGAGCGGATCATGATGGCGGCGCACCAGAACGGCACGGCTGTATGTACGGCTGAGCCTCTTGAACAAGCCGAGCTTCATCGGGACCAGTTGATCTCATTTTCTCTGGTCGCGACAATCGAGAAGGAGTAGGGATGGCATTGATTAAAGGGAAACATTTTTATAAAGATGGTATGCGGTTCGAATGTCAGGGAGAGGGTAACTGTTGCAAGACCCGCGGTAAATACGGGTACGTCTATTTGTCGTTTAACGACAGGCGACGGCTTGCGTTGTACTTCAATATGTCGCTTTCCGAGTTCACTTCTCGATATACGAAAAAAGAAGACGGCCTGTATGAGTTGAAATATACGGGCCAAGATTGCCCTTTTTTTGAAAATAACCGTTGCGCAGTGTATCATGCCCGGCCCTGGCAGTGCCGGACCTGGCCGTTCTGGACCGAAAACATGAATGAGACTGTGTGGGAAGGGGAGGTAGCTCCCTACTGTCCGGGCGTGGGCAAGGGCAGGCTGTACTCAGCGGAGGAGATCGAGGATATTCTTAAAAAGAAGAAAGACGTTTCATGAGTGGTGCCGCTGACCGGAATTGAACCGGCGGAGTTTCTTCCGAGAGATTTCAAGAGCAATGCTCCTGAATTATACGACCAGCTAATCTGTGTGGAAAATGCAATTGACAATGCAAATAGTGGCGCGTAAACTGCTCACTAATGTAAGCCCCCGTGTTACTGAAGCGGGGGCCATTCCGTCCCACCGAGACCCGGGATAGGTGGAACGCCGGGCATGCTTGTTTCGGCGGTCGTCCCGGCCGACCAGGATTTAGCGGTATTCCTGGAAAACCTGGACGTGGTGGATGGTCAGATGTAGATTTATCAACATATTTCACATAGTATTTGATTTCTCTAAGAGTTGAAATTTATGACAACTCCTAAATGGCGTCGCTTTGAAGAACTTGTAAAAAAAATTCAATCTGACCTTGCGCCTGGTGCAACAGTTACGTTGGATGTGAAGGTCCCCGGAATCACTTCTGGAGTAGACCGCCAAATTGATATTGCGGTTTACCAACAGGTCGGCCAGTTTAATCTTTTTATCGCCATTGATTGTAAAGACTTGTCGAACCCCGTTGATGTGAAAGATGTCGAAGAAGTGATGGGGCTCGTTCAAGATGTTGGAGCGAATAAGGGTGCGATCGTAGCTGCAAATGGATTTACGAAAGCTGCCTTAAAACGTGGTAAAGCAGTTGGCCTTAGCTTGTATAGATTGGTAGATACTGGTGATCACGACTGGAAAAGCGATGTAATAATTCCTGTTTTTGTAAACATAACCGGGCTCGTTACCTGTCATTACACGCTTCAAGCGACTGGTCGTTGTATATTGCCAACGGATGATCTATCAGACCTTCAGGTTTACAATCCGAATCATGATCCACTCGGTTCTATTGGTGATCTTTTCCGTAAATATTGGCAAAGTAAAGATATACCAAAGACGTCGGGACATTATGATGCGGTTAAGTTTATAGATTCCGATACATTTTCAAATTATGGTACTGAATTTTTAAAAGTTGAAATAACCGCCGATTTTGAAGTTGAAAATAAGCTTTACTACCACAATCTACCTTTAACAGCGGTATCCGGGTTTAGAGATGAAGTAGATGGCAAAGTCGTAACTAAAGGCTTTACGACCGCGTCAATGAATGTTAATGATATTTTAAGTAAGTGGCAACAACTTGACTCACTGTCTGCTATCGCAGTAAGACCCGTAATGACCTTCTGGATGCGCGAAGGTATTTAATAATACCGCCCTTTTTTTTAACTGATTCCAACCTCGCCGTCGAGAGGGTCACTGATATGCGCGCCACTCACGGCGGCGTCAGCTGAATGAAGGATTATGATGAAGATGCGCAAGCGTAACGTTATAGTCCTTTTTGCGATTGTCCTTGTTGTGGCTCTTGGAATCGGGCTGCATTACGCTTGGTCGCAGATGCAGTTAGGAACTGCATATAAGGCAAAAATTCTTTGCTCAAGCATATTTGTCGCTCACCGTGATCCTCCTTCAATACTTAATACAGATTTGGCAGCGGAAGATTTATCCATCTTGCGTCACATCAATGCCGAAGTCCATTATGAATCAAAGCAGGTTATTGCCGATTTCTTCGGCGTTATCAAACGAAAGGCCGCGTATAGGCCGGGACTCGGTTGCTATTTGACATATAAGCAAGAGGGAGACCTCTCCGGCGTCGAAGCACCTGTTGCCTTGACAGCCTCGCGGATTATGTTGGAAAAGTATGATCCTCGCTTCAATGCGGCGCTGGATTGGGCTTTCTCAGAACCTGATCCAACACATCTGCGGCGCACTCGTGCGGTGGTTATTCTGTATAAAGGCCGAATTGTTGCGGAACGATACGCTGCGGGATTCAGTAAGGATACACTCCTCCTTGGCTGGTCCATGACGAAGGGGATCATGAATGCGTTGGTCGGCATTTTGGTAAAAGAAGGCCGGTTATCTCTCAACGGACAACTTTTGGCGCCGGAATGGCAGAGCCTTGATGATCCACGTGGAAAAATCACACTCAGTCAATTGCTGCAGATGAGCAGCGGCCTGCATTTTGACGAGAAATACAAGCACTCGCATACAGACGTTTCCCGCATGTTGTTTGAAACTCCCGACATGGGCGCCTTTGCCGCACGCATGCCCTTGGAAGCGGAACCTGGAACAAAGTGGCACTATTCCAGCGGCACAACGAACATTATCAGCCGAATCATCCGAAAGGCGGTTGGAGACTCGGATTATGTCTTATTTCCGCGTCGCGCTCTCTTCGGTCCCCTTGGAATGGAAAGCGCGGTGATCGAGCCGGACGCTTCCGGCGCCTTTGTCGGGTCCTCTTTCATGTATGCCACTGCCCGTGATTGGGCGAAATTCGGCCAGCTCTATCTTCAAGACGGCGTATGGGCAGGAAAGCGCATTCTTCCAAAAGGGTGGGTTCGATATACAACAACGCCTGCTCTCGGGTCGCCGAATAAAGAATATGGCGCCCATTTTTGGCTCAAAATACCCAAAGAGTTCCGGAGCAACAAGGAGAGGGATACGTTGCCGGTCAAGGCCTTACACGCTGTGGGTTATGAGGGACAATTTGTCAGCATCATACCGTCCAGGGACCTGGTAATAGTTCGGCTTGGTCTTACCCGGTTCTCATCAGCATGGCAACACGATAGGTTTGTGAGCAAAGTTCTTGAAGCAGTTGACGGCCCGGGATGAGTTCGGAGTGGTGCCGCTGACCGGAATTGAACCGGTACGGGAGTTGCCCCCCGAGAGATTTTAAGTCTCTTGCGTCTGCCAATTTCGCCACAGCGGCATGCGTGGAGAACAATTATCGTACTGAATATTATAGAAACCCGGTAATTTGTCAAGGAAAATGTCGAAGAGATACTTGATATGTCAATGTTTAAACAAAATTCAGCCACGAAGTCACCAAGGCACGAAGAAGGTCTTAAGACTTAGCGTTGCTCAAATCATCGTCTACTACTGAATTACTTCGTGCCTTTGTGTCTTTGTGACAATATTTGGTCCAGCTTGGCAAGGTTAGGACGGCAGCATTCATAACTAAGGAAAGAGGGGGCGGCGAACCGCCCCCTCAAAAGCAGCGCAATCTCTATTCCATGGTTATCGCGGTTACCGGGCAGCCGTCCACTGCCTGCTGGCAGTCGCAGGTGTCGCAGGCAGTGGGGCCGATGACCCATGCCTTATCGTCCCTGAGTTCGAAAACCTTGGGGCAGAGTTCGGAGCAGAGACCGCAACCGATGCAGAGTTCCATATCAACTACCGGTGTTGCCATAGCTATTCCCATCCTTTCTTGAAGTAGAATTATGCATTCAGGATTTGCATCCCGGCGTTACTTACCCGTTCGCTCATTGTTTTCAATAGTACCTGCATTTCATCCGGATTTCAAGTCTGTTATAAACGATTTTTTTTCTCTGTGCTATGATGTATCTCATAGTTCGCTACACGGACGAATAGCGCGGGTCTTTCCGAAAATTATCTTTACAAATTCAGGGCATTAGCATATAATGCGCAACCAATGGAAATAAAAAAAGTGCTTTTTTTCAAGCCCGGCGCCATAGGCGATTTGCTCCAGGCGCTTCCAGCCTTGAAGGCGTTGAAACAGAAATTTCCCGCAGCGCATATCACCGTCATGGTCTCTCCCGGCTTAGAGTCGCTCATTCAGGGAACCCCTGTTGCGGACCGTGTCCAGGTATTCGATAAAGAGAAGTTCAAAAAGCGGCTGAAGGATTTTATCGATTTTACGGTTCAACTGAGGGCCGAGCGCTACGACCTGTTTATCGATATGCAGACGTCTACTCGGTCCTTGGTGCTCCGGCGGCTGAGCGGGGCGGGCCTGGTGCTGGTCTATCGAAAGCAGAGGAAGTACGGGCCCACAGGCGCGCGCCTCCATGCAGCGGAAAATTTCATGGAAACATTGCTGCCGCTCGGGATTGTAGGACCCGTTACCAACATCGAACTCCCGCTCAAGCATGATGCAATCCAGGCTGTCGGCCGTTTTCTGGCTGATCGCGGCATTGAGAGGACCAAGCCGCTGATCGCGCTGAACTGCAGCGTGGGCGAAGCGAGGCCGGCCCGGAACTGGTTTCCTGAACGGTTTGCGGCCCTTGCCGACCGCCTCGTCAAGGAACTCAACGTGGCGGTGATCTTCGTCGGCGGCGGCCAGGACCGGGACCTGGTCCGGAACGTAATGGCCGCAATGAACGAAAAGGCCATATCCGCAGCGGGAGAGCTTTCACTCGAACATTCCGCGGCGCTTCTGGCGCAGTGCGCATGTCTCGTGAGTTCGGACACGGGGCCGTTGCATCTCGCGACCGCGGTACAGACTCCGGTGGTGGGGCTTTATGGTTCTACCGACCCCCGCCGCACCGGACCGATCGGCAGAGGACACCGGGTTTTGATAAAAGAATTGCCCTGCGTTCCTTGTGAAGAAAAGAACTGCCCCCTCGGAGCCCGAGCGTGCATGCAGGAGATCACGGTAGACGAAGTTTTCGAAGCGGTCCGAAAGGCAATAGCATGAGACTGAAAACCATCCTCACGATATTATGTATGGCCTGTGTCGTTGTATTCCATGCCCAATCGGTCTCCGCGGAACCGTCTGCGCAACCATCCGAACAACCGCTTAACAATAGCAAGAGCGAGAATCATGCCTTTACACCGGGCGAGAAG
>Ga0075021_10000298_pt1 | contig 27420 bp, 27 predicted proteins | sample ColStrG_CSR_2012_FD_72749 | JGI IMG/M metagenome (GOLD analysis project Ga0075021, IMG submission 72749) | Freshwater sediment microbial communities in response to fracking from Pennsylvania, USA - Cold Stream Run_MetaG_CSR_2012 | ecosystem: Environmental > Aquatic > Freshwater > Creek >...
GAGTTGGCGCACGTCGATCTTGAGTTCTGTAACGGTGCGGCTGAGGGTATTGCGGTGCATGCCGAGTTCGCGCGCCGCACGGCACTGGTTGCCTTTATTCTCCTGCAGGACCGTCAAGATAAACTTCTTCTTAAATTCGCGCACGGCTTCGGAATACAGGATGTTGCTGCGGTACATCTGCACGATGAGTGCTTCGAGCTGGTCTCTCACGGCATCTCTCTTTCTGCGCGAATAATCGCTTGTGTGAAAAGCTGCATATTACGAATAAAAACTTTCCGTATTCCTACTTCCCGGAAGCCTGGCGCGGCGGGACGCCGTTCGGGACCTGCTGTGGCAAACGGTGCAGCAAGTCCAGTCCCTGATAAAACCGCGCGCGCAATTCCGCGGGCGCGACCCAGATGGCAGCCCGCCCCACAGCCTGGAAGTATGGGGCCAGTTGGGACCCCTCCAGCCACTTCGATGATGGGGTGAACGCGGTCATGGTCACCGTAATCACCGCCACGATGAGACAGCCGCGAAGCAATCCCAACGCTCCGCCCAAAAACCGATCCACGAACCTGAGACCGGATGTCTTCATCACCCAGCGTGCAGTCCGGCCGGCAATACCGGCCAAGACCGCGACCGCAAAAAAGATGATCAGGAACCCGGCTGTCTCCGCCGCCCACTGCGACTTCAGAAACGTCTCAAACCAGGCCGCCAGACGCTGATACTGCCACGCGGCGACCAGGTACCCGGCCACCAGCCCCGCAAGATGGAACGCCTCCTGGAAGAACCCAGTTGCGGCCGCGTGCATGGTGGAAGCCACGATGACCACCAGGATGGCCCAATCCGCGATATTCACGCGGCACCACTCTCTACCGCGATCCGCTTACACATCCAACTCGCGCCCGGTGAGCAGATGGTACGCCTCCACGTATTTTTCGCTGGTCCGGCGCGCCACCTCGGCGGGAAGAGCCGGAGCGGGAGGCTGCTTGTTCCAGCGAATTTCCTCCAGGTAATCCCGGACGTATTGCTTGTCGAACGACTCCTGCGAACTGCCGGACGCGTACTTGCCTGCCGCCCAGAAGCGGGAAGAGTCGGGCGTGAGCACCTCGTCGGCCAGGGTTATGCCCTGCGCAGTTCGTCCGAACTCGAACTTCGTGTCCGCGATGATAATCCCTTTTTGCCGCGCGTACTCTGCGGCCCTGACATAAATCGCCACACTGAGGTCCCGCAGCTGGCGGCTCACTTCCGGCCCCACCAGGCGGACCATCTCAGAAAACGAAACGTTCTCGTCGTGCCCCGTCGTCGCCTTGGTAGCGGGCGTAAAAATGGGCTCGGGCAGGCGATCGGACTCCCGCAGTCCCTTGGGCAGCTCGATTCCGCAGACTTGCCCGGTAGCTTTATATTCCTTCCAGGCGGACCCCGAAATATAGCCTCGCACCACGCATTCCACGGGAAACATTTCCGCGCGGGTCACGATCATGGAGCGGCCACGGAGCTGATCGGCATACTTCTGCAGCGCCGCCGGGTATTGGTTGATATCGGCAGTAATCAGGTGGTTGGGTACCAGGTCGCGAAGCAGATCGAACCAGAAAAGCGAAATCTGTGTGAGCACCCGGCCCTTGTGAGGGATGCCGGTGGCGAGGACGTAATCGAAGGCGGAGATGCGATCGGTGGCGACGAACAACAAACGCTCGCGGTCCAGTACGTACACATCGCGCACTTTGCCGCTGGCGTGGAGTTCGAGTTCCGGGAAGTCTGTCTGCAGGAGCACCGCGTCGAGAAGTTGGGAATTCATCATGAAATTCTACAGGCAGAAATCGTCGCGTATTCTAGTCCTTAGGAAATTTTTGTCAACGGCCTGTCTGGGGAGTCCGCAGGCCGTCCCGGTGACGTCGGATGCAAATTAGTTGACACAACGGCCAAGCCGCGAATGCCGCTCTGGACAAGGATCCTGGAAGGGGTCGCTTGTGGAAAAACTGAGGGCGCCTGTGCAAAGAAGTAGCTGAGACCTTCTCACTTCGCGTTCTTTGCGGCTGTTCTTCGCGAGCTTTTCGGTGGAGGGTCTTAACCGCAAAGTGCGCCAAGGACGCAAAGAATACCCGGAGCGCAGATTCAGACTGCTATGTACTCCCTCTGGGCAGGCCCGGTGCGCGCCTGCGCTATACTTGAAGGGCGATGTCGGCCGAAGCCTCCAAAACGTTCTATCTGGAAATTTTCGGTTGCCAGATGAACGTCCACGATTCCGAGAAAGTCGTCGGGACGCTTCTGTCGCAGGGATACCGCCAGGTTTCCACCGTCGAAGAAGCCGGTCTCATCCTCTACAACACCTGTTCGATTCGCGACAAAGCTGAGCAGAAAGTATTTCACCGCCTGGCCGACTATAAAAAACTGCAGGCGCAGGGCAAACGCTTCGGCGTGCTGGGCTGTGTGGCGCAACAGGAAGGGGAAAAGATTTTCGACCGCGCCCCTCACGTTTCAATCGTGTGCGGTTCCGCCTCGTATCGCAAGTTGCCGGAAATGCTGGTGCAGCTGGAAGCAGGGAAGCGGCGCATCACAGGATTGGATGATCGCGAGACCGACGATTGTTTCGAGACCGAATTCACCGCTCGCACCAACCCGCATCGCGGCTATATCACGATCATCGAGGGCTGCGACAAGTTCTGCGCCTATTGCGTTGTCCCTTTCACCCGCGGCAAGGAACGCAGCCGTACGTCGGACTCGGTCCTCGGGGAAGCCAGGCAGATGGCCGATCTCGGCTATACCGAGATCCAGCTTCTGGGACAGATCGTAAATTCCTACAGAGACCCGAGCGGGAAGAAGACCTTCGCCGAACTTCTGATGGCGGTGGGCGAGGTGTCCGGGATCAGACGAGTTCGGTTCACGACTTCTCATCCGCGGCATTTTGGTTTCGACATCGTCGCTGCCATTGATTCCGTCCCGACTCTATGCGACCACGTCCACCTGCCGATCCAAAGTGGCTCGACCCGGGTACTCGACGCCATGCAGCGGCTCTATACCCGGGAAGAGTACCTGGAGCGAGTCGCATGGATCAGGGGGGCGAAGCGGGAGATCAGCATCACGACCGACATCATCGTCGGCTTTCCTGGAGAAACCGAGACAGAATTTGAGCAGACGCTGACCCTGCTGGAAGAGGTCGAGTTCGACGCCGTTTTCGGATTCAAATACTCACCGCGGCCGAACACGCCATCTCTCAGGTTGGCCGACGCGATCCCGGACAGCGAAAAGGCCCGCCGGCTCGCGGTCGTGCAGGAGAAACAGCGTGATATCCAAAGGCGGCGCTACCAGAGGCATGTAGGCCAGGTTCTTGAAGTAATGGTTGAGGGCAGGAATGAAGCCCGTGGACAGTGGGTCGGCAGGACTTCTCAGAATAAAACCCTGAATTTCACGACCCCTGATGGGACCGCTCCCGACTTGGGCAGTTATGCATCCGTGGTAACCACGGTGAGTTTTCCCAACAGCTTGTTGGGCGAAATGGTGGTATAACGAGCAAGGAAACGGCGATTTCAGATCGTAGATTCTAGATTTCAGATTGGCAGTCTGGCGAGGATGTTTGGCTGAATACCAATCTGAAATCTTCAATCTGAAATCGGGGGACGCGATGGAAGTCGAGATGAAAATTCGGGGTCTCATGATGGACCCGGTTACGAACATGCCCATCGTGATCCTTAAGGACACCAGCGGAGACGCGGTTCTGCCCATCTGGGTAGGGATTTACGAGGCCAACGCCATCGCTCTGGAGATCGAGAAAGTTACCACGCCGCGCCCCATGACCCACGACCTGATCAAGAATGTGCTGGTGGGCCTCGACACCCAGGTGCACAAGGTCGTGGTGACCGAGCTGCGGGAAGACACGTTCTATGCCGTAATCTGGATCGAGCGGCAGGGAAGCGTCATCAGCATCGATTCCCGCCCGTCCGACGCCCTCGCCCTCGCCCTGCGAGTGGATTGCCCCATCTTCGTCGAGGACGATGTCCTGAAAAATTCGAAGCTGGCGGCCAACGTTTCCGATCGGGTCACCAGCGAAGAGCTGCGCAAGTGGCTGGAAGGCCTGAATGACGAGGACCTGGGAAGATACAAGATGTGACGCAGCTGCTAGCTCCTGGCTCCTGGCTCTTACGCTTCTTGCTCCCAGCTCTAGCTTTCGCCCGTAAGCTCTTGCTAGGAGCTAGCAGCTAGAAGCTTTTCATGCCTGATCCCGCCGAGCAGCTTCAACGTATCTATCTTGCCGGATTTGATCTCCAGACATTTGATCGGTTTCCCAAGTGCGTCGGCGTCGTCCGCGACAATTGCATCGCGCTGCTCGTGCCATCTACCGACGGGCTGCAAATGCTGGGAACTCCCGGCTGGCAATTGGGAGAGGCCATCGGAGTGCTGGTGGAAATGGGAGGCCGCCAGGTCTTCCAGGCTAAACAGGAGACTCTCGACGCCACCCCTGAGCGCCTGGAGACCCTTCGTCGCTTTCGCACCGATCTGCGGCAATTGCTGGCTCCGATTCCCGAGTAAAAACGAAGGACTCCCAGGAAGAAGCTAAGCGTTCGCGGTCAGGATTGACATGTGTCTGCAGAACTCCTCAGTTGGGGAATATCGGCAGCAGGATGGATCAGTTGAGGTCCGATTGGTCGAATCTGGAGCATACGAGGTCACGTTTGATGCTTATTGCTATCCTTGACATCAAGTACGATTAATAGCATCATATGTTCATGAGGACAACACTTAGTCTTGATGATGACGTATTTCAGGACGTGCGCTCCTATGCCGACAGCCGCTCTTTGCCTCTGGGGAAGGCTGTTTCGGAACTGGTGCGACGCGGTCTTTCCGCGGCCCGGCCCACTCACACGGTAAACGGACTCCAGGTCTTTGACCTCCCCCGGGACTCGCCCAGGGTTAGCTCGAAGAAGATTCGGGAATTGGAGGGAGCTCTGGAATGACCCCTTTTTTGCTCGACGCGAACGTTTTGATCGCCTTGGCCTGGCCCGCGCACGAAGCCCATTCCAGAGTACAGCAGTGGTTTGCACGCAACTCGAAACAGGGTTGGGCGACATGCCCGCTCACCCAGGCAGCCTTCGTTAGAATTCTGTCCAATCCTGCATTCTCTCCGCACGCGGTCACACCCCAGGAAGCGCTGAATGTACTGAGCGCCAACCTGCAACACGCCGGGCACCAATTTTGGCGCGACGAAATAACTCTGCTGGAAGCATTGAAGCGATTCGAAGGGCGCGTGGTAGGTCACCTGCAAGTTACGGATGCCTATCTGCTGGGCTTGGTATTGCACAAGAACGGGAGGCTGGCGACCCTGGACAAGGGGGTGGGCGCATTGCTAGCGGAGGAGAGCCCGGAAAAGGCCCGGATCGAGGCCATTGCATAGTACTTTACATAATATCTGTTATCGGACATTGCATGTCTCTGGGACTTGCGAAGACCTTCACCCATTGCCCTCTGCCAGTTGCACCGCAGGTTCTGTTGCCAGAACGATTCTGGGATGGAACAGCGTTCCAGCGATGCGGGTGGCGATGGCGATCAGTTCCCTTTGCCCGGCAAAGACCTTCACTTGCCGGGACTGCGAGAGGTCCGGCAGGTTTACGGCGCGGCCGCTGCGAATGCGGGCCGCGATCTCCTCGCTCACGGTGACGCACGGAAATTGCGGCAGGAGCCGGCGTGGGTGAATGAACATTTGCTCGCTTTGAGCACTTTGGGAAGCCGCCATCAATTCTTCCAGAGTGTGGGCCTGGCTCAGATCGAACTCCCCAAGGGCGGTTCGGCGCAAGGACTCAAGATGGGCGCCGCAGCCGATTTGCTGGCCCATATCGTGAGCTACTGAGCGCATGTAGGTTCCCGATCCTACCCGGGCGCGAAAACTGACCCGGGCGCCATCCACACCCAGGATTTCGAGTTCCTTAATCTCCACCTGCACCGGCTTGAGCACGACTTCTTTATGCTTGCGAGCCAATTTGTAGGCGGGTACGCCGCGAATCTTCTTGGCCGAAAACGGAGGCGGCATCTGCTCGATCAGGCCCACAAAACGCTCTCCCAGTTTGTGTATTTCTTCAAGTGATACTTGAACTGTCTGTTCCGGCCCGGAGGGTTCGCCGTCGGAATCATAGGTATCGGTCGCAAACCCGAAGCGGATGATTCCCTCGTAGATCTTTTCCGACGAGGTATAAAACTGGGCCAGCCGGGTTAGATTGCCGGTGACCAGGGGCAGGACCCCGGTTGCCAGTGGATCAAGCGTCCCCAGGTGACCGACCGAGGGCTGATGCAGAATCCGGCGCACCCGGCCGACCACATCGTGAGAGGTCAGGCCGGCAGGCTTGTCGATGATGAGGACGCCGTTCATGGAATTGAGTAATTTGGTAATTTGGTAATCGAGTAATTCGAGAACGGCTAAGGATACGCCTCAACCGCGGACGTGCGCGCCGATGTCCCTGGGTTTTCAATTACCCAATTACCAAATTACCAGATTACCCAATCCCCCATGCTTCCTGTACGCGACGATCAGCCCAGATTCAGCACGCCATACGTCACCTATTTCCTCATTGCCTTGAATACCTTGATTTACCTGTTCGAGGCGGCCCTCACTCCGGAAAGCTTTAAGACGCTGCTTTTCCAGTTGGGCATGGTGCCCGCCAATATCACGGCCTATTTGTCTGGAGGAAGCAGGATGGGGCTGGCGGCGGTTCTGCTTCCCGCCTTCACTTCCATGTTTCTGCACGGTTCATGGATGCATGTGATCGGCAACATGTGGTTTCTGTGGATCTTCGGCGACAACATCGAAGACTACCTGGGACACTTCAAGTATCTGGCCTTCTACCTGATCAGCGGACTGGGGGCGGCGTTCGCGCAGGTAATTCTCAATCCTCATTCGCGAGTACCGACGGTGGGCGCGAGCGGAGCCATTGCCGGCGTTTTGGGCGCTTACTTTGTGCTGTACCCGAAGGCAAGGGTGCTGATCTGGTTCCCTATCGCGTTCTTCTTTTATCTGCCGGCATGGGTGACGCTGGGTTACTGGTTTCTGATTCAATTTGTGAGTGGCGCCGCAACCTCCATGTCAGCCTACAGCGACAGCGTCGGCGGAGTGGCGTTCTGGGCGCACGTCGGTGGATTCATTGTGGGCATCGTCCTGATCAAGATCCTGCCTGAGCGCCCCCGACGATATCGCTATGGAACCTGGTAAGTACGGACGTCGGGCGTCGGGCGTCAGACTCCGTTGGTCCGGTTGCGAATTAAAGACAGGAATTCCGTGCGCGTTTCCTGGGTCTCACGGAAGCAGCCCAGCATGGAAGACGTCACCGCAGCCGAGTGCTGCTTTTCGACCCCGCGCATCATCATGCAGAGATGGCGCGCCTCGATCACCACCCCCACCCCCTGAGGCTCGATCGCCTTCTGGATGGTTTCCGCAATTTGTGTGGTCAGGCGTTCCTGAATCTGCAGGCGGCGGGAAAAGATCTCGATCAGACGCGGAATCTTGCTTAGCCCGATCACCTTGCCCTTGGGTATGTAGGCTACGTGCACCTTGCCGAAGAATGGCAGCATGTGATGCTCACACAGGCTGAACATTTCGATATCTTTGACAATCACCATTTCGTCATAGGTGACCGTGAATAACGCTTTTTGCAGCATGGCGTCCGGGTCCTCACGGTAGCCCCGCGAGAGAAATTCCCAGGAGCGACGCACCCGGTCGGGCGTGTGTACCAGACCCTCCCGGGTGGGGTCTTCGCCAATGCGGACAATCATCTCGCGCACCAGGTCTTCGAAACTGGCGCTGGTAAGAGTGGGTGTTTCGGTGGCTGGATTCATGGGAGTCCCGATTGAGAAATTTGGTAATTGAGAAATTGAGGAATTGAAGTACTCGTGAAGCTGAATGCCAACTTCCGAAACAATTACCCAATTGCTCAATTACACAATTACTCAATCCTTTCCCCGGTACTCGAACGAATTCATCATGGTCTCTTCAATTCTGACCCTTTCCAGATGAGCCCGGGTGAAACCTCGCTGCAAAATATCGTAGATGGTGGTGCAAAGGTTTTCAGTTGTAGGCACCAGTCGATCAAATTCCGGGCGCACATTGAGATTTTCGTGATCGAAGCGACCCAGAATTTCACTGTGCACAAAGCCGTCCAGATCGGCCAGATTGCAGACCATCCCGGTGGCCGCATCGACCTGTCCGCTGACCGTGACTTCGAGCGCATAGTTGTGCCCGTGCCCGTAAGGATTGTTGCATTTGCCGTAGGTGGCGGCGTTCTCCGTGTCCGACATGGCGTCGTTATGCAGACGGTGCGATGCGGAAAACATATAGCGGCGGGTCAGGTGCGCCTTCATGCTTCACCATAGAAATCGACGAAAAGATCGGGCGTCTCATACACCCGCACGCGGTGCAGTTGCGCAGCTCTTAGCTTGGTCGCCAGACGCTGCCAGATGGCGATCGCCAGATTTTCCGTGGTCGGAATCTTGGTGGAGAATTCCGGCACTTCCTTGTTCAGGAAGCGGTGGTCCATCGCGTCCAGTACCTCGCGGTTCAGGACTTCCTTGAGCTGTTTCAGATCCACGACGAAACCGGAGCGCGGATCCACTTCGCCTTTGACTGTGACTTCAAGCGTGTAGTTATGGCCGTGTCCGTTGGGGTTATTGCACTTGCCGAAGACGCGCCGGTTCTCCTCCGGAGTAAAGTCCGGGTTGTGGTAATAGTGCGAGGCGGCGAATTCGGCTTTACGAGTGAGATAGACCATTCCTGCCTCAGCTTCTTGTCTCAGCTATGAAATCCTTACCGAGCTTCGCTCGGCTGGACGGACGATTGGCATCCGCCCCTGCGTGGGCGACGCCCGTCCCGTAGCTTCTTCCCTTCCAGCGCACATCCCCTCTCTTATAAGAGAGTGTGGAGAGCGTCAGGAGGTACGAAAAGAGCGGGAGACCGATCACCGCCAAAGCGTTTGCCTCCCAGGAAAAATGTGCCTCCCTGATCCTCTTCAGAAGAAAAGCGAAGACCGCTACGGCCAGGATCGCAGCGGCAAAAGCGGGCCTGACGTGTCCGCGCAATCCAGTCGTGATCGCCGCAACCGTCCCGCCTGTAATCAGCAGGAATTCGCTGAGCCTGAGCAGCGCCAGCCGGCGGGGCGCTGGAAACAGAAGCGCGAGATTCTTGGTCCATCCCTCGCGGAGTTGCGCAAAGGTTCGATACATGCGGGTACGAACCTCGGCTCCTCCGTAACGAAAGAATATCCTGCGGCCCGAAATTTTCACCGCGCGGGCCAACGCAACGTCTTCCAGCAAACTGGCGCTCACCGCAGCGTGCCCGCCGACGGCGTCATAGGCTTCGCGTGAGATCAGAATGTACTGGCCATTGGCAGCGGCAGCGGGAGACTTCGGGTCGCTGACGTGCGAGGGCTGATACGTCGCCGCCAGTTCGGCAAAAATGACGGGCATGACAGCCATTTCCCAGAAACTGTGAACCTCCTGCCGGGGCGAATAGGAAAGCAACGCGACGCCGCGGCGCTCGGCCTCGGCCACTGCGCCAGCCAGAGAGCCGGGCGCGTGCACGGTGTCAGCATCGGTGAACAGAAGCCACTGGCCGCGCGCCACCTTCGTGCCGGCCGTCATGGCGTTGTTCTTACCGCTCCACCCGGGAGGAGGCGGGCCGGCATCCAGCACCACCACCGATGGACGGGACTGGGCAATTTCGCGGGTCCTGTCGGTCGAGCCGTCGTCAACCACGATCACCTCGAAGCTCACACCAGTTTGGGCGGTCAGCGACTCGAGGCAGGCATCGAGACAAGCCTCCTCATTGCGCGCCGGGACAATGACCGACACGGTTAGCCTGCCCGACACTGTCTCTGGCGCCACCATAGGCCGAATCAGCTATTATAACTTTGTGCGACGTGCATCGGTTTTGCTCGGCATCGTAACCCTGGTCCTGGCGGGATGTTACCGGGGCACTCGTCCGCCCAACATCGGTGCTGCGGCTCCCAATTTTTCAGTTCAGGACAGCGATCGCCAGGTTAGCCTGGCCGAACTTCGCGGCAAAATTGTGGTGCTGAACTTCTGGGCCACATGGTGCCCGCCGTGCGTGGATGAGATGCCGTCCCTGGTACAGATGCAACAAAAAATGAAGAGCAAGGGAGTGGAAGTTCTTGCCGTTAGCGTCGACGCCGACCAGGGCGCTTACCAGAAATTTCTCAAAGACCACAACGTAAACCTGCTCACCGTTCGCGATCCCGACCAGAAGAGCAACACCCTTTACGGGACCTTCAGATTTCCGGAGACCTACATCATCGATCGCCGGGGCATCCTGCGGCGCAAGTTCATCGGCCCACTCGACTGGGGCCAGCCCGAGATTGTGGACTACCTGAGCAAACTCTAAGGCCCCGTTTCATAAACAATCCCCCTGAGCGTGGCTGGTGATTTTCGCCGACTGTCAAGAGTCTGAAAAGAGGCTGCGAAACGCTGGGATTAGTTCCGGCTTGCCGACGATAGGGGAGCGAGTTGATACTCGAGCCAGGCCCACTGCGCTAACAACGGCTATCATTCTCACAGCAAGGTAAACATCCGTCCGGTGAGACTTCTCAAACCCAGCTGTCTTTTGGCGGTGCTCATGGCACCAGCGCTCGCTCTAGCCCAGCGGCAAACGTTGCCGACACAAGCCTCTCCCATAGCCCAAATCATGCAGGCCCACGCCGCAGCTGGAGACTTCAGCGGCGCGGCGCTCGTCGCGCGTAATGGCCGCATTCTGTACCAACACGCGTTCGGGTACGCCAATCTGGAGTGGAAAATCCCAAACGACCTGCAAACCAAATTTGAAATCGGATCGATGACCAAGCAGTTTACGGCTCTGCTGGTCCTGCAATTCGTGAATGAAGGCAAAATCAAGCTTGATGGACACCTCTCAGACTACCTACCGTATTACCGCAAAGACACCGGGAATCGCATTGCCATCAACCAATTGCTTTCTCACACTTCTGGCGTTCCCAATTTCATCCTCGCTCCCGGCTTCCTGACAGGTCCGGCAAGCCGAACGAAGTACAGCGTGAAAGACTTTGTCGAGAACTATTGCAGCGGCAGTTTGGAGTTTGAGCCGGGGACGAAATTCAATTACAGCAACTCAGGCTACTTCCTGCTTGGTGCAGTTCTTGAGCAGGTTTCAGGCAGTTCGTATGAGCAGCTTTTGAAAGACCGGATCTTCACCCCGCTGGAAATGAACGATTCCGGCTACGCGCATAGCGAAACCGTCATTCCTCATCGTGCCGCTGGATACGAACGTTCTGGCGATGTCCTAGAGAATGCACGCTTCTATGACATGTCGATTCCATTTGCTGCTGGAGCGATGTACTCGACCGTGGGTGATCTCCTTTTGTGGGACCAGGCGTTATACGGCGAACGCTTGCTTCCGGCAAACCTGCGCGATCTGCTTTTCAAGCCGAATTTGGAAAACTACGGATTCGGCTGGGGAATCCTCGTACCCAAACCGGGTTCACCTTACGCAGGCGAGACGGTCCTCATGCACAGCGGAGCAATCTTCGGATTCCAATCAGTAATTCAACGCATCCCCAAACGCCAGGAACTGATCGTGTTGCTGGACAACACAGATAGCCAGAAGCTCTTGGAAATCGCGTTGGAGATCAGGCGCGCATTGTCTGAGAACCGCTGATCATGAGCCTGGCCTAACTTCCAAGCGGCTCTTGGTGATGTCTTGCCGATCTCGGACCCCAGTGACGGGCTACTGGCAAGTAATTCCGGGGAAAACGACCGCGCAATACTCTCGTCCTGCCGATGAACCGTCCTGAATACCCGCACCCCTGCCGGGCCGCTCCCTGAGAATATAATGGCGATCGGAATGGCCCTTACGCCTGGTACCCAACTCGGGCCTTATGAAATTGTGGCTCCCCTGGGAGCCGGGGGGATGGGCGAGGTGTACCGGGCGCGGGACACGCGTCTGGATCGTAGTGTTGCGATCAAGATTCTGCCCGCCACATGCTCTGCAGACATTGATCGGCTACAACGCTTCGAGCAGGAAGCGCGTTCGGCATCCGCTCTTAACCACCCCAATATCGTTACCATTTACGCCCTCGGGGTAGAAGATTCCACTCACTACATTGCGATGGAGCTGGTGGAGGGGAAGACCCTGCGCGAGCTGATTGTCCTCGGCTTGCTGCCCATCCGAAAAGCAATTGAGATTGCTACCCAGGTTGCGGACGGGCTGGCAAAAGCCCATGAAGCGGGCATCGCACACAGGGACCTAAAGCCCGAGAACGTGATGGTCTCGCACGATGGATTCGTCAAAATCCTCGACTTTGGCCTGGCGAAGCTCACGCGACCCAGTGGAGAACTATCGGACCTGAGCCCGACCGTGGCCTGGCAGACCCAACCGGGCATGGTTCTGGGAACGGTGGAATACATGTCACCGGAGCAGGCCACTGGCGGTTCGCTGGATTTCCGCTCCGACCAGTTCTCGTTCGGCCTGGTGCTTTACGAGATGGTAACTGGAAAGCGCGCCTTTCAGAGAGCCACGGCACTGGAGACGATGGTTGCCATTCTCCGGGATCAGGCCGAACCGATCGCAGTGCAAAACCCCGACGCCCCGGCTCCGCTGTGTTGGGCCGTCGAGAGGTGTCTGGCGAAAGAGCCCGAAAAGCGCTACGTCTCTACCCGAGAACTCGCACGGGAACTGGCTGCCATCCGCGACCGCGTCGCGGAGAAGCCGGCGAAGCAAGCGGAGGCTCGCCCCGCCCATCTTCCCGCGCAGCGAACCGGGTTTGTGGGGCGGGAGAACGAGGTTGCTGCCGCCAAAGAACTCCTGCTGCGTCAGGATGTGCGCGTGGTCACGGTTACGGGCCCGGGCGGGATCGGCAAAACCCGCCTCGCGGTGCAGGTCGCGAGTGGCCTGATGGAGCATTTTCCGGGTGGCATTTATTTTGTCCCGCTTTCCTCGATCAGCGATCCAGGCTTGATCTCTTCCGCAATCGTTCAGGCGATGGGCATTCGGGAGGCGAAAGGCCAATCGCCGCTGCAAATACTCAACGAACATTTCCAGGACTCCTCGCGCGCACCAATTCTGCTCCTGCTGGACAATTTCGAGCACTTGATCCAGGCCGCACCGATGGTGGCACGCCTCCTGGCGATTGGTCCCAATCTTAAGATCCTGGTAACCAGTCGCGCGCCGCTGCACCTGTACGGAGAACATGAGTTTCCGGTGCCGCCGCTGGCCCTGCCGGACGCTGAGGCCATGCCTTCGATTGAGGTTCTGGCGCAGTACCCTGCGGTGGCGCTGTTCGTGGCGCGTGCGGTCGCGGTCAAGCCGGATTTTGAACTCAATCAGGAAAACGCAACCGCGGTGGCCGAGATTTGTGCCCGGTTGGATGGCCTGCCTCTGGCCATCGAGCTCGCAGCCGCACGGGTCAAAGTTCTTTCGCCCACTTCGATGCGGACACGCCTGACCAGCCGGTTGCAGCTGTTGACAGGCGGCGCCCGTGACATGCCGGAACGGCAGCAGACACTTCGCGCCACCATCGATTGGAGCTACGACCTGCTGAGTGAGGCCGAGCAGCGGCTCTTCCGAAGATTATCGGTGTTTGTGGGCGGATGCACGCTGGAAGGCGCGGAAGCTGTGTGCGACACCAGCAGCGATCTTGATCTGGACCTGCTCGATGGTATGGCATCCATGGTGGACAAGAGCCTGGTGCAGCGAGTTGAGCAGGCGAAGGGTGAAATGCGATTCGTGATGCTGGAGACGATTCGCGAATACGCTCTGGAAAAACTGAAGGCAAGCGGTGAGGAGGCGTCGACAAAGCGCGTCCATGCCGCCTATTGCCTGGTGCTGGCAGAAGAGCAGGCTACAGAGCAGAGCGGCACGGAAGGGGCGGAATGGCTGGAACGTTTCACCTTGGAACATGACAATTTTCGCGCGAGCCTGGAGTGGCTGACGGCAACCGGAGACGCGGATTGGGGCTTGCGTCTGGGTACCGCCCTGTTTCGCTTTTGGGAGACGCGCGAGTATCTCGCCGAAGGCCGGGACCGCCTGGGCAAGCTGCTGAAACTTCCCGGAGCGGCAGCCCCCACCAAGGCACGCGCGCGCGCGCTTTTTGCCGCCGGCGTGCTCACGATTGAGCAGGGAGATTACGCCTCATCGGATGCGCTCGTCAGAGAGAGCCTGGAAATCGCGCGCCAGTTGGGAGATAAGCAGGGCGCCGCGGTTTCCCTAAACGCGCTGGCGGTCAATGCGCGGGATCAGGGCGATGTCGCATTGGCGCGAGCCCTGTTTGAAGAAAGCCTGGCCCTGTGGAAAGAATCGGGTGACCAGAAGGCGGTGGCTCGTTCTCTCAGTAACCTGGCGAACGTCGTGAAGTTGCAAGGTGACTATGCCGGCGCGCGCGCGCTGTACGCGGAGTGTCTTTCAATCTTTCGAGGGCTGCAAGATCATGCCGGAGTTGCCTGGTCGCTGAACTATCAGGGGGATGTCGCCCGCGATCAGGGTGACTTGGAAGCTGCGCGAGCTTTGTACGAACAGGGCCTGGCAATTTTCCGGGAACTCGGCGACCGCTGGGGCATTGCGGGCACGCTCGCCGATCTAGGCAGCCTGGCGAGAGAACAGGGAAATTATCCGGCAGCACGCTCTCTGTATCAGGAAAGCATAAAAATTTTTCAGGAACTGGATCATAAACGCGGAATCGCGCGCCTTCTGGAATGTTTCGCGGGCTCGGCGGCGGCTCAACTTGAGGCTGAGCGCTCGCTGCGGCTGGCCGGCGCGGCGGCTGCGCTGCGCCAGAATATTGGAGCTCCGCTCACGCCGACGGAGCAAGCCAAACTGGAAGCCAGTCTGTACCCGGCCCGGCGGGCATTGACCAACGCGGCAGACGTGACCGCCTGGTTGGAGGGTTGGGCTTTACCCGTAGATAAAGCGATCGAAGAGGTGTTGATGCCAGAGACCGCATCTTCCTCGGGTTAGCGCACAGAAGGCGGGACACTCTTACTCTGCGGTTGCAGGATCGATAAGTCGGCGGACCGCGGAGACGCGATTGGCGGGGATCCCTACCCGCCTCGCGTGTTCCTGGATGGTCGCCTCATCCGGGGCTAGGTAGACGCAGTACACTTTGTCGCCGGTTACGTAGCTATGAAGCCACTGGATCTCCGGACCCATTCCCTTCAGAACGGTGACCGACTTTTGGGAAACTTCCCGCAATTGCGCGTCGGATAGATTTCCGGCTCCCTGAATTTCGCGTTCGATGACGAATTTGGGCATGAATGTCCCCGGTTGCGCCTATATCCTAGCAAGCACATGCAGCGGCTTCAAGACGGCTTGGCCGACGCTGCTGCAGTCAACGAACATTGGCCAGGAACAAAAACCCGAGGTTGGCATGGATATTCGATCGCTTCAGAAGCCGCTGAAAGAGCAATACCGCAGTGATCTCAATGCATCGCGCGTTACTCTTCGCGCAAAGGGCGGGCAGACGGACGTTCCCGTGACATGCTCGGTCGATATTGGACGTGCCATCTACCAAGCCGAGGCCCATAAGGGGGTCGGAGGCGCAGGTGCAGGCGCGTGTTCCGGCGACCTTTTGCTTGGAGCTCTGGCGGCTTGCGCGCAGATCACCTGTCAGATGGTAGCGGCGGCCATGGGCATACCAACCGAACACATAAAAGTGACGGTGGAGGGAGACCTGGATCTGCGTGGCACACTTGGCATATCCAAAGAGGTGCCCGTCGGCTTTGACAGCATTCGTCTGGATTTCGATGTTGCTGCGCCCCAGGCAACCCCGGAACAATTGCGCGGATTGCGCGAGAAAACAGAACAGTATTGCGTGGTGATGCAGACGCTGATACGGCCGCCGCGAGTGCAAACCGTGTGGGTTGGTCACGATTAAACCCGGCTACATCAGCAACGGTTGCTTTTCGGGATGCATATCCTTGAAGCTCGTCACTGTTTCCTCGATCTCTTCCTGCTCGCTCCCGAGTGCCGTGATCGCTTTCTTCAAGTAGTGCTTGTTCTTCCGGTCCTGCGTCATCAGGGCCGGACTGTAACCCTTGGCGATGGTGGGGAGATAGATCACATTGCGAAACTGCTCCTGTCCGGCGAGATAGATCTCGGTGAAGTCGATCTCCACCTGGGCGGCGACGCCGGTGCCCAGGCCAAGGGTCACGTTGGTGTCAAAAGAGATCTCGGTTGCGCCGAAAATAGGTTGCTTGAGTGACGCGGCGAAGCTGACGCCCGCGCCGAAGGTGATTTCGGCCGAGGCCTGGACGCTCGCCAGTTGACGGTCGTCATAGAGCAGCGCGCAACTGCCTTCTATCGAGGCCGAAAGCCCCACAAACGCGCCTGCACTGATGGCCGCCTCGAGTCCATCGCGCGCGCTGGCAGAGAGCTTCATTGCGGCGTTGCCCCTGGCGCCCGCGAACACGTTGGCTCTGCCTCCCAGTTCGAGTCCCGCCTTGCCACGCGGCGATTTCCACTGGCAGGTGCCCTCCATGGTTAACTGAGCGCCAATGGCCAGCTCTGCGGCGGCTTCCACGCTTAGACTGGTCCTGCTCTTGGTCGCCGCCCAACTGCCGGACCCCCACAGGCCCGCCTTGAACTCTTCCTCAAACTTCGCCACCAACTGGCCGAAGCGCGGGTCAAACACCTCAAAAGTCGCGCCGGCCTTCTGCTGGTATCCGATCATGCCGTCGAACTCCGCTCCCACCTTGTCCGCGGTACGCGTGGTGGTGCCGGTCAGGTCCATCCGGCGCCGCGCTTCGTGCTCCGTGCTGAACTGCCGGGAGTCGCAGAGGGTACCGTCGAAGGGCTGGACCTCGCTCTTCAAGCGCAGGAAAAAATCCTCGCCCTCCTGGTAGTCGCCTTGTTCTTCCCATTGCTTCAGGCGCTCGACAGTCTTCCCGATGCGCCCCGCCTGCTTCTCCTGGTTTTCTACCCACTCATTGCTATTGGTCTTATGAACGTTGTACTTCTTGTTAAGAGCTTCCTCCTGTTGAAGGGCTTCTGCCCTGGGGAACGCCTGCTTGAAGACGAATCCGTAGACGTCTTCCACGACCTGCCGATTCCCTCCTGCGTTGAGCCAGTACTCGATGCACTTGGCTTGACGGCGGCCAGGCAACATCAGGCTGTTCTTGAAGCCGGAAAACTTTCGCCCGACGTATTCGCGGACTTGCGAGGGATCCTGCAGCATGGCTAGGTTCATGAAGGTTTCTCCTGGCTACGGAGTGTGCCCACTCATTGGAAAGGAGGCTCGTTTCTTTCCGACTGGTGCGCTCTCCGGAATATTTAACGGCGGTGCTGGCTTGGTGCTCTCGTCCAGAAGGCTTGCTTTAAGTGGCGGCAAGATAGCATGTCCGGCAAGGCCCGTGCAAACGCGGAGTCCGCTACCGCAGCGGCCTTTCTTAAGATCGCTTACGGACGCGACCCCAATGCCTTCCCCTTGTCCTCTGCAATTTGTCCTCTACAATGCCAAGGTGAAAACCTGGGACGTCATCATCGTCGGTGGCGGGATCATCGGGCTCTCGCTCTCGATCGCGTTAAGAAAGCGCGGCGCCAGAGTCCTGGTGGTGGAACGCGGAGAACCCGGGCGGGAATCCTCTCACGCCGCCGCCGGCATGCTGGTCGACTTCCCTGCGGAAACTCCGCCTGCACTTCAGACGCTGGCCACAGCCAGCGCTCGCATGTATCCCGAGTTCGTTCATGAATTGCAGGATGAGTCGGGCACGAATGTTGACCTGCGCGAACAAGGCACAGTCTTTTTTCCTTCGCCCGAGCATCTCTCCGAGCTCGTGACTGATCATCCGCTTCCCGTGCCACTGGCCGAACTTGAGCCTGCACTGGCCCACTCGAAACGCCCGGCAATTTACCTGAACGAGAGGAGCGTGGACCCTCGCGCGCTCACTGCGGCAGCCCTGAAAGCAGCCCGCCACCGTGGAACCGACATTTCTTCCGGGACGACGGTGACTGCCGTGCTTCTGTCGGATGGACGCACCGCCGGCGTGAGCACCACCCAGACCAGTTACCTGGCTCCCATGGTGGTCAACTGCGCCGGAGCCTGGGCGGGAAGTTTTCCGCCCAATCACTTCCCTACTCGACCCATGAAGGGCCAGATGCTTTCTGTTGCAGCGCCATCTCGGGAACTGGTGCGTCACGTGGTTCGAGCTCCCGAGGTCTACCTGGTGCCACGCAGTGACGGCCGCATTCTGATAGGTGCGACGGTGGAAGACGTGGGATACGACAAGCGTACGGTCTCAGGCACGATCCAACGCCTGCATCAGGCGGCAATCGACCTGGTTCCCGTTCTCAGTCAGGCTCGCATGCTGGAGGCGTGGGCAGGATTGCGTCCCGGATCTCCTGACAACCTACCTATGCTCGGAGAGAGCCAGACTCCGGGATACTTCGTGGCGAGCGGCCACTTTCGCGATGGAATTCTGCTCGCGCCCGTGACCGCACACGTCATGGCGCAGGTGATCACTGGCGCCAATGCAGAATATGACATTGCGCAATTTTCGCCGCTAAGATTCCAGAACTGATGGCCAGCGCTCCTCCCATCACGGCCTCTCAAATCAGGGAGCACTATGACTCTCTGGCCTTCATCTATCGCACTTTCTGGGGCGATCACATTCATCACGGGTTGTTCCTCGAAGGCCACGAGTCGCCCGAAGACGCCCAGGTCCGGATGCTCGACTACTGTGTCAGTCTCCTCGACTTGCGCCCCGAGGCAAACATTCTGGATGTTGGGTGTGGACACGGTGGCACTCTGCTGCACCTGGCGCGGTTGCTCTCCTGCACTGGAACCGGGCTCACGCTCAGTCCCAAGCAGGCGAAGCTGGCCAGAGAGCACGCCGCCAAGGCGGGGGTTGAAGGCCGGGTCAACTTCGTGGTCGAGAACGCCGACACCTTCCAGTTCCCTGCAGCGGAGTTCGACCTGGTGTGGACCATGGAGTCCTCCGAACACTTCGCCGATAAATCCCGCTACTTCGCTAATGCCGCACGAACTTTGCGGCCGGGTGGACAACTTCTGCTGACGGCCTGGACCGGTTCCATGGATCGCTCCCGCGTGCGCGAGGTAGCCAGAGCATTCCTGTGTCCGGAACTGTGGCCAGCCGAACAGTACCGGGCTGCCGTGGAGTCTTCAGGAATGCGAGTAGGATCGTGCGAAGATTTGAGCGGAAAAGTAGTGCGCACATGGGAAGTGTGTCAGCGGCAAGCACGATCGGCCGCACCTATCGTCAAGCTGCTTCCACGAGCGGCGCGGGAATTTGTGGAAGGTGTGGACATTATCCTCGACGCTTATCGATCGGGCGATCTCACATATACGGTCCTGGCGGCTGAAAGGTAGGGCGCAGGGTGCCCCGTCCTCGTCTCTTCGTCTTTTGGAGAGACAGGGCGGGGAGATGCTCGCGCCTACACTGCGTGGCGGATATACTGGATCGGTCTCCCGATGCGATTTCCTGATCCGTTTTCCTGACTCCAGAAAGGCACCGCTTATGGCCTCCCCTGCAATTGACTATGCCCGCGGCAATCAACAACGCTTCCTCAGTGAACTGAAAGACCTGCTCCGCATTCCCAGCATCAGCACATTGCAGGAGCACAAATCCGACGTGCAAAAGGCTGCCGACTTTGTGGCCAACGAGCTGCGACGGATCGGCATGGAGCACGTCGAGACCATTCCCACCAAGGGCCATCCTCTGGTTTATGCCGACTGGCTCAATGCTCCCGGCAAGCCGACCGCGCTTTGCTATGCCCACTATGACGTGCAGCCGCCAGACCCGCTCAACGAGTGGATTTCTCCTCCTTTCGAGCCGGTGGAACGCAATAACAACATCTATGCTCGCGGCGCAGTCGATGATAAGGGCCAGCTCTGGATGGAGATTAAAGCCATCGAATCCCTAATGAAGGGACACGGTGGCAAGCTGCCGCTGAACGTAAAGTTCATCATCGAGGGAGAAGAAGAAGTTGGCGGTGAATCCATCGCGCAGTACGTGCGCAAGGAAAAGTCCAGGCTGAAGGCTGATTTCGCGCTGGTCTGCGACACAGAACTTTTTGCCCCCGATCTTCCGACCCTTTGTGTTGGCCTGCGGGGTCTGGTGTACACCGAAATTGAGGCGGTTGGAGCGAAAACCGACCTTCACTCCGGCATGTACGGCGGCGCCGCGCCCAACCCATTTTTCGGTCTGATCGAAATCATCAGCAGGCTGAAAGATGCCAAGGGGAAGATTCTGATTCCGGGCTTCTACAAAAACGTAAAAGCTCCGAGCGCGGACGAGCTGAAAGCCTGGAAGCGCCTCCCGTTCAACCAGGAAGAGTATCGCAAGACTGAAGTAGGTTCGAGGGTGCTGACCGGCGAGCCGGGCTATTCCGTGATGTATCGCACCTGGGCGCGGCCCACCCTGGAAGTCCACGGGATGCCCGGCGGATTTGTCGCTCCGGGAGCAAAGACCGTGATTCCCGCCAAGGCGTCGGCCAAGGTTTCCATGCGCCTGGTCCCCAACCAGGATCCGGACGACATCCTCAAGCGATACATGAAGTTTGTGAAGAAGCTCACCCCCAAGGGCATTCAGACCACCATCAAGGTATGGAGCAAGGGTCCTGCGTGCGTGGTGGGCACGAACAACAAATACATCAAGGCCGCGACGGAAGCGCTGCACGATGTCTTCAAAAAAGAGACAGTCTTCATCCGCTCCGGCGGCTCGATTCCCATCGTTACCGATTTCCAGGACGTGCTCAAGATTCCGTCGGTGATGATGGGCTTCGGCCTGCCCGACGACAACCTGCACGCCCCCAACGAGAAGTTCCACATTCCAAATTTCTATCGCGGCATCGAGTCGATCTGCCTGTTCTTCGAAAAGCTGGGCCAGTAGCAGCAAGAACAGTGTGGGGACGGGCGCCCCCGCCCGTCCAAGCCGAGCAAAGCTCGGCAGTTTGTCGGGATCAAGGCTGGCAAGCTCGCCAAACCGAGGGCAAGATGCCCTCGGGACAGCCGGCGGGACGGCCAGCGCGACAAAGAACAACTCGCCGTTGTCATTGCCCGTCGCTTGCGCTAAACTTATGTTGCTCTCGCGGTTCTCCCCTCCTTCGTCTTCCTCCCACTGAATTTATCGGCGCGTGCTGCATTCTGTGTTCAATCTGACGTGGTCGAGCAAGAGGCCATACCAGATATAGTGTTTTCGTACTTGACCCCGGCGGGATTTCGCCGTTACAGTAGCTCTAATTTGTGCCTCGCCCTCTCCAGCCTGGGACGGCATTTTGCCGAGCGACTCGCGGAGGAATCCATTCTAATAACCTGGGCTGATAAAGCCGCATCGACAACAGTGGCCGTCACGCGGGCGGGGCTCCTTCGACTTCGCTCAGGACAGGTCCGCGCCACACAAACACAACCTCGGCGCACAAGGAGTAGAAGTTGCTCAAACTGAAAAAGCTCCACATTCTCGGGTTCAAATCATTCTGCGATCGCACCGAACTCAAGTTTCACGGGGACGGGGTCGCAGCCATCATCGGCCCTAATGGTTGCGGCAAGTCCAACATCGCCGACGCGATCTCCTGGGTATTGGGCGAGCAGTCGGCCAAAACTTTGCGCGGCTCGCGCATGGAAGACGTGATCTTTGCCGGCACTCGCGACCGCAAGCCCACGGGCATGGCCGAGGTGTCGCTCACGCTGATCGATCCCGAAGTGTACGACGGCGCCGACGCGCATGAACCCACCGAGGTGGAGATCCAGGATGAAATGCCCGCCCCTGCCCAGGACTGGGACGAAGCCGAGATCCGCACTCAAGCCGCGGAAGAGACCGAGCGCCTGACCGAAGAAGCGTGGCCGGGCAAAGTGGAAGAAATTGATGGAGAGACGGGCGTCCCGCCCGTCGGGTCGGGCGAGGACGCCCGGCGCTCCATCGAGTCAGAATCTGCAACCGCCGGTCCCCTTGTCGTCCTTAAGATTCGCCGTAGACAGTTCAAGCAACAGTTTAAGGCTGGTGAGATCGTGGTCAACCGTCGCCTGTTCCGCACCGGCGAAAGTGAATATCTGCTCAACGGCAAACTCTGCCGCCTGCGCGACATTCAGGAACTCTTCATGGGCACGGGACTGGGGCCGGAGTCCTACGCGCTGATTGAGCAGGGGCGGATCGGACAAATTCTGAGCAGCCGTCCCACCGACCGCCGGGCCATCATCGAAGAGGCTGCCGGCATTACTAAGTTCAAGACCAGGAAGCGGCTGGCGGAAGCCCGCCTGGAAGAATCCAGGCAGAATCTGGCGCGAGTGAATGACATTTTCGAGGAAGTCACGCGACAGATGAACTCGCTCAAGCGGCAGGCTTCCAAGGCAGAGCGCTATGCCAAACTTCGCGAAGAGATGCGCGCCAAACTGCGCCTGGTTCTTGCCAGCAAGTTCGCCCAACTGGAACAGGAGAGCGCTGCCCTCGATACCCAGATCACGACTGTGTCGCAGGAGATTCGCGATCAGGCAGAGAAGGTTCAGCAACTCGAGTCCGAACACGGCGAGCGCACGCAGCGTGGCTACGCTATCGAGACTGAAGTCCGCGAAAACCGCGAGCGTCTAAGCCACCTTAAGCTGGAGTCTGAAAGCGCCCAGGCCCAACGCCGGCACAACGAAGAACGCTGCGCGGAGTTAGTGGTGCGAATTGCGTCGTCCGAGGCCGAATTGGCGCAAGCTCAGCACCGGCTGTCCACACTTGAGGCGGAACGCGATTCCAACCGGCAGATATTGGACTCAGCGGCGGGCGACCTGGCTGCAGCACAACAGGACTTGGCCCAGAGTCAGCAGGAGGCCGAAGCGGCGGCCGCTGCTCTGGCTGAGCTGGAACATCAGCAGGAACAGTCCCGAGGCACGATCCTGGAGGCGGTGGCGGCCGCTTCGAATCTGCGCAACCAACTCACGCAAGTCGAAGAGCGACTGGCCGGGGTCGATCGCGAAGCCCAGCGTCTGCAGGTCGAAATGACCACCGCAACCTCCCAGGTGGAAGCGTTCGGAGGGCAGCGTGGCCAGTTAGGACTGGAATTTGAAAGCGTATCACAACGCGTGACCGGCCTGGCCGAGGAACTGCTTCAGGCGCGGCAATCGCTCGATTCCAAGCGCCATGAGGAGACGCAAGCCAAGAATCATCTGGATAGCTTGCGCGCCGAGTATGCCACCGCCATCGGCAAGAAGGGTTCGCTCGAAGCCGTGATTGCCGAGCATGGATATTCGACCGAGTCCGTGCGCCGCCTGTTCCAATCGGGGGTGATGAAGAGCGGGCTGGCTCCGGCGGGCGTGCTGGCCGATTTTCTGGAAGTGGAGACCCGCTATGAAGGCGTGGTCGAAGACTTCCTGCGCGATGAACTGAACTATATCGTGGTGAAGTCGTGGGATGCCGCCGATGAGGGCCTCCGCCTGTTGCGCACCGACGTGGACGGCCGAGCGACCTTTCTTGTGCATCCCGAAGACTCGCAGGCCAAATTTTCCTTCGCGGTAGACGAGAACGCGCACCACGGGCCTCCGGGTCACTCGATCGTCCCGCTCAAGGACGCGATTCGTGTGCTCAACGGTTTTGGCCGGTCGCTGGAAGTGATCCTGCCCAAGCTCCGCGACGGGTACATCGTTCCCGACCCCAGCTTCGCGCGGTCGCTGGCGCTGGAAAATCCTGACGCGTTTTTCCTGTCACAATCCGGCGAATGTTTTCACAATGTCACCGTGACCGGCGGTAAGCAGCGCACTGAAGGACCACTCTCCATGAAGCGCGAATTGCGCGACGTGCTGCGCCTGCTGGCAGAACTGGAGCTGGCGCTGCGCCATGAGGAGACCCGCGTGCTGACGCTGGGACGCGAAATCAAGGACCTTACTTCCCTGCTGGACCGCCTTGAGGGTGAAAAGCGCGAGGCGGAAAAGCAGGCCATGACCTCCGGCCACCTGCTGCAGCAACTGGAGGCCGAGTTCACGCGAGTGAACGAGCGCCTGCAAACCTCTCGCCAGGAGTTGCAACGCCTGGAGGCTGAGCACAGCGAAAAGGGATCGTTCGTGGACCAGCTCAAAACGCAAATCGCCGCGGCCGAACAAAGGCGCGCGGAACTCGAACTCGATGCGGCTACAGGTCAGGAGCAGCTGTCCGGGTTGCGCGAACGTCGTGATTCTGCCGCACAGAACGCCTCACAGCGCCTTGCCCGGGTGGCGACCCTGGAAGAACGCCACAGGGCTGCCACCGCAGTGCTGCAGCGGATTGAATCGCTGGTGACGGAGATGATGGAGCGGGTTGGATCCCTGCGGACGCAGATCGAGTCTTCAACCGCGGAGACCATGCAGCGCGAAACCCAGAATCTGGAGATCGCCGTCCGGCTGGTGGATTTCGACGCCGAGCGCAACGCTTGCGAAACTCGCGATGGTTTGCTGCAAGTCGAATCGGACCAGGTACGCGCCCGGCTGGCCGAAATTGACGACACTCTGCATCAGGACCGCCAGCTGCTCGACCAGTCCCGGGATCGCCGGGCCGAGCTATCCGCGGCGGCGGCGAAGTTGCAATCCGACGCCCAGTACATGGCGGAAAGCTGTCTGAATGAACTGGGCGTTCAGCGCCATGAGTTGATGGCCGACACGACCATCCCGATCGCCCGCGGCGAGCAGTTGACCATGGAGGACCAGATCTACCGCGAGATGCGCACACGGCTCGACGCCATGGGGCCGGTCAACATGATGGCGCTCGAGGAATACAAAGAGACCTCCGAGCGTCACGCTTTTCTTGAGACGCAGCGAAAGGATCTCTACGACTCGATCGAGAATACTCAGGCCACGATCAAGGAAATTGACGTGTTTTCGCGCCAGAAGTTTGAAGAGGCCTTCCACAGGATCAACGAGAATTTCCAGGCCACCTTCCGCAAGCTGTTTGGCGGTGGGCAAGGTTTCATGCGGCTGACAGACGAGGAAAACAGCGCGGAAAGCGGCATCGACGTGGTGGCTTCGCCTCCCGGCAAGAAGCTGCAGAATGTGCTGCTGCTCTCCGGGGGCGAGAAGGCGCTGACCGCGCTGGCCCTGCTGGTCGGCATCTTCCAGTATCAACCCAGCCCGTTCTGCATCCTCGACGAAGTGGACGCGCCGCTCGACGAAGCCAATATCGGCCGCTTCACCGATCTGGTGAAAGAGATGGCCGTACAGACGCAGTTCGTGCTCATCACCCACAGCAAGAAGACGATGAGCATTGCGCCCGTACTGTACGGCGTGACCATGCAGGAGCCGGGAGTCTCGAAACTGGTGTCAGTGAGATTCGGTGCCACAGCTTAGTAGCGCCACGCCGGCGGCTGTCGTGGGGGAGTCCCGCCCCCACCACCGAGGGCAGGATGCCATCGGGACAGCCGGCAAGATGCCGGCGCTACCAAACCTAAGCCTGCTACGAGGCCTTGCGCGCGTCTATGGTAAGGCCGTTTTCGACAAAGGCCTGCATCCATCCCAGAACACGCGTCCACCCTTCGGCGTGAGCGCGCGCTGACTCGGGGGCGCCGGCAAATCCTTCCTGACGAATTTTCAGCAGCGTACCTGTGCCAACTTTCTGCGGGCCGCGGTGTTGCAGTCCATGAACGCTGCGCGGTTCCAGTTCCCAACGGACGACGGTGGACTTCCCGTCACGGTAGCTTGCAATCCAGGTATGGACCAGCAAGCGAGGCGGATCGACTTCCAGATATTCGCCGTCCACGCGAAACGATGTGCCGTCATCACCCACACCCACGCTCGACCACTTGCCGCCCGGGCGAACGTCGCCCTTCCATTCGGTGATGCGATACAAGCCCTGTTGTCCCCACCACTGCGGCACCTGCCGGGGGTCCGTAATCGCCTGGAACACGCGTTCCGGTGGCGCGGCGATGAAGATTTCTCCAACTACTGAATCCAGCTCGGGAGTGACGGTGACGGTTGCCATGCGATCTTCTCCTGTCTAATCTTTTGTCTCGATGGAGCGACGAGCGTCCCCGCCCGTCGCCGGCCGATTCGCTACCATTACTTCTTGCGCCACAGGTCAAACACTTCCTTCATCTCTTTGCCGTGGTCGACGTAGTTCCACTCCTCGGTGTGATGATTCGCATCCAGCATGGAAATCACTACATGATGCATGTGGCCGGCTTCGGGGCTGGCCAGGTTGGTTGCGTCCAGAAAGTCAAAAGTGATTGTCTTGCCGTCGGGCGAAGCCGTGGCCAACATGCGGGGCTGGTTGCCCGCGCCGCAGTAGTGAGTCATGAGCAGGCGGTCACCGTCCAAATTGAACATGGTGATCATGTCTTCTTTAGTCTGGATCTCGCTCATCAGGACGGACCCGTTGGCGGTCAGACGATAGGCCACCTGGACGGGCTGACCATTCGACCCCTTCCCTTCCCACGAGCCCGAGAGCGATTGGAGTTGTTCGAAAGACTTCTGTGCGTCGGATGCGGCAAAGGCCACGGTCACGGCGAAAACGACGAGTAAAGAAATTGCCATGCTTCTCATAGAGTTGCTTTTCATTGTTGCTCTCCTTTATCCGTTCTGCTGCATTGAAATTGGGAGCCACGGCAGAGCCCGGAGGCCGCACTAGGTTCCGCTTGTCAACCACGATGCCCAACCCAGACCAACCGCCACAGCTAATGAAAACGCAGCCGGCACTGCCGAAAAATAAATCCAGCTGAGAATCACCGACACTACTTGCACCGCAAACAAAGCCCAGCCCAGTACTGCCGTCGCGCCCGGATTACTGCCGGCCAGAAGGCCAAGCCGCCACGCCAGGAACGCTTCGAAAAGCATGAACACAGTGATCGACAAGCCAAATCCGCGATAGAAGTTCCCGTAGCTGAACTTCGAGCCCCCAACTTCAAAATGAACGGTGTTCATGGCCTCATAGACCGCGAGGCCTTCGGGCGAAGGCGGTTTGAACTGCAGAAATCCGAAAGTGTGGCCAGCGGCAAAAAGAATCAGCACCACGGAAGAAATCTTGTAGAGCACAGTTGCTTTCATATCGATCCGCAATCCTCCCTCTTCAGAATTACTTTTGTCGCTTTGACCCCGCCTGTTCTTTTTCGTACTCGGTTTCCACAAACGCTTTGAGACTGTTCAGGTTCGCCTGCCAGAAGACCCGGTATTGCTCCAGCCACGAGTCCACAGCTTTCAGCGGTCCGGGATTGAGCTGGTAAAGACGCTGACGCCCTTCGCGCCGCTCCTGCACCAGGTGGGCGCGGCGCAGCAACCGCAAATGCTTGGATATGGCCGGCCGCGACACCGGGAAGGCTCGCGCAATCTGTCCCGCGGGCTGGCTGCCACTTCTCAGCAGGTCGAGCACCGCCCTGCGAGTTGGATCGGCCAGAACATGGAAGGCCGCGTCCGCAGAATATGTAACCGAACGGTTCCGCATAATGTGTAACCATACCGTTACATATAAAAACTGTCAAGAGAAATGTCGAGGAAAGCGATGTCTTACTTTATGGTAGAATGTAAACTATGTTACGTCGGATCACTACCGTAA
>Ga0075021_10000300_pt1 | contig 27255 bp, 29 predicted proteins | sample ColStrG_CSR_2012_FD_72749 | JGI IMG/M metagenome (GOLD analysis project Ga0075021, IMG submission 72749) | Freshwater sediment microbial communities in response to fracking from Pennsylvania, USA - Cold Stream Run_MetaG_CSR_2012 | ecosystem: Environmental > Aquatic > Freshwater > Creek >...
GGGCGGTTCACCCGGTTATTGATGGTGGCGATGTCATACCAACAATCCAGGCGGAAGCCAATTCGGCATCGCTAACCTGGTGGGGGCTTCGGAGAATCTGGCAAGAACTTCATCGAAATAGGCAAGAGCCCCAAGGTCCAGGAAACTATGCTTAGGCTGCGGTGGGTTTAAGCAGACGGAATTTCGCAGCATAGGAGAAACAATGCAAAAGCGCAAACTTGGAAAAAGCAATCTGGAAGTTTCGGCACTCGGGCTCGGCTGCATGGGGATGAGCTTTGGCTACGGACCGGCCGGAGACAAGCAGGAAATGATCTCGGTCATCCGGGCAGCTGTGGAACGCGGCGTCACCTTCTTCGACACAGCTGAAGTCTACGGACCGTTTACAAATGAAGAACTCGTGGGCGAAGCCCTGGCTCCGTTTCGTGGAAAAGTGGCAATCGCAACCAAGTTTGGGTTCAAGTTGGATCCGAACACCGGCAAACAGGCCGGATTGGACAGCAGGCCTGAGCACATCAAGCAAGTCGCCGAGGCCTCACTGAAACGCCTCAAGACCAATGTTATCGACCTGTTCTATCAGCACCGTGTGGATCCGAACGTGCCGATTGAGGACGTTGCCGGAGCCATAAAAGAACTGATTCAGCAAGGCAAAGTGAAGTACTTCGGACTCTCCGAAGCGGGCGTTCAGACCATCCGGCGTGCCCACAAAGTTCAGCCCGTCACCGCGCTGCAGAGCGAATATTCATTGTGGTGGAGAGAGCCTGAAGCGGAAGTGATACCGACGCTGGAAGAACTCGGGATCGGATTCGTTCCGTTTAGTCCCCTGGGTAAAGGCTTTCTCGCCGGCAAGATCAGCGAAGATACGAAGTTTGACAAAAGCGATTTCCGCAACATCGTCCCTCGCTTTAGCGAAGAGAATCGAAAAGCGAATCAGGGGATGGTTGATGTGCTGGGCAAGTTCGCGGAACAGAAGAAGGCGACACCTGCCCAAATCGCGCTTGCGTGGCTGCTGGCACAGAAGCCGTGGATCGTGCCGATCCCAGGCACCACCAAGCTCCATCGGCTCGAAGAAAACATCGGAGCGGTCGACGTCCAACTTTCACCCGCCGATCTCCGCGACCTGGGGATCGCAGCCTCAAAGGTCGCGGTGCAAGGTGCTCGGTATCCCGAAGAGCTGCAAAAATTGGTAGGCCGCTGACTTTACGACCAGAAGCTGATTGCCTTTATCTCCTGGGCCTGCGAGGAGTCCAAGAAACCGACCACGAAGGGTGACATGAGTGGCGAGGAGCCGAACTTGAAAAAACTGTTTTTACTTTGCGTAATGTCCTTGCTACTCGTTATGACCACGACGCTGTCCGGCAGCCAGGATCGCACCGGAGAAGATCACAGTGGAAATGAGGGCATCCGGGACCGGTTTGTCGGAGCGTGGCGGCTGGCCCGGCTCGAAGAGGAAGGCGCAGACGGGAAGATTTACCGGGCTGACTGCACCGGGCTGCTTGTCTACACGCGCGACGGTCACATGTCGGTCCAGGTGATGTATCGGAACCCGCCGGCCAACTCGCAGGCAACCACCAACACTGCGCCGGTACAATACGCGCAGGGCGGCTACGAGGCCTCTTTTGGCACATATGAGATCGACGAACGCGCTCACAGCTTCACCTTTCACGTTGAGGGCGCACTGGTGCGGACCCTTATCGGCAAAGACCTGACGCGCGTATACGACTTTTCGGGCAAACAGCTCATCGTGAGGTCGTCTAGCCCGAATGAACACTGGAGAGTTGCCTGGGAACATTACTAGGCCGCCGGTCGGGTGATGTGGTCTGTTCTCGCCCTGCGAGAAGCACTGGCATGGAGCTAAGGCGACCACCGCTATGACGCACATCGCTTTTCGGGAAAAGCTCGACGGTAAGGTTGTCGGCTGGAGGGAGCAGGTCAGGGACGAACAATACCGCACCGGAAATGAGGGACATTTGGATGAGCAATAAGCCAAAGCCGAACGGTGCTCTGAAAGACCGCCTTTCCCGATCTCGTGAAATTAACCTCACTGTGACCGGAAGAAAGTCAGGGCGCGCCATTTCAAACCCGGTATGGTTCGTGTTGGACGTCGAGAAGCTATATCTGTTGCCGGTGGCCGGATCGGATACCCAGTGGTACAAGAACGCGCTGAAGAACCCATCGATTCGGATCAATGCGGGTGGCGCACAAGGTGAGTTTCAGGCTGTTCCCATCACTGAAGCGGCAAGAGTCTCCTCGGTGATCGAGAAATTCCGTGAAAAATACGGGACTAACGATGTGAAGAAGTATTATTCAAAGCTCGACGTTGCCGTTCTCGCTCAGACGCAATGAGCACCATAATGATTCATAAAAGGGATATTCTCGAAGGCGTGAAGGTCAACCGCAAAGTGGTGTCTCTGCGGCAGGTAGGTAACGGAGTGGATCCAAATGAACCAGACACCGCCAAACTAGCCCGCCTCATTGCCGCCTATGCCCCGCACGACGGCAGTTTCGATCTGCGCATCCCTGGTTTGCACGCCAGCCGCTTTTCCCGAGTAAACAGGGAGTGTGTGCATGCGCTCCGCGTGTCCTCGTTGTGCATCGTTCCACAAGGAGCGAAGACCGTCATCGTAGGGGACGAGGTGTATGAGTATGACGCATCGCGCATGATCGTGTTCTCCGTCGCTCTACCAGTTGCTGCCCAGGTCACGCGAGCCAGCCATTCCGAGCCCTACCTCTCTCTAAGACTCGACCTCGACCCGCACAAGATCGCCGAGTTGGTCTTAAAGGTGTATCCCCACGGTTTGTCTCCAGTTCAAGAGAGGAAAGCCGTTTACGTCACTCCGGTTGACCTGAGTATCATCAACGCCGCAACAAGGTTAATGGAGTGTCTCGCGCATCCCAGGGATGCTGAACTACTTGCTCCGCTTGTGATGGATGAGATTTTGATCCGGCTCCTACGCAGCCCCATTGGTGTTCGCGTAGCTCAAATGGGCTTTGCCGAATCTAGCGTCCACCGGGTTGCGAGGGCCATTTCCTGGCTACGCGCCAACTTCTCTCAACCCATGAAGATCGAAGATTTGGCGGAGATGGTGCACATGAGTGTTTCTTCTTTCCACGAGCACTTCAAGTCAGTCACTTCGATGAGCCCCCTGCATTATCAAAAAGTGCTGCGTCTCCAGGAAGCGAGGCGTCTCATGTTGTCCACGATGGTGGACGCCGGTACGGCCAGTCAGCGCGTGGGCTATCTTAGTGCCTCCCAGTTCAGCCGGGAATACAGCCGCTTCTTCGGGAGTGCGCCGACTAGGGACATCGCCAGACTGCGTCAAGAGACTCGGCTTTGGGCCTGACCCTGGGGAGTTATTGGCAAGAATCGCGACTACACTTACAACCTCAGTCACAAGTGACGTGGAGGTTGATTCAACCGAGTAACCCGGACCGGAACAGTGCAGAGATCCAGTAACCGTGATCAAGTCACTGTGATCAAGTCACTGTGATCAAGGGCTCTTAGCCTCTGATCTTCTAGTGCTTTTTCAGTATTGTGCTTCACCATCTCAAGAGTTAACTTGAGGGCAACTTCATGTCCTCATATGCGGCTACCCTCCGCAGCCTTGAGGAGTTCACCCCACGAGGAGGTAGGCGAGACAGCCTACCTCTGCTTTTTTATTTAAAGGTTTTGGAGAACGTCGATTCTGCTCGAGGTAAAACCATGAAATCGATTCGCGTGTTTCTGGCGGGCGTGTTACTCATCGTCGGGTATATCGCGGCCGCATACTCTGCGCCTAAAACAGTCACAGTGAAGGGGTACGTTCTGGATTCGGCGTGCGCCTTCACCAAGAGTCTCACCAAACCGATCAGCGCGGACTGTGCCCGTGCCTGCGCGAAAGCGGGGTCGCCACTGGTGATTCTGGCCGCGGATGGCACCGTCTACTGGCCCATTGCCGACACCACGCCCTCCAGCGGGCAAAACGAAAAACTGATGCCGTTTGCCGGTCAGAAAGTCACGGCCACCGGAAAAGTTTTCCAGCGTGGGGGTTCAAATGCGCTGGTAGTGGAAAAGATCGAAGCCCTGACGGAAACGAAAGCCGATACGAAGACCGGCAACAAATAGGTCGAAGTCTACTGATTTGCCCGCAGAGGTGAAATCAGGAGCCGTCCCGTTGCCTTTTTGGCAAGATCGGTTTTGTCAGTCTTATAGTCCAGGTCCAGGGAGCCCTCGCTGGTTGGGGAAGCATGCGCCAGGGCCGCAGCCAATGACTGGAAAGAACGACCGATATCGCTGTTCTCCATCGCCACGGGAGCGCCTTTGTCGATGGCCGGCGCGATGGCCTGGAAGTTATTGGGAATCTTCCAAAGCAGCTTGCAGGTGGTGGCTTTCTCCACGTCTTCGTCGGTGAATCCGGGAATCTTCTTGTAGCGATTCAGGACAATTCGCACCCGGTCGCGATTGGCGCCATCTTCCAGAAACGTTCGTATCCGGCTGGCGCTCCACAGGGAAACCACATCCGCTTGCGCCACCAGCAGGACTGCATTCGAAAGATCGCAAAGCAGCTTTGCCGTCTGATCGACGCGTCCGGAGCAATCCACCACTACATAGCGGAAGTGGGTTACCAGCAGATCAAACAGGCGAGCCAGTTCCGCTGCAGTAGGGGTGAGGCTTCGCGGCTGCTGCGATCCGCCCAGCAGCTGCAAGCCGCCCTTGCACTGGGTCATCAGGCCTTCCAGCAGCGAAGCGTCCAGCCGATGCAGATTTTGCAGGGCGTCCACTACTCCGAATGTGGGCCGTACATTGAGATGAAGGGCAGCGTGTCCCAGCGGAGCAAAATCCACCAGCAGAACTCCGCCCTGGGATTCCTGAAGGGCGATGGCCGTGTTCACGGCAACCGTAGTGCCGCCCGCTCCTCCCTTGGAATTCATTACGGTGAAAATCCGCGCGCGGCCGGCCGCCGTGCGGCCCTTGCCTCGGGTTACCGCAAAGCGGGTGAACGCTTCGATCAGGGCTTCTGAGGTCGCTTCGCGTTCCAGAAATTCGCTCGCCCCGGCGCGCATCGCGGCCACGATGGTGGGCGGATGGCTCATTTCACCAATCGCAAAAATCGCAATCTCACTGGTATTTGCCTGGATCAGTTCGATGGTGGTGATGGCTCGCGCCGCATTGTGCGCGTCAATATCAACCAGGACTACCTCGGTGCGAACGTCCTGCATTTGACGCAGCACCGGGTCCGTCGGGCTGGTGGGAAACCCCACGTGGCTGAAGACGTTCCGTCCCATCCCGGTCCCCTCCAGACGGTGCTGGAGTACCGACAGCCGTTCTCTGTCTTCGGTCAGAAGAGTTACCGCTACGCCCTGCATCACCAGGACCTCACTCTGTCTCTAGAATCAGCATGTTATTGAAGAAGTAAGGGTTACGCCAAATGACTTCCGTAACTTCTGTATATGCCTGAAATAGTTCTCATTGCCAGAACGAAATTGCGCGCCTGCAGTGAAAGCTGGGGGACAAACGCCACAAGAGGAACGATACCTAGTATACCGTCTTTGGTAACCATTTTATGCAAAATGAAGCGGATTGGGAAGGAGGAAAACTGGGCAAAATCCGTGCCACGAAAGGCATGTGCCTATGGGGAACGGGAAAAGCGCTCCGGTTAGGCTCTTTTGGCTGGTCCGAAGAGGCCCGAATCAGCGGTTGCCCAACGGTCCGCTTTCGGGCGCTTCCACCGCAATCCCGGGCGAACCTGGAATTGGCGGATTCTTTCCGGCTGGAGCGGCCGCGTGCGCCCCCGAAATCCGGGGGAAGTTGGCGGAAACCTGAGCCGCAGTCTCGGCCTTGGGAAGAAATTCGTAACCTTGCAGATGCACCGCAACGGCGTACTTGCTTTCCACTTGCCGCACTCGCAGAACTTTGCCGCGGCAGCGGACGCGCATATTTTCACTCAACGTAATTTCGACGGGCATGACGAGCGTCAGTTCCACCGCGTCGCCTTCGCTGACCTGAAAATCGGTGTAGAAGAACGCGCCGCGTCCGCTCAGGTCCTGGGTAAAACCACAGCTTTCGCGGTCGGTGCCCGCCAGACGAACTGTAACCGGAAGGTGGAAGTCGAAGCGTTGCGATGAACGACGCTCATGGTGAACCTGATCCGTGTCCATGGTTTCTCCGATACGGGACGTTTCAACCGCGGGACCTGTTTGCAGAATCGCAGGAAATTACGGAGTCGGGTGCCTTGCCTCTATACTGGAAAACATGCCGGAAACTCCGCCCTTCCGACTTCGAACATCGAATACTCTACTCCAGCTTGTGGCCGTGCGGAAGCCAGAAGTTTTCACCGGCACATTGAGATTCCAGTTTTGGGCGGTCACGAAGACCATGGAACTGTGACCATGTCAAAAACAACTGGCAGACCGTGACCGATTCAGGCATTTCCGACCGCATGCTCGCGAAGACTGGCTGGCTTCCAGCTACTCTCAGAGCCTTGCGCCACCGTAACTTCCAGCTTTTCTTCATGGGTCAGCTCATTTCCTTGATCGGCACCTGGATGCAAAGTGTTGCACAGTCCTGGCTGGTCTATCGCCTGACCGGTTCGTCCTTGCAGCTCGGAGCGGTGGGATTCGCCAGCCAAATCCCAGTATTTTTGGTCGCGCCTTTGGGTGGGATCGCCGCCGATCGACTGAACCGCCAGCGCGTGGTCATCGGCACTCAGGTTTCATCCATGATTCTGGCATTCATGCTTGCGGTCTTGACTCTTACCCACACTGTGCAGGTGTGGCACGTCTTCGTCCTGGCCGCACTTCTGGGTGTGGTGAATGCGGTTGACATCCCGGCGCGGCAATCGTTTTTGGTGGACATGGTGGGTAAGGAAGATCTGATGAACGCCATCGCACTCAACTCTTCCATGTTCAACGGGGCGCGCATCATCGGCCCCGCCATTGCGGGAATCCTGGTAGCGAAAATCGGCGAGGGCTGGTGCTTCTTCGCCAACGCGGTGAGCTACATCGCCGTGATCATTGGTCTGCTGATGATGAGGGTGACGCGACCTTTGCGCCGGGCGGCGTCCGGTCCAGCTCTCGCGCACATTATCGAAGGCTTCCGCTTCGCCCGCCACACCGCCCCCATTCGGGCGCTCCTCCTTCTGCTCGGACTGGTGAGTCTGGTGGCGATGCCATACACCGTGCTCATGCCAGTGTTCGCCGACAAAGTTCTGCACGGCGGAGCGCGCGGCCTGGGAATTCTGATGGGCGCGACCGGCGTGGGCGCGTTGCTCGGAGCGCTCACTCTCGCAACCCGCGCCGGTGTGACCGGACTAGGCCGCTGGATCGCGCTCTCCTGTGGCGGGTTCGGCGTCAGCCTGGTGCTGTTTTCCTTCTCGCGCAATTTCTGGCTTTCGGCCATTCTTCTGCTGCCGGTGGGCTTTTGCATGATGCTGCAAATGTCGTCTTCCAACACGCTCATCCAGGCCATGGTGCCCGATCACCTGCGCGGCCGTGTGATGGCGATGTACACGATGATGTTTATGGGCATGGCTCCCTTCGGATCGTTGTTCGCTGGCGCGCTGGCGGACAAGCTGGGGGCCCCGTTCACCGTTTCCATCGGCGCAGTGGCCTGCATCGGGGCGGCGGCTCTGTTCTTCTTCCACCTGCCCAAAATCCGGATGGAAGCCCGCCGCCTGATCGTGGCCCAGGAAGTGGCCGGCGGCGAGCCGTCGGTCGAGATGACCGCGCGAGTAGTGGAGGACTAAAGCTGAAATGCTTTGCGGTCTTTGCGGATCTTCTTTGCGAACTTTGCGGTGATGTTTAGAAAAAGGCGAGCGCGCTGCCGCTTAAGCCGCTAAGGTGCCTCAGGGGCTGACGCCGCAGCACAAGAAAAAAGACTTTGTAAGCAGGCCTGAAGGCCTCCTTAACCCCTCGGTTTTCAACGGCTGGAACGAAACTCCTGCACCACTTGCCGCAGGGAACTGTGTGCGAACGGTGCCGGCGTCAGAGTCAGAATCATCATGAGCAAGCCGAAAGCCGCCAGCCACCGGCGTCCCCCGGTCACCCCCGGCCATTCCTCCACCATGGGATGCCGCATGCCGCTGATGCGCAGCAGGATTGCCCAGATCAGCCAGCCAACCCAGAAGTAAAACGCCATCGGAATCAGGGCCAGAATGGTCAGCCGCGACACCGGCCCGTGAGCTCGCGGACTGAGCGCGAATACGATGTGTCCACCATCGAGCTGGCCGCCGGGCAAGAGATTCAGCGCGGTCGCGAACATTCCTACCCATGCGGCAATCGCCGTGGGATGAAAATAAATATCCCGCATGGAAGAAGCACCAGCGTGAAGGTTGGCCAGCGGAAGGGCAGCCCAGACAATGCGAAAGATCAGCGGATATCCCATTTGAATATCCGATTCCGCCATCGCACCAGGCATTACCCGAGAGTGCGGCATCGCGATGATCAGCACGGCCAGCGCCACCAGAAATCCAGCGATGGGGCCTGCGATCCCAATATCAAACAGCGCGCAGCGGGATCGGATTGGAGAGCGTATCCGAATGACCGCTCCCAGGGTTCCAATTAATGTCGGCGCAGGGATAAAGAAGGGAAGGGTTGCATACACACCGTAGTAGCGGCAGTACAGATAGTGTCCCATCTCGTGCGCCAGAAGAATGAGCAGCAACGTGGCGGAAAAAGGAATCCCGAGCAGCAGGCGCGAAGGCTCGTGAAGCACCCAGCCAACCGGAAACAGGGGCAGAGTTTCGTCGCCGTGGACGAATGGCGGCAAATTGTGCAGGAAATCAAATTGCATTTTCGCGCCCACCACGAGCGTGGTGAAAATCGTGGCTACAAACAGCAGAATGTGCAGGGCATAGCGCGGGCTGGGAGGCGAGATGACGTGCACTTCCGGGGTCAGATACTCAGCGGCAGGGCCGGGGAATGGAGGATTGAGGTCGGACATGAAAACCGAGTCGGACATGAAAACATTGATGCTGCGATGTCGCTGCGGGGACGAGTACCGGTGTCTGTCGCGTCGGACCTCCTGGCCGGAGCTCTGCGCGCGGCATCGGCGCCGACCTAGTCGATCGACTGCAATTCCTTGCCCGGTTTGAAACGCACCGCCTTGCCCGGAGGAATCGAGACCTCGGCGCCGGTGCGCGGGTTGCGTCCGATGCCAGTCTTGCGTGGCCGCACGTTGAACACGCCAAAGCCCCGCAGCTCAATGCGTTCGCCCTTGGCCAGCGACCGCCTCATGCTCTCGAATACCGTTTCCACGGCGAGCTCGGCCTTGGTCTTGGTAATGCCGGTCTTATTCACCACTTCATTGATGATGTCGAGCTTGATCACCGGAGGCTCCCTGCCGGCGGGTTGAGAATAACCCACCAAGTGCTTGATGCTAAGGGACATAAGAGAGATTGTCAACGGCAGCGGAAGTCCCGTAAGATGACTGCACCCAGCCGAGCAACATTTTGTAATTTGGTAATCGGGGAATTGGGCAATTTAAACCCAAAACTCCGGCAGCGTGATCTACCCAATTACCAAATTACGAAATTCCCCGATTACTCAATTTCCCCAAGGAGCCGCATGCTGAAGAGCGACCGCTGGATCCGCAAGATGGCCAAGGAACACGACATGATTAACCCATTTTCCGAGAAGCAGGTGCGGGAGGGTGTGATCTCCTACGGGCTGTCTTCCTATGGCTATGACTTGCGTGTGGCCGATGAGTTCAAGATTTTCACGAACGTCAATTGCACCGTAGTCGATCCCAAGAATTTCGACGAGCGCTCGTTCGTCACCGTAAGTTCGGAGTGCGCCATCGTTCCGCCGAATTCCTTTGCGCTGGCGCGCTCGGTCGAATACTTCAAGATTCCCCGCGATGTGCTGACCATCTGCGTGGGCAAGTCCACCTACGCGCGCTGCGGCATCATTGTAAACGTCACCCCGTTCGAGCCGGAGTGGGAAGGCTTCGTCACCCTGGAGATTTCCAACACCACGCCCTTGCCTGCAAAGATCTACGCCAACGAAGGTCTGTGCCAGATCCTTTTTTTCCAGGGCGATGAAGTATGCGAAGTCAGTTACGCCGATCGCAAGGGCAAGTATCAGTCCCAGAAGGGAATCGTCCTGCCGAAATTGTAGAAGCTGTCAGCTGTCAGCTATCAGCCATCAGTAAATTAGCCTTCAGCCATCAGCACTCAGCTAACAGCATTCAGTCATTATTCGACCTTGAGTCGCTTGAGGCATTCCGCCGCCATTTAATTCGTAAGATCATCTGCCGCTCAGCCGCGGAGCGGCGCAAGAATGCAGCCCACGGCGCAAGCCGTGGCTAGAGTGAACGAATCGTCCAGCCCCGGAGGGGCGAAAGAGGAGGTATGCGGTGAATACTCAGCGCAATGAGTACTTGCAATACCCGGCTGAGAGCTGACGGCTGAGAGTTGAGAGCTGACAGCTGACAGCTGACAGCTGAGAGCCGCCTTCCTCAGTGATGCTTATGTCTCGGAATCACCGTCAATAAGAATCCATGCAAGTCGCCATTCAAAGTTCCGTAGCCCACGATTTGTGCGCAGTCATTAATTCCGGTTGCGAAGTTCAGAACCCAACCTGGAGCCTGGATCAGGTCGTTGAGATTGATCATTTTGTGGCGGGGTGTCCACAAGAAGGCGGTGCTGTCCCCGGTAGCGTTATTTTGCGACGAACCCACAATCTGGAGGCTTGAATTGATGCTGGAAGGGAAGATGCTGTTATCGCCCGGGAGCGTTCCGAGGTCAATTGCGCCGAAGTGCCGGTGCCATATGAAGCCACGGAGATTATTGACATCACACAGGCTCGGATTCAAGCAGCTTGAGGCGCCGATTACAAAGCCCCGGTTGATTCCGGTAGCGAAGCTCGACGGTATGGGTATTTCCTTAATTCCGGTCGCCTTGGTCCAGAAAAAGGAAGTTCCGGAAGTGTCGTTCCCCATCGATCCAACCACAGTCCCGTTTTCGCTGATGGCATTGGCTTCGTAAAACGTGAAGCCGGCGGGCGGCGGACCAATGTCAACCATGCCGGTTCTTGTGGTCCATACGAAGGACTTGCAACAGCCCAGATTCCCGGTTACCTGGCGCGCGTCATTGATGGCGTTAGCGGCGGTATTGTCTATGACGGATGGCCCCAGGTCGACCGCAGCCCCATCGGAATGCGGCCACAGGGTAGCGTGGAAACTCATTGCTTCTTCCTCCTCTGAATAGCCGACCACGTCACCCCGGTTGTTGATGCCCTGTGTAAAGCTTAGTGGGAAACCGGGAAGGGGGATGAGATCCTTGAATCCCCCTTGCTTGCTCCAGAGCGAACCTCCCGGAACGCCGCTGCGCATAGCGGCTACTTGCCCCCTGTCATTGACCCCATCAGGAAATACGTTCGGACCGAGATCGGTTACAGAGAAGATCTGGGCCGAAGCGAAACCAGTTAAGAGCAGAACCGCAGCCAGCAACACACGCGTCATCTTCATTTGTTTGCTCCTCAGAGGACATAGTTCAGTCCGAAAATTTGACTCACCAAGTTTTCGCCGGGAGGAAGAGACGCGAAGGTGGAGGACTTATCTCACGGAGCTGACCTTCAGTCAAGGTGTGAAAAAAAAGAATTCATCGGCGAGTAAACACGAGAAGGAAACAGGCCGGATGCGTGGCCTTTAAAGAATCGCAGAAAAACAATCAGGCGAGAATGGCAGGAGGTTTCGCCGAGGTCCGAGGTCTGACACCCGCCGTCCGCTTCTCACTTCCTGCTGTTTTCTCCCTCTTTGTACATGTACTTTATGGCAGGTTTGTAAACCAGGAGATTGGTCTGGCCATTTCTGGTGACTTTGAGGCAGCTCTTGTCGTACCACTCGATCATGCCGTGAATTTCCTCACCGTCGCGGAGCACGATCACCATGGGCGTTTTCGACTGCATCTGCTTCTGGTAGTAGAAATTCTCCGCGTTGGTCTGCTCCGGTGGGGCGGGTTTCCGTCCGCCGCCGCTGGGCCGGTCATTTCGTTCATTCCGTTCGGGGCGCTCGGAACGCTCGCGATGTTCTCCCATGGAGGCTTGCGCATGATTGTGGTCGGTGCGATTCAGCGAAGGGCGAATCAACTTACGATTTGCGAAGCCCTCCGCTTCCACGGTCCGATCGGCTGGAAACGAATCGATTGCATCTTTCATGGCGCCACCCGTTAGACACGCTTTTTGAGGACCACAACACACACGCTGCTGTGATTGTGGGTACTGAAGGCGTGAGTTGCTCCTAACCTAGCACAGCAACCGCAACTCTGACAATGCTCAAGTGGCGGGGGAGAAAGCACTTAGCAATTCAGCAACTCGGGATGCGCCGGAGGGCAGGGCTTTCAACCACTGCGGGGTGAGATTCGATTCGAGCGTAGGAATCGCCCGGCATCAGGTCGAAGGGTGCGAGGGTAACTGATGCGACTGACCACCCATTCAATCGCACGAATCCCGTGCGTTTCTGACGATCTCGGCCCTTTCCTAGCGGAAGAGCGACGAGCAACCCGATTGAAGCACCCCACTAGGAACGCAACCAGAAGAGTAGTACGATGTCTCCGGGCCAAATGACCGAACGCCTGTTCTTGACGAGGCGTAACATGCCATTAAGGTCGGCTCTCTTGAACACCTACCGTGCCTTGGAACACACTATCGTTCCCGACCTGAGGAATGCCCACTGTGTGTATGGGGATGTTCTTGGATAGCACGTTCCCGGCGCTGATTGGCTTGACGTGGGTTGCGGACATCATGTCTTAAGACTCTGGCAAGAGGAACAGGAAGCAGGCCTGGTCTCACGCTGTCATAAGGTTGTAGGAATGGATGGCGATTTCGCTTCCTTGCAGAAACATCGCAGCATTCATGACAGAGTTTTAGGAGCAATCGACCAGATTCCCTTCCGCGACGAATCGTTTGATTTGGTAACCGCAAACATGGTAGTAGAGCACCTCGATGCGCCGACAATCCAGTTCTGCGAAATCTGCCGAGTTCTGAAGCCGGGAGGTCTGTTTATCTTCCACACCCCAAATAAGAACGGCTATTCAACTCTGCTGGCCAGAGCGATCCCAGAGCGGGCGAAAAAGGGGCTGGTTAATTTGCTGGAGAAGGAGAGAGCGGCGGGGGATGTTTTTCAGACTTTCTACAAAGTCAATACGGAGCAGGCGGTCAGACAGTTCGCGGAGTTTGCGGGATTTGAAGTGCAGGAATTGCGGATGGTTGCGACGGGTGCGAATCTCATCATCTTCCCGCCCTTGGTGATCTGCGAACTTGCCCTCATCCGCTTATTGATGGCGAAGCCGTTCAAGACTTTGCGGACCAATATGATTGTGGTGCTGCGGAAGAGGAACAAGTTGTTCATCGAGCGAACGCGGCGACGATCTACCGAGGCTTGCCAGCAGGTGAGCCAGTGGGAAAAGAAGAATCTGTCAGTCCCAGTCAGATAGGCTGGCACCCGGATCGGTTCTTCCCGCTCCAGGCAGATTCGTCAGCTCCCGATTGGCCGGCTGAAATCCGTGCTCTTAGCCTCGTTTATGCACGCTCCAGCGCCGTCGCGAATGCATCCAGAGACAGCGATCGCAACAGGTTGCGCCGCATTCCCCGTTCGACTTCGTTGAGGCGGTCGGCGGCGGAGGCAATCCAGGCGAAGTCTGCCACTTCCGCCAGCCTTTTCAGCTCGGGCTGAATGTCGGTATTTCGAACCAGCTCCGGAGTTTTTGCGTTGAGAAAGGTCAGGTCTTGCAGCAGGCTATACAGCGTGCGCAGCAGGGTTTCAATCTTCTCGCGCCCCTCCGCCCCTGCACGGTACGTCTCCGTGACTTTGAACAGCTCGCTGTGCTCCGCCCCGCGCAGCGCAGTATTAAGGATGGTCAATGCCTGCATCCGGGAAGCGGTGTAACCGGCGAGGTCGAAGCTGCGCGCCGCTCCAACGGCACCGTTGGAAAGCCGGGCCGCCAGCCCCCGCTGCTTCGCGGTCCACTCCGGTCGCTGCCGGGCCAGGTCTTGCTCGACTTCTTCCGCGGACAGTGCGGCCAGCGTGACGATCATGGAACGCGAACGGATGGTGGGCAGCAGTTCTCCGGCATTCTCGGTCAGCAGAAAAATCGTCGCAAACTCCGGCGGCTCTTCCAGCACCTTTAGAAGCGAGTTTGCAGCCTCCTTCATAAAAGAAGACTCGGTGAAGATGTAAACCCGTTCCCTGGCCTCGCCCGGCCGGTAATAAATGGTCTCGATCACTCGGCGTACCTGGTCTACCTTGATCATCATCTGTGGCGGATCGGGCGGGATGACCAGCACGTCGGGATGGGTTTGGACAAAAAGGCGCGTCTCCTTCTTGTCCGTCTCACGCAAGTTGTCGCGAGCCTCGACCGCTTCCGCAAAGCGGGCATCGAGATCTTCCGACTGCGCAATGCGCACGCAGTTGGAGCACTTGCCGCAGAAATCGGGCAAGCCATCTGTCATGGTTGACGAAAGGCAGTTCATCGCCCTGGCCAGCATGAGCGCGAGCGTGTACTTTCCCGAGCCGGCGGGACCCGCCAGGACCACCGCCTGGGGAAAGTGGTTTCGCGCCAGCATGTCGCGCAGGCGACGGACAACGCTGGAATTGCCGTGAAAGTCTTTGAACACAGCTCTCAGCTTTCAGCTCTCAGCTTTCAGCCAAAGCCGGCACTTGGCACTTGGCATTTGGCCGTATCAGGTTTCGAGTCTAGCAGAGTCTTATTAGACTAAATGGGGAACCGCCGATTGCTGTGGGCCTAACTGAAAGCCGATAGCTGAAAGCTGATAGCTGAAAGCTTCCTATGCAATCTTCGCCGCCAGCCTCAGCCTTCGCCGTACGACCTCGACAATCTTGGCGTGAGTTTCGTTCGCGGTTCCTCTCGCGTCGACCAGCACGACCCTCTGCGTCTCACGGGACGCGATAGCCAGATAGGCGCTGCGTACGCGCCCGAAAAAAGCCCGGCTCTCCTGCTCGAAGCGGTTTTCATCGTTTTTCCCGCGACCATTTCTGGCGGAGTGCGCCTTATTGCGGCGGCGGGCACGCTCCACGCTGGCTGCAACATCGGAGTCCATCAGGATGGTGAGGTCAGGCTGCAAATCGTGGCACAAAATGTGGTGCAGCTCCAGCACCGGCTCGCTGCCCAGTTTCCGGCCTCCGCCCTGGTACGCTTCGGTGGAATCCGTGAAGCGGTCGCAAAGCACGATGCTGCCTTCCGCCAGCGCGGGCTGAATGACTTCCTTTATGTGTTGCGCGCGCGAGGCAAACATCAGGGCCAGCTCCGCCAGCGGAGAAAGGCCCGCGGTCGCGGTATCGAGAAGCAGCCGCCGGATTTTCTCTCCAGTGGCAGTCCCCCCCGGTTCCCGCGTCACCACCACCGACAGGCCCTGGGCTCGGGAAACGCGTGCCAGTTTCTCCAGTTGCGTGCTCTTGCCACAGCCGTCCAGTCCTTCGAATGTGATGAACCTGCCCCGATGGTGGTGGGAAGACACTCAGAAATGATAAATGAGCGTCTGGAGTTTGGCACTTGGCATTTGGCCTAAGGCGCAAAATGCCACCACCAGATTTTTTCAGCGTTCTTTTGTGGTTTTCCTTCGCGAACTTTGCCGTTAAAGGCTTTCCTCGTTCACCCCCGCGAACAAATCCGTCTCCCGCTCGAGGTCCCCGGCTTCAGCCGCAGCCACCAGGTGGAATATTTCCCGGCGGCCGCGCTTCCGGGCATACTCTTCGAACAACGGCCACAGCGGTTGCTGGCTGGTATGGGCACGGAAAGCTTCAATCTTGGTTTCCAGGTAGTCGCCAACTTCAATGACAGTCGTGATTGGAGCGAGGGCTACCGGCTGCCGTCCCGGAAGAACGAAGTCGGCGGTGGCATAATACAGCTTCTGCACGCGAAAGGGAGCTATGGAGTCGCTGAGCTGGTCCGGAAAGCGATTGCTCCGCCCCGCCCAGTGGAAGGCCAGCGTGGCGAAGACCGAGGCCATGGAATGATCGGTGTGGCCCGTCACACCACCCGCGGGATCAAACGTGAGTAGGACCTGGGGACGGAACTCACGAATCCGCAGAACGAGATCGGAGACCACCCGCTGCATCTCCAGCCGATGCAGCTGGCCGTCGGGATAGTCCAGTACAATCCCGCGTGAGACTCTCAGTATTTCACAGGCGGCGGCAAACTCCTTGCGGCGCAAGGCGCCCAGTTCCTGATCGTTGTGCGCGCCACCCCGGTAAGTGGCCGCTTGCCCGGGGGTCAGGCAAATGACGCAGGTTTCCACTCCCCGCTTCCGGTAAACGCATAGCGATCCGCCGAAGCTGCTGGCTTCGTCATCCGGATGGGCGGTCACAACCATCATGCGCAGCATGAAAGGAATTGTAATCTGTTCGACGGAAAGCCCTGTAGCGCCGGCGTTCCTTCGACTTCGCTCAGGACAGGCCCGCCGGTTGTCTGGCGGGCGTCCCGCCCACCCATCGGGCCGGCGGGACGCCGGCGCTGCACAGTACCTACGCGGACTCTAGACTCTCGGCTTCTCCCTCTTCCTCCAGCATGAACGCCAGCACGTCCTGTGGAACCGGCGCATTCCACACCGGCGCAAAAGACTGGCGGTGCAAAGGGCAAGGCCCGTGCTCGCGCAAAGCTGCCAGATGACGCGGTGTACTGTAGCCCTTGTTCGAGGCCAGCCCGTACACCGGGAAGACCGGGTCCCATTCCACGATCATGCGGTCCCGTTCCACTTTCGCGATGATCGACGCGGCGGCGATGGAGGCGGAGAGCGCATCGCCGTGAATGATCGGCTGCTGGGGAAGCTCACAGTCCAGTCGCAGCGCGTCCACCAGCAGGTGGTCCGGGCCAGGATCGAGGCGTGACACCGCTTCCCGCATGGCCAGGCGGGAGGCCTGGTAAATGTTGATCTGATCGATGCGAGCCGCGTCGACCGCCGCAACCGACCAGGCGAGGGCATGCTCCCGGATCCGCTCCGCGAGAACTTCACGGCGCTCCGCCGGCAGCAGCTTGGAATCCCGCAAACCTCGAATCCGGTACGCAGGATCCAGGATGACGGCCGCAGCCACGACCGGCCCGAAGAGCGAGCCGCGTCCCACTTCATCGACGCCGGCGACCATGCGCGCTCCCAGTTGCCACACTCTCTTCTCAAACCGGAGCGTGCAATGCAGTCTTTTGAGCAGGCGCAACTTGGCGGCTGAGGCGGAAAGCGGTCGGGCGGGCGCGGACTTGAGTTTCAGCGGCATGAAACAACAGATAATTACAAATATCGATAATTACAAATAGCTAAGGATAGACGCATCTTCGCCCAGGCCGGGGTTGTGGTGCAATGTGGAAAAACTGCAAACTGCCCGCAACCGTGATGGATTCATGGGGCCCGAAGGTAACCAAAAGGTGCCATTACGGGGGTAAATTGACCACTCTGTAACCCCTTGTTACTTTCAATCGAGAGAGTTGTCCCAGCAGTGGAATCATTGTGATCGAAGAGATTTCCAATCCATCGCCCGAGCGCCAGAACAAGCGCATTCACGCCGCTCTTCCTATTCGTGTCACCTACTGGGACAGCAAGAACAAACCCGCCCTTGAAATTGCCTGCACTTACGACATTTCCGAGCACGGGGCGCGGGTCACCGGGCTGCGCTGTGTGAAAGCGACGGGAGAAATCATCGCCATCGAGCGGGGCCGCAACAAGGCGTTTTGCCGGGTGGTATGGATTGGTGAACCAAATTCCGAGTTACGCGGTCAGATCGGCATCCAGTGTGTGGAAGAGGATCGCACCCTGTGGGAGGCCGAACTGCGCGACATGGAAGAAGCCTATGAGCCGATCCTTCTGGATGGAGGTCTCAAGCGGGCTGGTACGTATACCTCACACGAGCGTCGCCGGCGTCGTGAACGCTTTGCTATGGAGGGGGTCGCTGAGCTGATCAAGCTGGGGCCGAACAGTACTCGCGCCACCGCAATTCTGAAGAACATGTCAGAGATCGGTTGCCTGGTTTCAACCAAGCAGATTCTGCTTCCCGGCACGGAGTTGAGACTGGCGCTGAACCTCGGCGCGTATGATCTGGCGCTCAAAGGGCAGGTTCGACACGGCGATCAACACGCAGGGCTCGGCATTGAATTCCGTGAGATTCGCAAAGGTGAGCGCCAGATCCTGCAGTTCCTGATGCGCAAGTTAGCGGAAAAACACCTGGAAGATAGCTTGCAGTTCGAAGTCCACCCGTAGCCCCAGCCGTACCTGCCTGAAACCGGCGTCAAAGCGAGCAATCACTTCGCGGCGACTTCTGCCACAGCGTGTTCGCGATCCACATCCTTCAGCCGGGCAGCCTTGCCTTTTAGACTGCGCAGATAGTAAAGCTTGGCGCGGCGTACCTTCGAAGAGCGCAGCAATTCCACTTTGTCGATCACTTTGGAATAGAGCGGAAAAATGCGCTCGACGCCATGGCCGAAGCTGATCTTGCGTACCGTAAAACTGGCCTGCGGCCCGCGGCTGCGGGAAATTACCACGCCTTCAAAGGCTTGCAAGCGCTCCTTGTCGCCTTCCTTGATCTTTACGTGCACCCGCACGCTGTCGCCCGGAACGAACTCGGGAATGTCGGTGCGCTTGGTCTTGGCCAGAAGTTTTTCGATGATCAGGTTGGTCATGGTCTTGCCCCTTCGTTCTAGAAATTTTGCCTTGTTGCTATGTTTCCTTGCCTGTGATGCGGGCCAGCAATTCTTTGTCTTCGTCGCCCAGCGCAGCGCGATCCAATAGATCGGGCCGGTTGCGCAGAGTTTTCTCCAACGCAGTGCGCCGGCGCCAGCGGCGTATTTCCTCGTGGTTACCGGACACCAGCACCTCCGGCACCTGCCAGCCACGAAAATCCGCAGGCCGCGTGTAATGCGGATAGTCCAGCAATCCCCCCGACGCGCAGGTGGAATTGGGACCGTCGCCAGTTCCCGGTTCTGCGGATACCGTAAACGACTCCTGCCGGGTTGAAGCCTCATTGCCCAGCGCGCCGGGAATCAGCCGCGTGACTGCGTCCACGATTACCGCCGCGCCCAACTCGCCGCCGCTCAGCACGTAGTCTCCGATCGACAGTTCGCGGTCGGCGATGTGCTGCCCCACCCGTTCGTCCACGCCTTCGTAACGGCCGCAGATCAGGACAATGTGCTCCAGCCTAGACAACTCCTCTGCTACACCCTGGTTGAAACGCGCGCCCTGCGCCGACAACAATACAACGCTTTGCTTTGCAGCAAGCGGTTTCGTGCCACCCGGAATCCTCTCCGCGCGGGGCTGGACCTTCAGTCCTTCAATACATTCAAAGATCGGTTCCGGCTTCAGCACCATGCCTTCGCCGCCGCCGAACGGGCGGTCATCCACGGTGCGGTGCCGGTCGTGCGCAAAGGCCCGCAGGTCGTGGACTTCGATCGCCGCCAGGCCTGCCTCTCTTGCCCGGCGGATAATGCCGTAATCCAGTGGCCCGCGAAAGAAATCAGGAAAGATCGTCAAAACGTCGATCTTCATCGGGGACCTTGTTGCGTACACCCTGCTTCAAATCCCTGTCATGCTGAGCGAGCAAGCCGCGCTTGCGCGGCGAGGGAGTCGAGGCACCTCTATACCCATCAGTCGCTTATACGAATAGGGGTCCTTCGACTCTCCGCTTCTTCGCAAGCGAAGAAGCGGCTTCGCTCAGGATGACAGCTTCTTATTACTAATCTTCTTATTACTAATCTTCTGCTGCTCTTTCTCTTCCGCGCTCAGCGGAGCATTCACTTCCAGCATGCCTTCCGGCAGCTTCATGCAAATCTTCCTGCGCTCAGTGTCCACGCTGGCCAGGTACGCTTCCGCGTAAGGGATCTCGTACTCTTTCGATCCTGCATTCACGATCAGCAGCGGCGCTTCACCGGCTCCAAACTGCACGTCCTGAACCTGCCCAATCTCGCGATCTCCGTCGAAGACTGCGCATCCCACCAGATCGCTTACGTAAGCCCATCCCGGGTCAAGCTTCGACCGCTGCTTGCCAGGAACCTGCAACTCGCTGCCAATCAGGGCCTCGGCATCGGAAATCGAATCGATACCCGCGAACTTCACGACCAGGTGGCCCTTGTGCGGCCACAATTCCTGAATCTCTAACTCCCGGCGTGGTCCATCCTTGGGCAGCGCCCACAGCCGCATTCTGGGTTGGAACCGGTCGGGGACGTCGCTGTGTACCTCGGTTGCAACTTCGCCCCGCCGTCCCTGCGTCTTCAGAACGCGGGCGAGAGTAATGAACTCGTCGGCTATTCCAGAATCTCCAGCGTGAAACGCTTATTAAACCTTATGCTGGCGGCCCCCAGCAGATTTCGCATGGCCCGCGCCGTGCGCCCCTGTTTGCCGATGACGCGTCCCAGATCGTTTGCGGCAACGGTGAGCTCGAGCACAGAGTCGCCACCTTCCTCGACCTGGTTGACCGAGACCTGTGCCGGGTCATCGACCAGTGCTTTGGCGATGTGCTCGATCAGTACCCGGAGATCCCCGGTTGGCTCGCTGATCTTTTGTTCGCTCAAGGCTGTTCGCTCACAAGCTGTTCGGTCAAAGCAGGCTCCTGCTCAGTAGGATGGAATTCCGTGCCACGCGCGATGCGATCAGGCAACCGACGGAGTACTGGCCGGAACCGGCTTGGACACAATTTTGCTGACCCGGTCCGACATCCGGGCGCCTTTGGAGACCCAGTAGTCGATGCGCTCGCGCTTGAGTTCGATGCTGGCCGGGCTGGTGCGAGGATTATAGGTTCCGACGGTCTCGACCGGACGGCCGTTGCGCGCGCGTTCCTTTTCGATGACCACCACACGATATTGCGGTTGCTTACGCGCACCCGTGCGCGACAGACGAATCATTAACACAGAACTTTGTTCCTTTCCTAATTGCTTCAGGCAGGCTGAGACAAACCATTATTTTTGCAGAATTTAGCAGGATTAGCAAGTTTCGCCCGCCACACGGATGAAACACGTGCGTCCCCGCCGGTTGTCTGCATGGCCCGCACGGGGACGCACGTCCTCCATTAAAGCGGACCCAAAATTGTACCCGCCGCTCACATTCTTGCTAATATAGTCCGTTCAGTAGAGTTCGGCACACCAGGGAGACGAGAGCTCATGACTTACGTGATCGCAGAACCGTGCATCGGCACCAAAGACACCGCCTGCGTGGACGCTTGCCCGGTCGATTGCATTCATCCCAAAAAAGATTCGCCGGCCTATGCCGAAGAAGAAATGCTCTATATCGATCCCGTGGAGTGCATCGACTGCGGCGCTTGCGTGCCCGTATGCCCGGTGTCGGCGATATTCGCGCTGGACGATCTCCCGGAGAAATGGGCGTCGTTTACCGAGCGCAATGCAAAGTATTTCGGACGGTAGCTATCAGCCATCAGCTATCAGCCATCAGTGAAGCGCGGTTGTCGCAAACTGATTGCTGACGGCTGAGAGCCGATAGCTGTCTTGCTTCCCATCTCCCCACCTCTCCATTACAATCGAGCATTAACTTGCCGGGCTTCAACTTGCTAGGCTTCCATGGCACTGAAGGAGTCGGAAGCGATCGTACTGCGCACCTATCCCTTGCGCGAGGCTGATCTGCTGGTCACGCTGTTCACCCGGACGGAAGGAAAAGTTCGCGGCGTGGCGCGGTCCGCCAAGAAGTCCAAGCGGCGGTTTGGCGGGGCGCTGGAGCCGCTCACTTACGTCCGGGCTTACTACGAAGATCGAGAGCGGCAGGAGTTGACCCGGCTGGATTCCTGTGAGGTTCTGGAATCGCCGCTGGCGACGGAAGTGGGCTATCCGCGGGCGGTCGCCTTGGCGCATGTGGCCGAGTTGCTCGATGAGTTGTTGCCGGATCGCGAAGCCAATGACGCTGTGTTCCGGCTGGCGCTTTCGGTGTTGGCCGGGCTGCGCGGTTCGGAGATCTGGTTGCCCGTCACCTATTTTGAGCTGTGGATGACCCGGCTGATGGGCTATCTCCCCGAGCTTTCAGAGTGCATCGCCTGCGGTCGCACCCTGAACGGCAGCCGGGCGTTTTTTCACGCTCTGGCCGATGGCTTGATGTGCGCCGACGACAAGCGCCTGGCGTCGTCGGAAATGTCGCCCGGCTCGCGGACCCTGGCAGCCCAGATGTTTCGCGCGCCGCTCGAAAGCTTTGGCGGAACGGCGTGGCCCAGGACCCAGGGAAGCGATCTGCGAAAATTTCTGATCCAGATCCTGCAGCGGCATATTGAAAAGAAACTGGTAACCGCAGCCATGCTGGAGAAAATTAACTAAAAACTGAGAACCAGAAACTAAGAACTGACAAATTACAAACAAGAAACGTGCCACTCCCCAAACCCAACCCGCTTACCTTCCAGGAACTCATTCTGCGCCTGCAGACTTTCTGGGCTGAGCGCGGCTGCGTTTTGCAGCAACCGTACGACGTCGAAGTCGGTGCCGGCACCATGGCGCCTGAAACTTTTCTGCGTGTGTTGGGGCCGAAGCCTTACAAAGTTGCTTACGTGCAGCCCTCGCGCCGACCGGCCGACGGACGTTATGGAGAAAATCCCAACCGGCTTTTCAAGCATATGCAATTGCAGGTCATCCTGAAGCCGCCGCCGGAAAATGTGCAGGAGCTCTATCTCGAATCTCTGGGCGCGATGGGCATTGATCTGCGCCAGCACGACATCAAGTTCGAAGAGGACAACTGGGAATCGCCCACCCTGGGCGCGTGGGGAATCGGCTGGCAGGTCATGCTCGACGGACTCGAGATCACGCAGTTTACCTACTTCCAGCAGTGCGGCGGCGTGGATCTCGATCCGATTTCCGCCGAACTAACCTACGGACTGGAGCGCATCGCCGCTTTCCTGCAGGATGTCGATTCCATCTACGATATCGCGTGGGCACGCGATCCGGAAACCGGGCGCGTAACGACCTATGGCGATGTGCGGCTCGCGGATGAAGTGCAGTTTTCGGTTTACAATTTCGAAGCGGCCGACGTCGAGAAAGCCTGGAAACACTTCGAGCTGTGCGAGAGTGAATGTAAAGCGCTGCTCGAGAACTATGCCGCACTCACCGGAGACACAAGCGATGGCATTGGGCGCGACAAGAAACGATTTCCTTTGCTGGGCGCGTACGACCTCTGCCTGAAGTGTTCGCATCTGTTTAACATTCTGGACGCGCGCGGTGCAATTTCGGTGACTGAACGTGTGGGAGTTATCGCGCGAGTCCGCGCGCTGGCTGTGGGGATTGCGAAAGCCTATGTAGACCAGCAGGGCGGCGATGCCCGGGTAGAAGTTGAGCAGCAACCCGTCGCCGATAAGAAGCAGGGACGGAAGAAAGAGAAGTTGTCGTCGGTGGGATCGCCGTCCTGAGATTTTATTTAGCGCCGCCGTCCCGGCAGGATGCCGGTGCTACACAAATTGAAACTTACTTCACATGCCTGATTTTCTGCTCGAGATCGGTTGCGAAGAAATCCCGGCGCGGATGATCGACGCCGCGTCGCAGGAACTGCGCGAGCGTGTGCAAAAGTTATTGGACCGGGAACGCCTTCTGCCCAGCGGATCGGTCGACTCACTTGACACTCCCCGCCGCCTGGCGGTCCTGGCGGCCGGGCTTCCCGCCGCGCAACCGGACGTCACGGAGCAGGTGACTGGGCCGTCGGCAAGCGTGGCCTTCAAAGACGGGCAGCCCACTCCCGCGGCACATGCGTTCGCCAAAAAGGCTGGCGTGAATGTTTCGCAGTTACAGACTACGTCAACTCCAAAGGGGGATTACCTCTCGGCGAAGGTGACGAAGCCCGGACGCACTGCGGCAGAAATCCTGGCCGAAGCTCTTCCCAAAGAGATCGCTTCCGTCTACTGGCCCAAGAGCATGTATTGGCGCAAGCCGACCGAGCGCTTCGTCCGCCCGGTACGCTGGCTCGTTGCTATGCTGGACGCCGACGTCATCCCGCTGGAGTTCGATGGTGTGCGCGCCGGGAACCAGTCGCGTGGACATCGAATTCTGGCTGACGAACCGGTTTCGGTTCCCCGCGCCGGGACTCCTTATCTGGACGCTTTGGAGCGCGCCAAGGTTCTCGACCGCAGCGCAAGAGAAAAACAGATTCGCAAGACTCTCGACGCCGCCACTCGCACCATTGCGGGCGCGCGCTGGCGCGAAGACAAATCGTTGCTCGATACCGTAATCAATCTCACCGAGTGGCCTTCCGCGATTCTGGGCGCCTTCGATCCCGAATTTCTGGACCTGCCGGAGGAAGTTCTGGTCACGGTCATGCGCGACCACCAAAAATATTTCGCCGTCGAAGATTCGCGAGGCAGCCTTTCGCCTCATTTTCTGGCGGTGCTCAACACCGATGGCGACCGCGACGGCGTCATCCGGCACGGGCACGAGCGAGTGCTGCGGGCCCGCTTCAACGATGCCCGCTTCTTCTGGCAGACCGACCAGAAACATACCTTGCGGGAGCGCGCTGGCTGGTTGAAGAACGTCACTTTTCAGAAGGACCTGGGCAGTTACTTTGACAAAGTTTTGCGAGTGCAGCGGTTGTGCAGCTGGCTGTGCGAAATCATCCGTAAGGCCGGGGTTGCGATTCGACCCGGCGTTATCCATAAGGCGGCCTTACTGGCGAAGGCCGATCTGACGACGGAACTGGTGAAGGAGTTTACCGAGTTGCAAGGGATTGTCGGTGGACTGTACGCGAGAGTACAGGAACTCGATCCCGACATGAAGGCCGACGCCCGCGAGGCGGTTGCGACCGCAATTTACGATCACTACAAGCCGGAATCGATGGAAGATTCGGTTCCACGGACCACCGAGGGCGCCGTGCTCTCCATCGCCGATAAAGCGGACAGCATCGCCGGCATGTTTGCGCTGGGGCTTCAGCCTACTGGATCAAAGGACCCGTTCGCACTACGCCGCCAGGCCAACGGCATCGTCAAAACGATCGCAGAACACAAGCTGCCGGTAAGTCTCGCCCAACTGTTCAAGGATGCGCGTGAAACCTACCGAGGCTCGGCCGCGGAGAAAAAGTTCTCAAGTACGGTAGATTACGACAGCGCGGTGAACCATTTCCTGCGCGAGCGCCTGGAGTTTTACCTGCGCGACGTTCTCGGTTTCAGTTACGACGTGGTAAAAGCTGTACTGGCCGCCAGCGCCGACGACGTGGTGGATGCGGCCGCGCGAGCGGAAGCGGTGAAAAGCGTTTTGCATATGCCCGAGTTTCTGGCCATTGCGGCCGCTTGCAAGCGCATGCGGAACATTCTGAAGCAGGCGAAGGAGAAGGGAATCCGGCCGGCAGAAAAGTTCGAGAATTTGGCCGATTCTGCCGATGAAGAGAAGGCGCTGGCCGCGTTCCTGGATACGCATGCTGCCAAAGTCGAGGGGCATCGGCAAAAGAAAGAGTATCGTGAAGCCCTGCTTTCGCTGGCGACTGCCAGGGAGCCGGTAGACAAATTCTTTGACAAGGTGATGGTCATGGTCCAAGACGACCGCGTACGGGCCAACCGCCTGGCGCTGCTGCAGACATTATTAAGAGAATTCTCCACCATCGCCGATTTTTCCGAGATCGTAACTGAAGGCACCAAGGAATCTTCGAAACAATAAAGGATCACATCTATTATGGCGACGCAAACTCTCCCCGAAACCAGCCTTGAGACCACAGAAAAAAATCCCGCCACCAAGTACGTCTACTTCTTCGGCGGCGGCAAAGCCGATGGCAACGGCAAGATGAAGGATGACCTGGGCGGCAAAGGCGCAGGTCTCGCCGAGATGACCAACGCGGGCCTCCCCGTGCCTCCGGGCTTCACCATCCAGACCGAAGCTTGCCGGGAGTACATGCGCACCAACGGCGTTTCGGCGGAGGTCGACCGCCAGATGGACGCCGCGCTAAAGCGTCTCGAGGAGTTGCAGGGCCAGAAACTCGGCAAGGGCGAGAATCCGCTGCTGGTGAGCGTGCGTTCCGGTGCGAAGTTTTCCATGCCCGGCATGATGGACACGATCCTCAACCTCGGCCTCAACGATCAAAGTGTTGAAGCCCTGGCCAAACGCAGCAATAATCCGCGCTTCGCCGCCGACTCTTATCGCCGCCTGATCCAGATGTTCGGCAACGTCGTGCTGGATATCCCCAAGCACGCCTTCGATGAAGTGTTCGATGCCAAGAAGAAGCAGAAAAAAGCCAGGCTCGATACCGATCTCGACGCCAAAGCGCTGAAGGAAGTAATCGAAGACTACAAAAAAGTCGTCAAGAAACACACCAAGCATGACTTCCCCCAGGACCCGCACCAACAACTTGTCATGGCCCGGGACGCAGTGTTCCGCTCCTGGCAAAACGATCGTGCCAAGCACTACCGTCGCATCAACAACATTGACGACATGCTGGGCACCGCGGTCAACGTGCAGGCCATGGTCTTCGGCAATCTCGGCGACACCAGCGGCACCGGCGTGGGATTCACCCGCAATCCCGCCACCGGAGCAAAAGAGTTTTATGGCGAGTTCCTGATGAACGCGCAGGGCGAAGACGTGGTCGCCGGCATCCGCACCCCGGTGCCGATCCTCGAATTGCAGAAAGTGATGCCCGCCGTTTACGACCAGCTGCGCGAGATCACCACGCGTCTGGAAAAGCATTACAAAGACATGCAGGATTTCGAATTCACCATCCAGGAAGGCAAGCTCTACATGCTACAGACCCGCAATGGCAAACGCACCGGGCCAGCGGCTGTCCGCGTTGCCATTCAAATGGTGGATGAAGGCTTGATCACCAAAGAAGACGCAATCTTCCGCGTCGACCCCAATCAGGTTTACGAGTTCCTGTTGCCGCGGCTGGATGAGAAGAGCGCCAAGGTAGAAGTGTTGGCCACGGGCCTTCCGGCATCACCGGGGGCAGCCGTCGGGCAGATTGTCTTCACCGCCGACGAGGCCGTGGAAAAGGCCGGTCACGGTGCGACCAAGAATCCTGTCATCCTGGTGCGCGCGGAAACCACGCCGGAAGATATTCACGGTATGGAAGTGGCGGCCGGGATTTTGACTTCACGCGGAGGCATGACCAGTCACGCCGCCGTGGTCACGCGCGGCATGGGCAAGTGCTGCGTGGCAGGCGCGGGCGATGTCGAGGTAGACGAAAAGGCGCGCGAGATGCGGGCGAAGGGGCAGGTGTTCAAGGCGGGAGACTGGATCTCGCTCGACGGCACCACCGGACGCGTGATCAAGGGCAAGCTTGGCACCATGGCCGCAAAGCCAGACGACCCTGAGTTGATGAAGCTCATGGGCTGGGCGGAACCGTTCCGCAAGTTGGGCGTGCGGGCCAATGCCGACATCCCGCGGGATGCCATCCAGG
>Ga0075021_10000301_pt1 | contig 27198 bp, 21 predicted proteins | sample ColStrG_CSR_2012_FD_72749 | JGI IMG/M metagenome (GOLD analysis project Ga0075021, IMG submission 72749) | Freshwater sediment microbial communities in response to fracking from Pennsylvania, USA - Cold Stream Run_MetaG_CSR_2012 | ecosystem: Environmental > Aquatic > Freshwater > Creek >...
TGATCACGAAGATGAAGTTGCGCTCGAAGAAAGGTGAAGGCAGCGTCCGCAAAGACGATTTGCAGGAGCACGCTGCGGGGCTGATCTGCCTTACCGGCGGCGATGATGGACCACTGGCTGTTGCGCTGGCCCCGGGCGGTATGGAAGAAGCGCGGCATGCGGTCGAATCCCTGACCGGGATTTTTGGCCGCAGCAACGTTTATGTGGAACTGCAGCGTCATTTTCATCGCCAGCAGGAGGCCCGCAACCGCGCTGCCATCGAAATCGCGCGCTCGCTTCATCTGCCACTGCTGGCGACCAACGGCGTCTGTTATGCCATCCCGAAGGAGCGTGAACTTTGCGACGTTTTCACCGCCATACGCAATCATTGCACGCTGGCCACCGCCGGGCGTTTGCTGGCGCGCAACTCCGAGCGTCATCTGAAATCACCGCAACAGATGCAGCAGCTTTTCGCCGACCTGCCCGAGGCGTTGGCCAACACGGTGGAGTTGTCGTCACGGCTCGAATTCACGCTAGAACATTTGGGGTATGAATTTCCCAGATACCCCGTGCCGGAAGGCGAGACCATGATGTCCTTCCTGCGGGAGCGCACTGGGGAAGGCTTTCAGCAGCGCTATGGCCGAGCAGACCTTGGCCTCAGAGGCCGCGCCCAGCGCCAGATTGAGCGGGAGCTGGCGCTGATCGAAAAGCTCAAGCTGGCCGGATACTTTCTGATTGTCTGGGACCTGGTTCGCTTCTGCCGCGAGCAGAACATTCTGGTGCAGGGGCGAGGCTCCGCCGCCAACAGCGCCGTCTGCTATTCGCTCGGCATCACTGCGGTCGATCCGATCAGCATGGAGTTGCTTTTCGAGCGCTTTCTTTCGGAGGAGCGAGGCGAGTGGCCTGACATCGATCTCGACCTGCCCAGCGGTGAACAGCGCGAGCGCGTTATTCAATATCTGTACAAACGCTACGGCGAACGCGGCGCGGCCATGACCGCCAATGTCATCACCTACCGTAACCGCATGGCGGGTCGGGAAATGGGCAAGGCGCTGGGCTTCGATCCGGAGACGCTGGACAAAGTTTCGACGGCAGTCTCCACCTGGGAATATCGCGACTCGCATGACACGCTCAATCACCGCTTCCACGATGCCGGGTTGGATTTACGCCATCCCCGCCTGCGCAAATATTTCGAGTTGTGCGAAGCGGTGCAGGATTTGCCGCGCCATCTGGGTCAGCACTCCGGCGGCATGGTCATCTGCCAGGGACAGCTTGATTCCGTGGTGCCGCTCGAACCCGCGTCCATGCCGGGCCGCGTCGTGGTGCAGTGGGACAAGGAAGACTGCGCCGATCTCGGCATTATCAAAGTGGATTTGCTTGGCCTGGGCATGATGGCTGCGCTGGAAGATTCTCTAAGACTGATTCGCGATCACTACGGCGAAGAAGTGGATCTTGCCCACCTGCCGGCTGACGATCCAACGGTGTATTCCACGTTGCAAAAAGCCGACACTATTGGCATGTTCCAGGTGGAAAGCCGGGCTCAGATGTCGTGCCTGCCGCGCCTGCGGCCAAAGCGTTTCTACGACATTGTGGTGCAGGTGGCCATCATTCGCCCCGGTCCGATTGTCGGGCAGATGGTGAATCCGTTTTTACAGCGCCGCCTGGGACGCGAAGCAGTTACCTATCCGCATCCTTCGCTCGAGCCGGTGCTGGCGCGGACTTTGGGTGTCCCGCTTTTTCAGGAGCAGTTGCTGCGCATGGCCATGGTGGTTGCCGGATTCAGCGGCGGCGAGGCGGAAGATCTGCGCCGGGCCATGGGTTTCAAGCGCTCGGAAAAGCGCATGAAGGAAATCGAGGCCAAACTTCGTGCCGGCATGGAGCGCAACGGAATTTCACGGGAGGCGCAGGAGCAGATCGTGCTGTCGATTACTTCTTTCGCGCTATACGGATTTCCCGAGTCCCACGCGGCCAGCTTTGCGTTGATCGCATATGCCAGCGCTTATCTGAAGTGTCACTACCTGGCAGCTTTCACCGCCGCTTTGCTGAATAACCAGCCGATGGGATTTTATCGTCCGGCGACGATTGTGAAAGATGCACAACGGCATGGTCTGAAGATATTTCCGGTTGATGTGATGAAGTCGGAGTGGGATTGTACAGTCGTCGGTCGTCAGTCGTCGGTCGTCGGGGTGGCCGAAGGGACACCGGTGTTACGCCTCGGACTTCGCTATGTTCGTGGATTGCGTGAAGAGGCTGCCCAGGCGCTCATTCGTCAACGCAATATCGCTCCATTCGGGTCCATTCACGATCTGGTTCATCGCGTTTCTGAACTGCGTAAGGATGAGTTGAATACGCTGGCGGAAATTGGGGCATTGAATTCAGTTTCCAGTTTTCAGTTTCCAGTTTCCAGTTCCAGCCGTCCAGAAACTGGAAACCAGAAACTTCATCGAAGAGATGCTTTGTGGCAGGTCGAACGCTCGGTACGTCACTCCGGGCCGCTGCTGGACGATCTTTCCGAGCGCGATTCCAGGTCTCCGCTGCGCCCTATGGATCCCGAGGAGCGACTGGTGGCCGACTTTCGTGGGACGGGAATGACCGTTGGTCCGCATCCTATGGCCTATCATCGCGCACGGATGGATGCGATCGGAGTCCGCAAGGCCAGCGATCTTGCCGGGATTCCCAATGGTCACTACCTGTGGATCGGGGGATGCGTCATCGCGCGCCAGCGTCCCGGGACCGCCAAAGGTTTCGTCTTTTTGAGTCTGGAGGATGAGACGGGCGTGGCCAATGCCATCATCATGCCCGACCTGTTTCAGAAGAACCGCCTGCTGGTGACATCCGGGCAGTTTCTGATGGTGGAAGGAATTTTGCAGAATCAGGGCAACGTTATTTCGGTGAAAGCGCGGCGGGTAATGCCGTTATCAATTACCCGGGCCGAAACCAGTTCGCATGATTTCTACTAGCGCTCGCGATGTAAACGATTACCAAAGTTATTCGATCGAAACGAATATTTTTTCTTTTCCCTCTCCCCCATCCACAGCTATCCGGTTTATTATTGAAGTGATCATTCGCCACAATTCATGGTTGGGCTCCATCGCGCGTGGTGCCAAAAGTGTATGTGGCTGATCCATCCAATAATTCATTTGCTGAACTTGGGCATCTAAGGAGTATTCGTTTATGGCTCGCGCAAAGGCCTCTGGTAATGGCAACACTCGCCGGAAACAGGTAGCAACCACGACTGCCGTCTCCTTCGAACACAAGCAGAACCCCTCGACCGCGGACCTGGAAGCGGAAATCCGCCGTCGCGCGTACGAACTGTACGAGCGGCGCGGATACACTCCGGGTCATGAGGACGAGGATTGGCTCGTGGCGGAGCGGGAAGTTCTCTCCCGTGCCGGCGACCACCAGCAGAGCGCCTAGGTTTACGAAGGACCGGGGGGACAGCCGCTCCCGGCTGCCCAGTCGAGCGCAGCTCGACTGTTTTTTGCTGAAACACGAGCGGAGCTTCGCTCCGCCGGACAGCCGGGGGCGGCTGTCCCCACGTAGTCCCGGCGGAGTAACCTTGTTACTCTGCCCTAGTGACTTGGTCTTTCCGCGTTCTGCTGTTGCTTCAGCCTGTTCTTTCTGAAAAAATACCTCTTCGAGTTCCCCTATGCCGCAGATTGGCAGCTTTGCGCTTCTTCTGGCGTTGGCGCTGAGCGCGTACTCGTTCCTCGCAGGTGTGCTGGCCCTGGCTCGTCCGGGCCCGGGTTCGGAGCGACTTGGCGAAACCGCCCGGCGCGCCGGCATTGCCACCTTTGCCGTGGTATTTCTCGCGGCCCTCATTCTGGTGATCTCCGCCTTCCAGGATGATTTCTCCATCGCCTATATTTTTCATCACAGCAATCGTGATCTCCCGGCGCCATACAAGTTCGCGACTCTGTGGTCGGGGCAGGAGGGTTCGCTGCTGTTCTGGTCCCTGCTGCTGTCGGCGTACGGACTGGTTCTGCGGTTGCGTCATAAGACCGACAGCCGGCTTTTCGCGCACGCTTCCGTGATCATTGCCGCGGTGCAGATTTTCTTCCTGTTGCTACTGAACTTTGCTGCCCACCCTTTTGCCATCATGCAAGGCGAACTGCCTCCCGACGGCAACGGGCTGAACCCGCTGTTGCAATATCCCGAGATGGTGATCCACCCGCCCATGCTTTATCTCGGATACGTGGGCTTTACTGTGCCCTTCGCTTTTGCGCTGGGCGCACTGATCATGCGCTACCCGGGGGAGAAGTGGATCCACATCACGCGCCGCTGGACCATGGTGACCTGGGGCTTCCTGACCTGTGGCGTATTTCTGGGCGCGCACTGGGCGTATTCAGTTTTGGGCTGGGGCGGCTATTGGGGATGGGATCCGGTGGAGAACGCATCGTTCATGCCGTGGCTCACAGGGACGGCGTTCCTGCATTCGGTGATGATGCAGGAAAAACGCGGCATGCTGAAAACCTGGAACGTGTGGCTGATCTTCTCCACCTTCGGGCTTTCCATCTTTGGCACGTTCCTCACCCGCAGCGGGGTGGTCAGTTCGGTCCATGCTTTTGCGCAGTCTTCGATCGGCGACTGGTTCGTCGCTTTTCTTGCCATTATTCTGGCGGTCTGCGTCTTCTTCTATGTAAAGAACCGTTCGCACCTGCGGAGTGAGCACAAGCTGGAGTCGCTGGTCTCGCGGGAATCCAGTTTCCTGTTCAACAATCTGCTGTTTGTAGTGGCGTGCTTCACCGTGCTATGGGGGACTTTGTTCCCAGTCCTGTCGGAGTGGGTGCAGGGCCACAAGATTACAGTCGGCCCGCCCTTTTTCAATCGGGTCATGATTCCGGTAGCCCTCCTACTGTTGCTGCTGACCGCGGTCGGACCGCTTCTGGCCTGGCGCCGCACGTCTCTGGAAAGCCTGAAGCGGAATTTCCGGTGGCCGGTGCTGGGCTCGCTCGCGACCGGAGTGGTGCTGATTGCATTCGGCATGCGGCCGTGGAACGACATGTCGTATTTCTACTCGCTCATGACCATCATGCTGTCGGTGATGGTGGCGCTCACCGTAATCTCCGAATTCGTCCGCGGCGGACGGGTGATCGCGCGGCATTCGGGGCAGAATATTTTCGCCTCCATGGTGCATCTGGCGCACCGTAATACCCGCCGCTACGGCGGATACGTCGTTCACTTCGGCGTGATCGTCGTCATGATTGGCTTTGCCGGTTCGGCGTTCAACAAAGATGCGGAGCAGGAAATGGGCTTCGGCGACAAGATGAACATCGGTGCCTATACCCTGGTGTGCCAGTCTTATACCCAGGAAGATAAGCCGAACTACGGTAGCGAGTGGGCCATCATCGACGTTTTCAAGGGCGGCAAGCAGATCGATACGCTCTATCCTGAGCAGCGGTTCTATAAGGCTAGCCAGCAGACGTCCACCATGGTCGCCAATCGCTCGACCATGAGAGAAGATCTTTACCTGGTGTATGAAGGCCGGAACCTGGACACGGGGCGCCCCATTATCAAGGCGCACCTGAACCCGCTGGTGATGTGGATCTGGGTCGGGGTGTGGATCATGATCGCCGGCACGGTCATCGCCCTGATTCCGAATGCCGCCGCGGTGCGGGTAACAGCTCCGGCGCGAATCCCCGCTGAATCAGTAGCGACGGGAGACTGATGAAGGCCTACGACGCCAGCGTTTCGGGTACGGCGCAAGAGAGCACGGTCCGGGAGGGCACGGCTTCCAGCCGTGCCGTAACGGCTCTGTTCGTTGGAACGGCACGGCTGAAAGCCGTGCCCTCCCGGACCGTGCTTTCGCGACGCCCAATCCAAATCGTGGTACTGCTTTTCGCCGTGTTTGCCTGCCTCGGCGCTAGCGATGAGAACGCGCACTTCAGTACGTTGGGCCACAAGTTAATGTGTGTGTGCAGTTGCAACCAGGTATTGCTTGAGTGCAATCACGTGGGCTGCAGTTACTCGGACCGCATGCGGGGAGAACTCGCCGCGGCCCTGGATCGTGCTGACAGTGACGACCTGGTGCTGCAGTCTTTCGTTCAGAAGTATGGACCCACCGTGTTACTCGCGCCCACCGCTACGGGGTTCAACCGCGTCGCCTGGGTGATTCCGTATCTTGCTCTGGCTTTGGGTTTGACTACGGTGGTATTGATTGTGCGGGCGTGGCGAACGCGCCCGCTGGTGATGCCCGCAGGCGGAGTGGCTCCCGCCAGTCCGGCTGAGTTCGAGCGCTTCCGCGACCAGGCGCGCAGAGAGACGGAACTATGACCATTCTGATTTGCGCCATGGTCACTCTGTGCGTGCTTTTCTACGTTTTCTATTTGCCGGGAAAGTTGCAGCTTGGCCCTCCCAAGACGCGGCTCACCTACTTGCGTGAGCGCAAGGACGTGGTGTACGAGAACCTGCGCGACCTCAGCTTTGAATACAAGGCGGGAAAGTTTCCCGACTCCGACTACCAGGCGATGAAGACTTCGATGGAAGAAGAAGCTGCCGCCATCCTGGCGGAGATGGAGCGACTGGAAGAAGCAGCTGTATCCCCCAGTCTGAGAAAAGGAACCCAAGTTTGAGACTCTTCACTGATCCGATTGTCGTCCTGAGTGAGGCGTGCTTTGCCTCACGAAGAACCTGGGCGAGACCCCGAACGCGATCTAGCTCCGGCGGGATCGCCATAAAGCTCGAGGCGGGCTTCGTTATCCTTATCGTTAGCGTTTGCGTCTTGCTGGTGCCCTCCGCCTCCGCACAGACCCTCAGTGGCACGCTTAAGAACGGAACCACAAACAAGCCTGCGGGCGGAGATGACATCGTACTGATCAAGCTGGGCGAAGGGATGGAGGAAGCGGCTCGCACCAAGGCGGATGCGGGCGGCCACTTCAGTTTCAAACTTCCCGACCAGGGCCCGCACCTGATTCGCGCCATTCACCAGGGCGTCACCTATCACCGCATGGCGCCTCCGGGGACGGAGTCCGTAGAACTGCAAGTTTTCGATGTGGCGAAGAAAATCGAAGGCATCAGCGTCACCGCCGACGTCATGCGATTTCAGGCCCAAGGAAACAAACTGCAAGGTACCCGCCTGTTCGCCGTGAACAACACTTCCGATCCGCCGCGCACCCAGATGAACGACCAGAACTTCGAGTTCTATCTGCCCGAAGGTGCCGAGATTCAGAACGCGTCGGCAGAGACCGCCGGAGGACAGCCCATCAACTCTGCCCCGGTTCCGCAGAAGGAGAGGAACCGATACGCCTTCATTTTCCCCTTGCGCCCGGGTCAGACACTGTTTCAGGTGGGCTTCGAGCTGCCTTACAGTGGCGAAGCCAGCATCGATCCCAAGGCCCTCTACCCCGCCCAGCACTTCGTCGTGATGCTGCCCCGGACAATGCAGTTTTCGGCGGGAGCAGGCGGCGGGTTCGAGTCCAGGCCGAATCCGCGAGAGCCGGGGGCCACGGTGCAGGTGGCATCGAACACCGAACTTGGCCAACCCCTTGCCTTCAAGATTTCGGGCACGGGTACGCTGAGTGAGTCCGGGGAAGACGGTCAGGGGAGCGCTCCTGCAGCCGATAGCGGGGCCGCCGCCACGAATGGACGCGATTCCCGTCCGGGCGGAGGACTGGGCCCACCGATTGATGCGCCCGATCCTTTGGAAAAATATCGCTGGTACATCCTGGGCGGATTTGGGATTGTACTGGCCGCCGGCGCTATCTACATCACGAGCCGTTCGCGCGGCGGGGCTGTCCCCGATTTCGGCGCCTCCGATGGGGAATTGCCTGAGCGTCAGCCTGTCCGGCAGGCGGCTCCAAACCGCTCCGCCCTGCTCCTCGAGGCCCTTAGGGACGAAATGTTTCAGCTCGAAGTGGAACATAAACAGGGGAGCATTTCGCACAAGGAATACGAGCGAGCCAGAGCGGCGCTGGACCAGACGCTGGAGCGAGCCCTCAAGCGCGCTGCGGTGAAGTAGGTCGATTGCAGCGCCGGCGCTACCAGGAACGACGCTATGCATCCATTAGCCGGGCAGACCATCTAATAGAGGAGAAACTCTATGGGAAACACTTTCAAGACTGCGTTTCTTCTCACCGCCCTGACGCTCTTGCTGATGGCAGTCGGGCGCGCCTTTGGCGGCCCTAACGGCATGTTGCTGGCATTGGGCATTGCCGTGGTGACCAACTTTGTTGCTTACTTCTTCTCCGACAAGATTGCACTGCGCACCTATCGCGCCCAACCGGTCACGCGTGAACAACTGCCGCGCGTTTACAATGTGGTTGAGCGGATGACCCAGAAGATCGGCTTGCCTATGCCGAAGATCTACGTGATTCCAACCGATTCGCCGAACGCCTTCGCTACCGGAAGAAATCCGAAACACGCGTCGGTTGCGGTCACGGAAGGCATCCTCAATCTGCTGAATGACGAAGAACTGGAAGGCGTGCTGGCCCATGAACTTGGGCACGTGAACAACCGCGACATTCTGATCAGCTCGGTGGCGGCCACGATTGCCGGTGCGATCACATGGCTGCGCTACGGTGCATATTTCGGAGGTATGGGCGGACGGGATGATCGCCGCGGCGGAGGGCTGGCCGATCTGGCGATGCTGATTCTTTCGCCGATTGCCGCAGCCTTAATCCAGATGGCGGTTTCTCGATCGCGCGAATACCAGGCGGACGAAACCGGCGCCCACTTTACTGGCAACCCTTATGCGCTGGCCAGCGCCCTGGCGAAACTCGACGCCTATTCGCGACGTGTGCCCATGATGGGCACGCCTTCGACGGCGCACCTGTTCATCGTTCAACCGCTGCTGGGCATGAATTTTGGCAACCTGTTTTCCACTCATCCGCCGATCGCGAAGCGGATTGAGCGGTTGACCGGGCGTCCGGCGGAGTTTATGCAGTGAAGCGCTCAGCTGTCAGCTCTCAGCCATCAGCTAAACACAAGGCCCGTAACCATTGGGTTCTTGCTGACGGCTGATAGCTGAAGGCTGATAGCTGCCCCGTGACGTTCGTAACCCCCTCCCCACGCTTCAAGATCTGCGGGCGCATAGTAGAATTTCCCTGATGTCGCCGGAAACCGCCATTGCCGCGTCCCAGCGTGCGACTCAACTGGAGAACGTTCTCCGCAAAGTGATTCGCGGCAAGGATGATGTCGTCCGCCTGGCGCTGGTTTCAGTGCTGGCACGTGGACACTTGCTGATCGAAGGTGTTCCTGGGGTGGGAAAAACAACTCTGGGCCAGGCGTTGGCCCGGGCCATCGACTGCGGTTTTCAGCGCATACAGTTCACCAGCGACATGCTTCCGTCGGACGTTCTCGGCATCTCGATTTACTCCGCCATCGAACAACAGTTTGAGTTCAAACGCGGCCCGGTTTTCACCAACGTGCTGCTGGCCGATGAAATCAACCGTACCACTCCCAAGACGCAATCGGCCTTGCTCGAAGCGATGAATGAAGGCCAGGTTACCGTGGACTCACACTCCTACTCGTTGCCCCAGCCTTTCCTGGTCATCGCCACCCAAAATCCTGTGGAGCACCACGGCACCTACCCGCTGCCCGAGTCGCAACTGGATCGCTTCCTGATGCGTGTGCGGATGGGATATCCCGATGGCGATTCGGAGCGCGAAATCCTGCGTTCGGAGGCGGGCGCGGCCCAGTTGGAACTCATGGCACCGGTGCTGACGGGGGCTGATGTGCTGGAGATGCAGCAGGCAGTCGCCCAGGTGCGAGTGGATGACTCGCTGGTCAGTTATGTGCTCGCCATTGTGCGTGAGACGCGAGACTCAGAGCAATTTGCGCTGGGCGTGTCACCCCGCGGTTCGCAGATGCTCTACCGTGCCGGGCAGGCGATGGCATTTCTGGACGGCCGGACGTTCTGCGTTCCGGAAGACTTCAAACCGCTGGTGGTGCCGGTTTTTGCCCATCGCGTGGCGGTGAACGGCCGCTACTCTTCTACCTTGAAGAAATCCGAACAGGCGGAACTGCTGATTCAGGAGATTTTAGATAGGGTTCGGGTACCGGTGTAGGCCGTTGTGAATTAAGACCAGTTATCAGTTTCAAGTTCTCAGTTCTCTGTTTTTGACTCCTGCCGCTGGCTTTCAGTCCTGGTGCCCTGCATAATGCTTGGTCATGTCGTTTCTTCGTTTCCTCATGCTGCTCTCTTTGATCGCGTGGCTGGGCGGGCTGATATTTTTCCCTGTCGTGGCACAGACGGCGTTCTCGGTACTGCCCACACCAGCGTTGGCCGGATCGGTAGTGCGACGCTCGCTCGCAATTCTGCACTGGATGGGCATGATCTCTGGTTTCATTTTTCTGGGCAGCTCGCTCGTTTACAGCCGGATCAGCACGGGCGAGGCACGCATATTTTCTCCTCGCAATGTTCTCATCTGTCTGATGCTGGCACTCACGCTCGTCTCGCAATTCGGCATCATTCCGCGCATGGACACACTCAGGGCATCGATGGGTCAGATCGATGCCGCGCCCAGCGAGAATCCTGCCCGGGTGCAGTTTGATGCCCTGCACCACTGGTCTACACGAGTGGAAAGCGGAGTCCTACTGCTCGGCCTGGTGGTGGCTTATCTGACTTCGCGGTCGTTCCCGTAACATCATGAGCGGGCTGTTATCATCATTCCTGTCCTTATGAAAACTGGCATTATTGGCCTGCCCCAGGTAGGCAAGACCTCCCTTTTCCGAATCCTGACCAAAGCGCATTTGTCCGATCACGCGCACGCCAACCCGCGCGAGGCGCACGTTGGCGTGGCTAAAGTACCGGACGAGCGCCTGGACCGGCTGGCCGCTCTGTATAACCCGAAGAAACTGACTCACGCGTCCGTTGAATATGTGGACGTAGGCGCGATCGGACAGGAAGCCCTCAAAGAGAGCGCCTACGTCGGACACCTGCGCAACGTGGATGCGCTGGCGCACGTGGTACGAGCATTTGAAGACCCCTCCATCCCCCATGTGGGGCCGGTGGATCCACTTCGCGATATGAAGAATGTTGATTTCGATCTGATGGTCAGCGATCTGGGACAGATCGAAAAGCGGCTGGAGCGCCTGGAAAAAGATCTGAAGAAAATGCGCAGCCCCGAACTCGAGAAGGAATTCGAACTGATCAAACGAGCCAACGTGCACCTGGGAACCGAACGGCCATTGCGAGAAATGGAGATGACGCCCGAGGACAAGAAGCGTCTGCGCGGCTTTATGTTCCTGAGCGAGAAGCCGATTCTCTATGTGCTCAACGTCGGTGAAAGCACAGAGTTAGGCAACGATCTGGAGAATGCGGTCAATAAATACAATCTGACCGAGGTTGCGTCGCGGCCCAATGCCGGGGCGGCCGCCATCTGCGGAAAGGTCGAGGCGGAGCTTGCCGAAATGAGTGACGCGGATGCGGCCGAGTTCCTGTCCAGCTACGGTCTGAGAGAAAGCGGGCTGGTCCGCCTGATTCGCACTACCTACACTCTGCTTGGCCTGATTTCTTTTTTCACCGCAGGCGAGGACGAATGCCGCGCCTGGACCATTCCCGTCCGCACCCGTGCGGTTGAAGCTGCCGGTGCGATCCACTCCGATCTGGAGAAACACTTTATCCGCGCCGAAACCATCCGCTGGGACCAACTGCTCGAGGCCGGCTCCGAAGCCAATGCCCGCGCCAAAGGCACGCTCCGCCTGGAAGGCAAAGATTACATCGTGCAGGATGGCGATGTAATGCATATCCGGCATAGCGGGTAGCGTTCCCGAACTGGGAACTAAGAACTGAAAACTGGGAACTGATACAAACCAGTTCTCTGTTCTCAGTCTCAAGTTCTCAGTGTTCATCCGTCACAGATTTTGGCGATTGGATATTGGCATGATTGTCCCAGGAGGATTATTTATGGGACAGTCATACCGGCAACTAATTGCGTGGCAGAAGGCGATGGACTTCGTGATGGATGTCTACCGAACTACCAAGGCGTTCCCGCGCGATGAGACCTATGCCCTGGCCAGTCAGCTGCGAAGGGCGGCGGTTGCGGTTCCGACTAACATTGCGGAAGGACAGGCGCGTTTCTCGCCAAACGAGTTCCATTTCTTCCTGGGACGAGCCCGCGGATCGCTGGTGGAGGTCGAAACCCAGCTGATAATCGCGCAGAACCTGGCCTACTTCACTCCGGAGCACGGCAAGCATTTGCTGGACAAGGCGGCAGAATTAGGGAAGATCATGAACGGATTGATCGGGGCCATCAGGCCAGCCGCCTAGAACGCAAACTGGGAACAGAGAACTGCAAACTGGAGACTGGGGTCAGGGCAAAGAGGTCGAAACTGGTATCATCCTCCCGCGACATGCATCCCATTCTTCTCAGTATTTTGCTCGGTCTCACGGCGGCCGCAGCCAATGTTTTCGGCGGCGCCATTATTGTCCAGAAGCACTGGGACCGTTCCTATCTCAAATACTTCGTGGCGTTGGGCGCGGGCTTCATGCTGGCTACCGCGATTGTTGAGATCTTCCCGGCAAGCCTGGAGCTGCGCGGTAAGGGCGCCCCGGTTCTTGTTCTGGCGGGCTATCTCATCGTCCATCTGTTCGAGCACACAGTTACGCCCCATTTTCATTTTGGCGAGGAAACCCACAAGGATGCGTTTGTCCACGGCCACCGCGGATACTCGGTACTGATGGGGCTCATCATCCATACCTTTTTTGACGGTATCGCCATCGCTTCCGGCTTCATTGTTTCCAACTGGCTGGGGTGGGTCATTTTTCTGGCTGTCTTTCTTCACAAGATTCCCGAAGGATTCACCATAGCTTCAGTCATGCTGGCCAGCGGGCAAAGCCGGAGCATTGCCTGGGGGGCATCCATCCTGTTGGGCGCATCGACTCTGGCCGGGGTGCTCACCATGGCCATTTTCCGGCATCAGGTGAGTTTTGGCTTACCGCTGTCGGCGGGAGTGACGATCTACGTCGCGGCCTCAGACTTGATGCCGGAGGTCAATCGCGAACCGGGCGGGAAAATGGCGCTGGTGGTGTTTCTTGGAGTGGGATTGCTGATCTTGCTAGATAAGCTTGCCCACGTCCACTAGCAGCTATTCCACGGTATGTTTCGCCGTGTAGCCTTCGCGCGCCATAACTGTGTACTTCACATCCTTGCCCTTTTGATCTTTTACCTTCAGCGGACTCCCATCCGGACCGACGACCTCGACTTTTAACTTGCGATAGGTGCCATCCAGTTTGGGGTTGGTGGGGTGGTAGGCGAGGTTGTACTGGTTTCGGATGTCGCCGACGATATCGTGAAAAATCCCCGGCATTTCCGCTTGAAATCGCGGAAAGTAGGCACGTCCTCCGGTCAGACGAGCGAAGGTGTTCATTTCATTGTCGCCTTGCAGGTAATCCATTTCGCCAACTGGAATGCCCATGCCGTGGGTGTAACCGCAGCTATGACTCTCACAGTAGTTGCGCACCGCAAACCCGACGCTGATGGGGAAGATGGCAACGTCATGCGTGGCCTTGATCTTCTTCGTAATCTGGTCCAGGTTGAGTTTGCTGAAGGTGTCGACGCCGGTCGTGACCAGGATGATGTACTTGCGTCCTTCGATCTGGTCCACGCGATCGAGAGTGTCGTACAGGGCGTCGAACAAATTGGTTTCGGCAAAGCCTGGCATGCGCAATTGATTCAGGGCGCCGTAAACTGCCTGCTTGTCCTGGGTGAAATCGGCCAGGATGTGCGGTTTCATGTCGTACGAAATCACCGCCACCCAGTCATTTTTCTTGAGCTGGTTGGCGAAGGCGTAGCTGGCATTCAGGGCGTCCACCATGAAGTAGTAGTTGGTGGAGGCAAATTCCACCAGCAACACGGCCGTGATGGGAGCTTGCGAAATATCGAAGTTGGTGACCGATTGCTGGACGCCATCTTCGATCACGCGGAAGTTGTCTTTTTTCAGGCCGGGGATGAACTGGCCATCCTTTGTAGTCACCAGCACGTCCACGTTTACGATGGGCACGTCCACCTTGATGGAATAGTCGGGCATGCCCTCGATCTTCTTCGGTTTTGCGGGAGGCGGAGGGGGTGGCGGCTCTTCTTTCTTCTTGGGAATAGCGTAGGGCCCCACGTCGTTCTGGGGCCCGCCAGCTTCCGGCGGCGGTTCCTGTTTTTGACCGTTAGACGCAGGCTGCGATTGGTCTTGTGCGATCAGCCAGGGGCTGCCCACGGTCAGGAATGCCAAAATCAGTGTCATCAATGGGATAGTCAGAATTTGGCGGTGCAAGAATGGCAAAATTCTAATCTCGTGCATGGAAAACATGGAACCCCTCGGGCAAACCCTTATGCTAGTATAGACGCAGGGCTTCGCGATTGGGATGTTTTGCACGGCCTTGGCATTAGCTTTTGTCCTCTCCCACCCGGCAAATCGGACGTAAAACGCGAAGTTTTGATTTGCGGAGCTGTCGCTTCTAGGGTCAATTTCATGCGACGTGTGCTTTTCTACGGTGTCATAGCTTTCCTCGTTGTTTGTGCAGCAACCCAGCCCTCGATAATCCAGCCATCGGTTCAAGCCCAGGTTTCAAAGCCGATTGAAACTATTTCCGTCAGCGAGATCCACGCCGGCATGCGTGGCGTCTCCTACACGGTGTTCCAAGGCACCAAGCCTGAATCGATGGGGGTGGAGGTTCTTGGGATCCTAAGAAACGCCAACGGCCCCAAGGGAGACATCATTCTGGTGCGACTGTCGGGCGAAAAGGCCGAATATACCGGAGTGGTGGCGGGTATGAGCGGCAGCCCGGTGTATCTGGATGGGAAGCTGGCGGGGGCGCTGGCCTTCCGCATTGGCGAATTTTCCAAGGAACCGATCGCCGGGGTCACACCCATTGCGGAGATGCTTGAGATCAACGCCATGGATCGGACTCCGGGAAGCAGCACGGTGAGCGCCAAAGCCGGGGTCGCGGCTCCCAGCAGGACCTCAGGGCCAGGCTTGGGCGAGGCTCCGTCGGATGGCATGCCTTCCCGCGACTTCGCCAACTACCTGAAGCCGATTGAAACACCGCTGGTGTTCAGCGGTTTCTCGCAGGAGGCCATGCAGCGCTTCGCGCCGCAGTTCGCCCAGGCCGGGATTGTCCCCGTGCTGGGGATAGGCTCGGTCAGCGATGTCAAACAGCCCGAACCTCTGGAGCCGGGATCGGCGATCAGCGCCATTCTGGTGCGCGGCGACATGGATATTGCCGCAACCTGCACGGTGACATACATGGATGCGAAGCACCTGCTGGCTTGCGGACATCCTCTGCTTCAGTTTGGCATGGTGGATTTGCCCATGACCAAGGCGCAGGTTCTGGCCACGCTGCCTTCGCCGCTGAATGCTTTCAAGATCGTAAACGCCACCGAGGCTGTGGGTGCGTTCGTGCAGGACCGTCACACGGGAATTCTGGGCGAGTTTGGCAAGCAGCCGGAGATGATTCCGGTTACGTTGAATATCCATAGCGGGGCGGCGAACAAGGAATTTCATTACGAAGTGCTGAACAACGCCAATCTGAGCCCGCTGGCCATGATGGCCACGGTTTTCAACGCGCTGCATGGAGTGAACGAGTACGGGGAAGACACGACCTACCGCATGAATGGCCGGATCAGCGTGGATGGATACCCGGACGTTGCGGTGCAGAATATGTTTGCCCCATCGGACGGCGGACAGCCGGCCGCGGTGATGGCAGCGCTCTCGCTGGGGGAACGCTTCAGCCGTATTTACGATAATCCCTACAATGTGCCCGGCATCCGCGGGGTGAAGCTGGATTTCGATCTGATCCGCGAGCGCCGCTGGGCCCGACTGGAAGGGGCCCGCACCGATGTGACCGAGGCCCGTCCCGGAGATGAGATCACCATCGAGACGCTGCTGCGTCCATACCGGGGCGAGGTGATTCTGCACCAGATTCCGATTCACATTCCCACTTCCACTTCCAAAGGGCCGCTGCGGGTCCTGGTCAGTGACGGGGAAACGCTGGACCGCATTCGCCGCGCAAATCCGCTGCTGGGCCGCAAAATGGATCTGGCTTCTACCATCTCGCTGTTGAACAAACAGCACGTCAACAATCGCGTTTACGTCTCGCTGCTCGAAGCCGATCCTGAAGCCACCGTGGCCGACAAAGTCATGCCGACGCTTCCACTCTCCATCATGAACGTGATGGACGGCATGCGTGGTACCCAGGAAATGGTGGTGCAGAACGAGTCCTCCGTGAACGAGGCCGCCACCGGGCCGCTGGATTATGTTGTGGCGGGCGCGCAGGTGTTGACCATTACGATCAAGTAAGCGCACGTCGTTCGCATTTTTCTCGCAACTCAAGACTGCCGAGCTTCGCTTGGCCTGGACGGGCGGGACGCCCGTCCCTACACTTTCATCGTGATAATCTGAATCTCCCGCTCAAGATCAGCTACGAGGTATGACATTGGCAATCCGTTCGCGTACGCGATTTCTCGTCTTTTCTATTTGCCTGTTCGCTGTCGTTCCCTTTGGTTTCGGCGAAGGCACTCGCACCTGGGAGCAATCCAAGTTTGACGAACTGAGCAAGGGAACGGCGACCGGCGTGGCCATTCGCAGCGTGGGCGGTCTGGAACTGGCTCCCGCTTTCAAGGCAATCTCCACGACGCCGTCGACTTACATCTGGTCGATCGCGGCGGATCAGAATGGAAACCTTTACGCCGCCACGGGTGCACCGGCGCGGGTGTATCGCATCACGCCGCAGGGCCAGTCGACCACCATTTTCGAGCCTCAGGAACTGCAGGTGCAGGCCCTGGTAGTGGACAAGAACGGCGTCCTCTACGCAGCCACCAATCCGGACGGCAAGGTGTACCGCATCGAGCGCATCGCCGGCACCGCAGTGAGCAAGGCAAAGGGTGAAACGGACAAAGCCAAATCCGCCAGCGAGTTTTCCGCCTCCGTCTTTTTCGACCCGGGGACGAAATACATCTGGGATCTGGCGTTCGACAATTCCGGAAATCTTTTTGTGGCCACGGGTGATCATGGGGAAATTTTTCGGGTGACGCCCCGGGGAGAGCACTCCGTCTTCTTCAAGAGCGATGAAGCCCACATTCGGGTGCTAGCCCTGGACAGCAAAAGCAATCTGATTGCGGGTTCGGACGGCAGCGGGCTGGTGTACCAGATCAAGCCTGACGGCCAAGGTTTCGTGCTTTACAGCGCGCCCAAGAAAGAAATTACCGCGCTGGCGATTGACAAGGCGGGAAATATCTACGCTGCCGCGGGGGGAGAAAAACGGCCGGGGGGCGCACCGTCGAACTTCCCGTCTCCGGTTCCGGCTCCAACGCCCACGCCCGCAGCCGGTCCAGCACAACCTGGCACAGCGGTTTTGAACGTAGCTCCCGGCCTTTCTGCTTTGGCTGGCGGCATGCAGTTTCCGGGCGCCGGGGCAACCGGAGGCTCGGAAATTTATCGCATCGCGCCGGACGGCTATCCAAGTCGCATCTGGACTTCGCGCGAGGACCTGGTTTACGCCCTGGCGTTTGATCCGGCCGGGCGCTTGCTGGCGGGCACGGGAAACCGCGGTCATATTTTCGCGGTCACCGGAGAAGACCAGTTTGTGGATCTGCTCAAGGCCAGCGCGACCCAGGTCACGGCTTTTGCCGAGGCTCCCGGCGGCGGGCTCGATGTGTCCACCAGCAATCTCGGCAAGGTATTCACGCTGGGAGGATCGGCTGAGCCTGAGGGCAGTTACGAGAGTGACGTGTTTGATGCCAAAGTGTTCTCACGCTGGGGCCGGGCCGAATTCCGCGGCGCCGGCAATGTCGATCTCTTCGCGCGCAGCGGCAACGTGGACAATCCCGACCGGAACTGGAGCCCGTGGAAGGCGGTTGATCTGCAGAAAGACGCTGTATTGAACGTTCCGCCGGCCCGCTTCATTCAATGGAAGGCCGTGCTGCATGCGGGCAGCGTTGCGCCCCGTGTGGACAGCGTGTTGTTGAACTATCTGCCGAAAAATGTCGCTCCGGATTTCGACGATGTGACCGTGCAGGTGGGGGTGCGTTACCAGCCGCTGCCCAAACCGGTCGGCGTACCGGATACCAGTGGAACCGCGTCCGGCATCCCGCATTTCGACGCGCCGCCTCCGACCGCGCGTGATCGCGACTCCATTGGCGTGAAGTGGACGGTGCGCGACGACAATGACGACCAGATGGTCTATTCGGTCTACTATCGCGGCGACGGCGATACCCGCTGGCTGTTGCTGAAGGACCAGGTGACCGACAAGTTTTATTCTTTCGACGCATCGTTGCTGCCGGACGGCGGCTACACCGTCGAAGTCGTCGCCTCAGATGCGCCGTCACATTCTCCCGGCCAGGCGCTGACGTCGTGGAGGGACAGCGCAAGATTCGAGGTAGACACTACGCCGCCGCGAATCGACGAGCTGAAGGCATCCCTGGAAGGGGCGCAGATTCACGTGACCTTTCGCGCCACGGATGGATTTTCGAACATCAAGCGCGCCGAGTATTCGGTGGACGCCGCTGATTGGCAGTACGTTGAGCCAGTCGGTCAACTCGCGGATTCAAAGACCGCGAGCTACGACTTCCAGGTTGCGGTGCCCGCGGGACCCGAACAGAATGCAGCCGGAAATCCCGCGCGTCAACCGCGCGACATAACGACAAAAGCCGGCTCGGCGGAGCACGTAGTAGTCGTGCGAGTCTACGACCGGTTTGACAACATGAGTTCGGCGAAGACGGTGATCCGCAAGTAGTACGTGGGGACAGCCGAGGGCGGCTGTCCCCACGTGGTTCGCGATTAGCCTGTCAACTGGTCGGCCTGGCGTAGTTCCGGGAAGATCCAGGCCCATAGGCCGATCACTAGCAATGTTCCGACTCCTCCCAGCACGACGGCCGGGACCGTTCCAAACCAGTGCGCGGTCAGGCCGGATTCGAACTGTCCCAGCTCGTTCGAAACTCCGATAAAGATCATGTCCACCGCGTTTACGCGGCCGCGCATTTCGTCCGGCGTCGCCAGCTGAACCAGGATGGCGCGGACGATCACACTGACCATGTCGGTAGCACCCAGCAACAAAAGCGATACCAGCGACAGCGCCAGACTGCGTGAGAGTCCGAAAATAATCGTGCATATGCCAAATCCGGCCACGCACCATAGCATGGTCAAGCCGGCGCGGCGCCGCAGAGGACGATGGGCGACAAGAATCGCCATGCCTGCCGCTCCCACGCCCGGAGCGCTGCGCAGCAATCCCAGTCCCCAGGGGCCGGTCCTGAGAATTTCGCTGGCATAGACCGGAAGCAGGGCGACCGCGCCTCCGAGCAGAACGGCAAACATATCGAGCGAGATTGAGCCCAGGACCAGCTTGTGGTTCCAGATGTAGCGGAAGCCTGCCAGAACTGTGTCCCAGTTGACGGGCTCGCGCGCTCGCGCCTGGGTTTGCAGTGTGATTCGAAGGGTGGAGAACACGGCGGCAATAGCAGTGAGCGTGGCGGTAGCGTATACCACTGACGGACCGCGTGAGAATGCATACAGAAAACCGCCGACAGACGGACCCAGGATCGTTGCTGCCTGGAAGATGCTGGCGTTCCATGCTACCGCGTTGGGAAAATGCTCTCCTGGTACCAACTGGGGCAGAAGGGCGCGGCTGACTGGCGCGTTGAACGCGCGTACCACCCCGACCAGCACAACCACGGCATAAATCAAATGGACGGAACGACTCGCCCGCCAGGCAATGATCCAAAGCAGGGCCGAGCTCAGGGCGAAACCGCAGTAACACGTCGTGACCAGTTTGCGGCGGTCGAGGCGGTCTGCGACGTGCCCTGAGACCAGAAATAGAAGGACGCCGGGCAGAAACTGGGCAAGCCCGATCAAGCCCAGATCCAGAGGGCGTCTGGTGATCTCGTATACCTGCCATCCCACCGCCACAGACTGCATCTCCAGCGCCGCGACGATAAAAAATCGCGCCGCCTGGTACAGCGTGAAGCCGGGGTAGGTGAAGGCGATGTGGCCGGGGAGTCCGGGTTCGGCGGATTCTGCCATCCTGATCTAATGTGCCATAAACGGTCGTTGGGCGTCAGACCTCGGCATCGGGACGTTGGGCCCAGCCGCGAAGCGGCGAAATAATGCGGCCCAGGGCGTAAGCCCTGGGTGGGCCGGCTGCCGAGCTGCGCTCGGCCTGGACGGGTCGGAGACCCGTCCCTACACGGGCGGTGGTTGTCCCTCTGCTTCCCCCTACATCGCTATAATCGAAGCCAGCTGAAAGCTGACGGCTGAGAGCTGATAGCTTCTTTCATGCGCTTTGAACTCTTCATCGCTACTCGCTACCTGCGCGCCAAGCGGCGGCAGGCGGTGATTGGCGTGATTACCGGGATTTCGATTGCAGGTGTGGCCGCGGGAGTGGCTTCCCTTATCGTTGCGCTCGCTATCAACAATGGATTCCGTCAGGACTTGCAGAACCGCCTGCTGGGCTCGACTTCCCACATCAATATCTTGCGGATCGAAAGCGACGGGATCAAAGACTGGCGCCCACTGATGGACCGGCTGGCAAAACAGCCACACGTGGTTGCTGCCGCGCCGGCGATCTATGAACAGGTGCTGATTTCGCGGGGACCTAGAGCGCGCGGGGCCGTCGTGAAAGGGATCATTCCCAAATATGAGCGGAAAGTTAGCGATCTGCTGGGCACGGTGAAGATTGGGTCGATGGATGCGTTGGAGGAGGGGACTGGGGTAACAGGTGGTGAACTGCCGGGTCTGCGACCCGGCCTAGGCGGGTCTGAGACCCGCCCCCACACGGCCGCCGAATCGCCGGACGACCTCAACTCGGTGCAGGATCGCGTCGCCTCGATGCCGCCTATTGTGCTGGGGAAAGATATTGCCGAGGAACTGGGAGCGACGGTCAACTCGGTGGTGCTGGTGACCAGTCCGCAGGGGGAGCTGACGCCGTTTGGGTTGGTGCCGAAATATATTCGCTTCCGGGTGGTGGGGATTTTCAATTCTGGATTTTTCGACTACGACAGTTCCTGGGCTTTTACCCGCCTGACCGACACCCAACAACTGGAATCTCTGGGCGATCAGATTACGGTGCTGGAGTTCAAGGTGGATGATATTTATCAGGCCGGGGAAATTTCGCGGAAGCTGGAAAAAGCAGCGGGCAAGGGCTTCATGGCCACCAACTGGATGGAGCAGAACAAGGCTCTGTTTCGCGCGCTGCGACTTGAGAGGCTGGTCACGTTTATTACCATCGGCCTGATTGTCTTCGTGGCCGCATTGAATATTCTGATCTCGCTCACCATGATGGTGATGGAAAAGACAAGGGATATCGCGGTGCTCATGTCGATGGGGACGCGCAAGTCCCAGGTACGCCGCGTGTTCATCGCACAAGGGTTACTCATCGGTGTTTTTGGCACTGCCCTCGGGCTGATGCTGGGCTATGCCTTGTCCTGGGCCGGTGGGCACTATCATTTACTGTCGCTGGCCCCCGAGGTTTACTCGATCGACTACGTGCCGTTCGCACCGCGCGCGATTGATGGTGGACTGGTAGCGCTGGTCGCCATCGGGATCTCGCTGGTGGCTACCTTGTATCCGTCGTGGTCGGCCTCGCGTATTCTTCCCGCCGAAGCCTTGCGCTACGAATGACTCCGGGGCATCTATCCAATTCTCTTGTAGAGCAAGAGCTAAAAAGGACGGGCGGGGACGCCCGTCGCTACATCGAGGCTGAGACGCGAGCGTCCTAATTGGGAATCCTTTGTGACCAACGTCATATCGTATTCGCATTCGATTGGGCATAGAGTTCTCTCATACATGCTCCCGATAGGGGAGCACGGTTTCTGGCACGGAGTTCATGCTTTAATGAAGTTGAGAGCTGAAGGCTGACAGCTGATAGCTGAAAGCTGAAAGCTAAGAAGCTGCGTCACCTGAGCCGAGGAGCCGGAGTTTTGCATCTAATAGAGCGGGAAATGATCCTGCGCGTGGAAGGCCTCAAGAAGGTTTTCCGTTCAGGCGAGTCAGACCTGGTGCTCTTTGAAAATTTGTCATTCGAGGTGGCCAAGGGCGAGTTGCTGGCGATCGTGGGCGAATCGGGATCGGGCAAGAGTACCTTGTTACACATCCTGGGCGCTCTTGATCGACCTTCCGCAGGTGACGTATACTGCGCCCACTTGCGATTGAGTTCGCTTTCAGAAGATGACGCGGCCGGGTTCCGAAACCATGAACTCGGTTTCGTCTGGCAGTTCCACTACCTGCTGCCGGAATTTACGGCGCTGGAAAACGTGGCCATGCCGCTTCTGCTGCGGGAAGTTTCGCGGCAGACAGCGGAGGGAGAAGCTTCGCGGTGGCTGCACGAGGTCGGTCTGGAGCAGCGCTCGCATCATCGAGCCGGCGAACTTTCCGGCGGTGAGCAACAGCGCGTGGCTCTGGCCCGGGCGCTCATCACCCAGCCCAAGATCCTGCTGGCGGACGAGCCTACCGGGGACCTTGACAGCCGGACGGCGGACTCGGTTTTCGAATTGATCGCCAGGCTACATCGCGACTACCAGCTCACCTCCCTGATTGCCACCCACAACTTCGCCTTCGCGCGCCGCTGTCACCGGGTGCTGCGTTTGCAACGCGGGCGAATGGAGGAAGTTGCGCCAGAGACGCTTTTGGGCTAGTCGCGGTGACGGAATTTGACAACCTTCGGTTAGAAGAGCAGAAAATGGAAGCATCAGCGGCAAATCTGTAACGGGTTGCATAGTTTCGGAGGGTTGAAACTCGATTGGCTTTGGTAATAGGTTCTGGTAACGCAAACGGGGTGGAAGACCAGCGCTTATGGGCCATAGACGCGATGGCAGGTTGATTGCAATAATGGAGTGGGGCGAATGGTTCCCCAGGGGTTGGAACGGCACGCAGAGGACCTCAGTCCCCGGGAGAGCCAAGGGGGTAGGGCTTTATGTTTGAACGTTATACCGAAAAAGCACGGCGCGTTATCTTTTTCGCGCGCTATGAAGCCAGCCAGTTCGGGTCTCCTTATATCGAGACGGAACATCTGCTGCTCGGACTTCTGCGCGAAGACAAAGCCCTGACTAACCGGTTTCTGCGCTCCCATGCCTCGGTGGAATCCATCCGCAAGCAGATCGAGGGACACACCACCATCCGGGAGAAAGTCTCAACTTCGGTTGATCTTCCGTTGAGCAATGAGTGCAAACGGGTTCTGGCCTATGCCGCGGAAGAAGCGGAACGGCTATCACATAAGCACATCGGCACCGAGCATTTGCTGTTGGGTTTACTGAGAGAAGAAAAGTGCTTTGCGGCCGAGATTCTGCACGAACGTGGTCTGCGCCTTTCTACCATCCGCGAGGAACTGGCGCGCAGCAGCCAGGAGAAATCCGCACCGCAACGGCAGCGCGAGTCTTCCCTGTTGAGCGAGTTTTCCCGCGACTTGACCCAGGCCGCCATGGACAACCAGTTGGATCCTCTGGTGGGGCGCGAGGGCGAACTGGAACGCGTGGTTCAGATTCTGTGCCGCCGCACCAAGAACAATCCCGTGCTCATCGGTGAACCGGGTGTGGGCAAGACCGCGATTGTTGAAGGCTTAGCCCAACGCATCGCGGACGGCGAAGTTCCTTCATTCCTGGCCGACAAGCGCATTCTCGCGCTTGATCTTTCGCTGATCGTGGCCGGAACCAAATATCGCGGCCAGTTTGAAGAGCGGTTGAAGACAATCATGAAGGAGTTGATGGAATCGCAGAATTCCATCATCTTCATTGATGAGCTGCATACCCTGGTGGGCGCGGGCTCGGCGGAAGGCTCGCTTGACGCCGCCAACATTCTTAAGCCTGCGTTGTCTCGCGGAGAGATTCAGTGCATTGGCGCGACCACTCCGGGCGAGTATCGCAAGTCCATCGAAAAAGATCGTTCGCTGGAGCGGCGATTCCAGGCGGTAAAGGTGCCGCCGCCGGATGAAGTCAACGCCACCAAGATTTTGTTCGGGATCAAAGACCGGTACGAGAAGTTCCACGCCGTGACTTACACCGACGAGTCCATCAACTTCGCGGTATCGCATTCGAACCGCTACATTCCGGACCGCTTCCTTCCGGACAAGGCCATTGACTTGATCGACGAAGCCGGAGCGCGCGTAAAGCTGCGCCAGACTTCGCTGCCCGAGGAGATCACTGAAGTCCAGAAGCGCATCAAGTTCATCGTCCACCGTATGGAGAACGCCATCGCGAACCACGAGTTCGAGAAGGCGCGATTCTACTCGGACGAGGAACGCAAGGAGCGCGAGAACCTGCGCGCCCTTCGCGAAAAATACCACCTCGATGAATCCTCCACCGGCGTCGTCGGTCGGGAGGACATCGAGGACGTGGTATCGCGCTGGACTGGCGTCCCGATCACTTCCATCAAAGAGGAAGAGTCGCAGAAGCTGCTGCGCATCGAAGAAGAGCTGCACAAGCGGATTATTTCGCAGGACAAAGCCATCCTGGCTTTGGCCCGTGCCATCCGCCGCAGCCGTGCCGGCCTGAAGAGCCCGAACCGGCCCATCGGCTCGTTCCTGTTCCTTGGTCCTACAGGCGTAGGCAAGACCGAAGTCGCGCGCACCCTGGCCCATTTCATGTTCGGCAGCGATAAGTCGCTGGTCCGCTTCGACATGTCCGAGTTCATGGAAAAACATTCAGTCTCGAAGCTGATCGGCTCGCCTCCGGGATACGTGGGCTACGAAGAAGGCGGCCAGCTCACTGAGCGGGTGAAGCGGGCGCCATACTCGGTCGTCCTGCTGGACGAAGTGGAGAAGGCGCATCCGGACGTGTTCAACATCCTGTTACAGGTGTTCGAAGACGGCCAGCTTACCGACGGCCTTGGGAACACGGTTGACTTCAAGAACACGATCATCATCATGACCTCGAACATCGGCGCCCGGCACCTGCAAAAACGCGAGGGCCTGGGTTTCCAGTCGACCAATGAGGACATGATTTCGGGCAAGGTAGAAGACCTGGTAAAGGGCGAAGTTAAACGCACCTTCAATCCGGAGTTCCTCAACCGCCTGGACGAAATCATTCTGTTCACCGCGCTGAGCGAGCAGGACCTGATCCAGATTCTCGAACTGATGGTGAACCTGCTGAACCAGAACCTCTCGCAGAAATCGATCACTGTCACGGTGACCGACGAAGCCAAGAAATGGATTCTGAACCAGACGCTGGGCGATCGCAGTTATGGCGCGCGTCCTCTGCGGCGGGCCTTGCAGAAATATATTGAAGACCCGCTCTCGGAAGCGCTGATCCAGGGCACCATCACTACCCGGCCGGCATTCATCGAAGTCTTCCTCGACGGTGAGAAGCTTTACTACCGTCCGGTGGATTCGGAGAAGGCCGAGGGCGTGTTGCTGTACGAGAATTAGCTCTCAGCACTCAGCTATCAGCCGTCAGCATAATGCTGGCGGCTTTGTTTTCTCGGCGTTCTTTGCGTGATGTTCTTCGCGTCCTTTGCGGTTAAAGGCTTTTAAAGCTCTTAACCGCAAAGGACGCAAAGAAAACCCGCAAAGAACGCAAAGAAAATCTTACGCATATGGAACTACTCGTCTATTCCGCCTTTTGGTGCCCGGACTGCCGGACGGCTAAGCGCTTCCTGCAGGAGCACAAAATCCCCTACAAAGATGTGGACATCGAAACCACGCCCGGTGCCGCCGAGGAGGTTGTCGCCCAGACCGGCAAACGCGCAATCCCTCAATTTGTCATTGACGGGGAATGGGTACAGCCTTACCGGGACGGGGAAGGCTTTCTGTACGACGAGATGTCCGAACGCCTGGGCATTAAAGAAACATAGGACCATCCGTACATCACCTTCGGTACCCTAGGAGACCCTGCCCGCAGGCCGCAAGATAGTAGGTCAGAGGCCTGCCCGGCGGACGCGCATTTCCCTCCCCCAAAGATCCCCGGCAGCCAGTTTCGTCATGGCCGAGAACCAGAATTCAACGCACCAGAATTCAGCGCACCGGGGTTCAGCGAACGAAGAACCGGTCTGCACGACCTGGGCACGAATGGTCGAAGTTGTGCTGGGGCTGTTTTTGCTCGTCGGAACCGGCTTCATGGCGCACTACTACGCCCCGTCGGCTCCCCTCCCCGTTCAGCCTCCCACCAACGCCATACCGCACAACGATCATCAGGATGAGCTGCGCCAGCTTACGCGCGATGTGGATGAACTCAAGCAGGAACAGGCCATGCCCGCACTGGTGCTGAATCGTTATCGTAATTCCATTTGCTACATCTTCGGGGTATACCGGGTCGCAATGCCGGGGAAACCCGCTGCTCTCCGGGCTCGTATTTCAGGAACCGGGTTCGTGGTGGCGGAAGGGCTGCTGGCCACGAACCGTCACGTTGCTGAACCCTGGTACGGAGACGCCGAGGCGGACGCCCTGATCCGCAAAGGCGCCAAGGCGGAACTGGAAAAATTGGTCGCCTTCTTTCCGGGGTTTCCGTTGCCGGTAGACATTACGCCGCTGGTTTTGTCGGCGCACGGAGATCTGGCGGTGGCGCGGGTGGAGAATTCGCAAGCCATCAGCCGGCTACGGCCTCTGCCCCTGGCCGAGAAGGTCTCGAACCCGGGAGAATTGGTTGCCGTAGTCGGTTACCCCATGGGCGTGCTGGGGATGGTGGCGAAATCGCCGCCTGCGGTGTACGAGCGTCTGGCTTACCGGCGCGACGATATTGGTGCGGCCAATGAATTAGCGGCGCTCTCGCTGATCCGGCCATCCGCAACCTGCGGACATCTGGGAGATGTGGTGGGTGACAAGCTGATCTACGACGCACCCACCGCCCACGGAGGCAGTGGCGGTCCGGTATTCAACTCGCAAGGCCAGGTAATCGGCATCAACGAAGCCTACATCGACGGCTTCTCCGGCGGGACTCTGGGAGTATCAGTGCAGGCGTTGCGACCGCTGATTGCGGCGGCACAGAAGAGGCAGTAGGGCCCTGCAATTGTTTAGCGGGCGCCCTCGCCCGCCACCGTTGATTTGGACTTATCCTGAAGACTCTTACGCCTTAACCACTTTGCCGCTGCGCAGGCAGGACGTGCAGACGCGGATACGCCTGGTCGCCGCACCCACTTTGGCGTGGACCGGGCGCAGGTTGACGTTCCAGCGCCGCTTGGTCACATTGTGGGCGTGGCTGATATTGTTCCCGAATTGCGGCCCCTTGCCGCAGATATCACAAACATGTGCCATTAGACTGCTCCAGATGAGTTCAGAACTTAGTGCACAAACATTTATTTTAGTGGATTTCCGCTACTTTGACCAGCATGTGTGTGGGGCGGGCGCCCTCGCCCGCCGCCTTTGAAGTTGAT
>Ga0075021_10000303_pt1 | contig 27064 bp, 14 predicted proteins | sample ColStrG_CSR_2012_FD_72749 | JGI IMG/M metagenome (GOLD analysis project Ga0075021, IMG submission 72749) | Freshwater sediment microbial communities in response to fracking from Pennsylvania, USA - Cold Stream Run_MetaG_CSR_2012 | ecosystem: Environmental > Aquatic > Freshwater > Creek >...
AGGTCCTTGGCTGCCTCCCCGGTCTGGGATGAGTGCGCCTCGTCGATCACGACGGCGTAGTTGCGGGCGGGGATGTCGCCAATCTTCTCGATCACGAACGGGAACTTCTGCAGCGTTGTGATGATGATGCGGGCCTGCTCTCCCTTGAGCGCCTCGGCGAGCTGGGTGGAGTCCTCGTCGATCTTCACGACGACGCCGCGGGCGTGCTCGAACTGGAAGATCGTGTCCTGCAGCTGGCGATCGAGGATCACGCGGTCGGTGATGACGATGACCTTGTCGAAGACTTTCTTGTCATCGGTGCTGTGGAGCGTCGAGAGGCGATGGGCTGTCCAGGCGATCGTGTTGGACTTGCCCGACCCGGCGGAGTGCTGAATGAGGTAGGAGCGGCCGGCTCCGTTCGCCGCCGCGTCGGCCTCGAGCTTCTTGACGGCGTCCCACTGGTGGTACCGGGGGAAGACGATCCTCTCGGCCGCACGCCGCGCGTTGACCGAGCCCTTCTCTGGGCGCTCGACGTTGATAAAGCGGTGCAGGATGTCCAGCCACGCGTCCTTGGCCCACACGCGCTCCCACAGGTAGGAGGTCTTATGGCCGTTGGGGTTCGGCGGGTTGCCCTTCCCGAGGTTGTGGCCCAGGTTGAAGGGGAGAAACCTCGTTGATTTGCCCTCGAGCTTGGTCGTCATTGCGACCGCGTCGGGATCGACGGCGAAGTGGACGAGCGCGCGGCGGCCGAGCGTCACGTTCTTCGGGTCGCGGTCGTTGCGGTACTGCTCGATCGCGTGCTCGATGTTCTGGCCTGTGAGATGGTTCTTCAGCTCAGCTGTCGCCACCGGGATGCCGTTCAGGAACAGGCAGAGGTCGAGCGTCTTGTTAGACTCGGAGTCGTAGGGCAGCTGGCGCGTGACCGTCAGGCGGTTGGCGTCGTAGTCCGCCACCAGCTCCGGGGCCACGCCGAACGCCGGCTTGCGATACGACAGGCGGATCTCGACGTTCTGGTCGCGGATGCCATGACGGAGTACGTCGACCGTTCCGCGCTCGTCGATCTGCTGGGCGAGGCGCTGGACGAAGCGCCGATGGGTGAGCACGTCGTCGCCACCGTGGGCCTTGATGAGGGCTTCCCACTCGACGCGTTGCGTTTCTTCGATGAAGGTGAAGAGCTCGCGGGTGTCGAGGCCGAGAGCTGCGTCGAACTCCGGCCGCCACTCCGCATCGGTCCCGAGCTTGCAGAGCTGATAGCCGCCCCGAGCGACCAGATGGGCCGTGATCTCGTCCTCCAGCAGCTTCTCGCCGACTGAGGTCACGCTGCCTCCGAGACTTGGACGTCGCCCGTCACCACTCCAGTGATGAGGGCGCTGCGGCGCTCTGTGAGGACAGCAATTTGGCGTGTGACGGCATCAGTCAGACGAGTACGGACCGCATCGATTTTCGCCATGGTCCGAACGACGTTTGACTGCTCGTCGACGGTCGGGACTGGAATCGCGAGCGCCTTCAGCCTGTCGGCCTTGATGCCAAGTGCGGTGGACCCGGTCGCATAGGCATTAAGGTGCTCCTGAAAGCGCATGGACCGCAGAGCCAATGCCAAGAAATCAGGCAGCAAGTGTTGGGCGGCCTTGAGGAGGATCACGCGCTGTGCGAGAGCGACCGAAGAATCGTCGATCTGCGCTACCTGCCCAAGCGGCGCCTCGGTCGTCATTAATACGTCACCGACCTCCGGTAATCCGCGACGCATCCAATCGCTGTACAGCGATTCCGCAATGAATTGTGGATCAGTCGAATAGTCGATAACACCGTCCCGCACGTGACCGGCGGTCACCAGTGGGACTCCCTGGCTTTGCTTCGCTGGTGTTGCCCCCCGGTAGTCGATGAACTGCACCACGCGCCGAAGGGCGATCTGCGGAGCCGCGCTTATCCAAATAGCATCATCGAGCATCCTGCGCCACCGCTCCTCTAGCAACTCCGCCATCCGGCCCCGAGCGGTGATCAGAGCATCGATACGCGCCGTCTCGCGTTCAAGATAGTCGGCGATGGCACGTTGGGCGGCCAGTGGCGGCAGGGGCATCGAGATGCTCTCAATGTCAGGCATATAGATCGTGAGATGTGTTGACCCATAGGCAAGACGAGAGAACTCTGGGGCCAACGCCTTGGCGACCAGCAGGAGGTATCGGCTGTCAACAGATGGCCCCGGCGTCCACGTCGCAAATGCTTGGGTCGTCGCCATAGGCTTGCCAATGCGACACGTGAAGCCGATCGAAGCAGTGCGAGACACCATCACTGTCCCGGCTGGATGCATTACCGCGGCGCTATTGGCGAGGCCGACGTCGGAGATGTGCTGTCCGGTGTCCTCGACGGCTCCCAGGCCGAGGCCGGGGAGCCGATGGATGTCGGCAACGGTCACCCACGGCACGACGCAGTCCTCTTCGCGCCAGTACTCGGCTTCGCCGCGATCCGGCGTGTGGCCCGTGCCGAGACGGCAAACCTTGCGGATCGGGACGACCGGCCATCGAGATCGCTGAGTCCCGATCCAGCTGTAGCTCGTCACGTAGCGACCTCGGCCAGGAGCCGCCGAATTTCGTCCTCGAGCGCTTCAATCTCCACGTCGATCACCTCGAGCGGGCGGGGCGGCACGTACTTGTAGAAGTGCCGCGTCAGCGGGATCTCGTACCCGATCTTCGTCCGCCCCCTGTCCACCCATGCATCGGGAGCAAAGGGCAGTACCTCGTGGCGCATGTAGTCCTCGACCGCATTCAGGTACTCCAGCGTTGCGAAGCGCTCGGCCGGATCCTCGAGAAAAGACACGGGCACAGGCGGGAGCGGGACGTTCTCATTTTCGCGCAGCTCTGTATCGGGCTCGTGGTTGCCGTTGCGGTCGGTGCTGACTGGGGATTGTTCATCCCGGACCGCTAACGCTGACCACAGAGCCTTCTGTGTGAACGCTGGGATCTCAAGGACGTGAACCGCGTCCTTAAATGTCTTCACCAACTCTCTCTGGTTGTCGAAACGCGAGCCACGCTCGTCCTCGAGCAACTCTCTGAGCGCCGTCTGTGTGTCGACGGGGAGCTTCTGTATCGGCTTCGTGGCGAGGGCAGCAGCGACGGTATCGTCCGTGATCTCCCATCGCAGCCGAAGCGGCCGCTCGACCGTGATTCGCAGGAAGCCAAAGGCGGCGTTAGGGAAGAGCTTGACCTGCTCACCCTCGACGAAGGCGCCGTATAGGCGCGTGATCTCCTCGATCTGTGCGTTCGAGATCTCCTTGCGCTTCTCGCCAAGCGACTTACGCATCTTCACGAAATACTCGCGCGCGTCGACGAGCTGGACTTTGCCGCGGCGCTCGGGCGCCTTGCGATTTGTCACGATCCAGAAGTAGGTTGAGATGCCGGTGTTGTAGAAGAGCTGGTCGGGCAGTGCCACGACGGCCTCGAGCCAGTCGTTCTCGATGATCCATCGGCGGATCTCCGACTCGCCAGAGCCGGCGGCTCCTGTGAAGAGCGGGGAGCCGTTGAATACGATCGCCACGCGCGAGCCACCTTCCTCGGGTCGCTTCATCTTGGCGATCATGTGCTGCAGGAACAGGAATGAGCCGTCGTTGATGCGTGGCAGACCTGCGCCAAAGCGGCCGTCGAAGCCCTTGGTTTCAGCCTCCTTCTTGACCTCGTCGGCCACCTTCTTCCACTCGACGCCGAACGGCGGATTGGCGAGCAGGTAGTCGAAGCGCTCGCCCTCGAAGTGGTCTTCGGAGAATGAGTTGCCGTAGGCGATGTGAGAGGCATCCTGGCCCTTCAGCATCATGTCCGAGCGACAGATCGCGTAGGTCTCGGCGTTCAACTCCTGACCGAAGACCTCGAGCTGCGCCTGGGGGTTCAGCGCTCGCAGATGATCCTCGGCAACGGAGAGCATTCCGCCCGTGCCGCATGCCGGGTCGCAGAGTGTCTTGACGATCCCTGGCCTCGTGAGGATGTCGTCGGCGTCGTCGATGAACAGCAGGTTGACCATCAGCCGGATGACCTCGCGCGGCGTGAAGTGCTCCCCGGCGGTCTCGTTGGATAGCTCCGAGAATTTGCGGATCAGCTCCTCGTAGAGGTAGCCCATCTCGATGTTCGACACCGCGTCCGGATGTAGGTCGATCTCGGCGAAGCGGCCGATCACCTGGTAGAGGACATTGGCCCTGCGCAGCCGCTCGATCTGGATTGCGAAGTCGAACTTGTCGATCACGTCCTTGGCGGCCTGGGAGAAGCCGCCGATGTAGAGGCTGAGCGCGTCCGCGATCCTGTCCGGGTCGTCGAGCAGCTTCGTGAACGTGAGAGGGCTCGTGTTGAAGAACTGCTGGCCGGCGGCGATCTGCAGCGGGGTCTCGATGTTCTCGATCCGCCCGGAGAGCTGCTTGTGCTTCTCGAGGACCGCCTGCTTCGTCGGCTCGAGCACGCAGTCCAGGCGTCGGATCACCGTCAGCGGCAGGATCACCTTGCCGTACTCCGACTGCTTGTAGTCGCCGCGCAGAAGGTCGGCCACGCCCCAGATGAAGGCGGCGTGATTGCGGATGTTCTCGCTCCCGTGCCCTGAGGCTATGGGTGTCGCCGACGCCACGGGTGCGAGAGTACCGGCCGGGTCCCTGGGCCGCTCTCAAACGGGGTTCTCGCCCGGTGCCCGGACGGCCCGCTAGCCTTCGACTGAGATGGTTCCAGCGTTGCTCACGACCCGCTCGCCGCTCCTTGGCCGCCACGCCACGATTGGCTGCTCGACCGGCTACATGCACGATGATCGCGAGAACTGGCCGCGGCTGATCGCGACAGCAGCCGCCGTCTCAAGCCTCGCCGTCGAGCTCTCGGCCGTCTCGGAGCCTGAGCTTCCCGGCTTACTCGACTACCTGCAGAGCGCTCCTCAGCTTCCCTTCCGCTACGTCAGCGTGCACGCTCCCTCGAAGGCCAGGGAGCTCGATGAGAAGCAGCTCGTCGCCACCCTTGAGCGCCTTCCCCGCTGGATCGACGCGATCGTCGTGCACCCCGACACGATCGGAGATCCCGGTCTCTACAGGCCGCTCGGCAGGCTGCTCGTGCTTGAGAACATGGACAGCCGTAAGCCGGGCGGTAGGACAGCTGACGAGCTGGACGCGTTCTTCGCTGCCCTCCCCGACGCCGGGCTCTGCTTTGACATTGCCCACGCCAAATCCGTCGATCAGACGATGGTCGAGGGGGAGGCGATCCTGCGACGGTTCGCCGATCGCCTGCGACACGTCCACCTCAGCTCGCTGGATGAGGACTGCCACCACGTCTCGCTCAGCTCCCAGGACGAGGAGCTCTTCGCGCCGCTGCTTGAGAACTGCCGGGACGTGCCATGGATTCTCGAGGCGCCTCCGCCGCAGTGATAGAGGACCCGCGGGGCCAGTGCGAGCAGCTCGCTGAACGCACCGGCATCGCGCTACCTCACATCACAGCCGCACGAGAGCACACGCGCGAGCGCGTCGCCGAGCTTCGCGACGCGCTCGATCACGAGACGCTTGCCGGGGGCATGTCGATATGCGTCTTTGGCTCCTGGGCACGCGACGAGCTCACCCCACATAGCGATGACGATTGGGCGGTTCTCGCCGCGCAGCCCTTCGCCGCAGAGGACCAGGACGTCGCCACGGCAATGGACCTCGCCGAAGAGCACCTGGGCGCTGGCGATCGGGCACCCGGTTCGCAGAGCGTCTTCGGTGTTCCATTCGATCTTCCAGGATTGGTCGACAACGTCGGGCTGAACGCCGACACCAACACCAACCTCACCCGCCGCATGCTGCTGCTGCTCGAGTCTCGCGAGCTTGCAGGCACTGTGCACGACGAAGCCTGGCGAGCGGTTCTGGAGCGCTACCTAAACTACGGCGTGAAGGACTTCCGCCCGCCTCGGTTCTTGCTCAACGATCTCACCCGCTACTGGCGCACGATCTGCGTCGACTTCGAGGGCAAGCACAGCGACACACGGGGCGACGACCCGAAGTGGGTCTCGCGCAACGCCAAGCTGCGAACGTCGCGCAAGCTACTGTTCGCCGGCGGCCTAGTGCCGATCCTGCTGTGCCACCTCCACGATCGCGACGCAATGCCTGAGTTTCTCGCCACGTGGCTGAAAGCGCCGCCGCTCGATCGGCTCGCAGCCGCGTTTCTCTGGGCCGAGGCGGAGTCCGAGGGTGCCAGGGCACTGAGTGCGTACGACCGCTGGCTCGCAATCCAGTTCAACGCGGCGGCCCGCACCGAGCTCAAGGCGCTGCGCCACGACACGCGCCGAGAGTCCCCCCTGTTCGAGGAGATCATGGAGATCGGTCGGCAGTTCGAGCGCGCGGTGCTCGCTCTCCTGTTCAATACGCGCTTAGCTGCACTCTCCCAGCAATATGTCGTCTTCTGAGAACAGAGACAAACACGACGGACACGGCCGTATCATCACGGGCATCCTTGTCGCGGCGGCCGTGGTGACCGTGCTCACCTACCTCGGGCTGAAGCCCGGCAGCTCGCCCTCGCCCCCCGCGGGCAAAACGACGTCCTCTGTCGCGTCGACCTCGACCTCGACGTCGACCGAAGGCCCGGCTGCAGCAACGACCTACGTCGACGAACTCCAGCAGACCGCCTCCAGCAACGAGGTGACGTTGGGCGCTGCGAATGTCGGTGGGCGACGGCTCGGGCATGGAGTCACAATCAATTCGCTCTCAGGCACGGCGGAAAGTCCGAACGGTGCGACATTCGCGCTCCCGGGCCAGTTCACCGCCTTTCGCGCGGTGGTGGGCGTAGATCCCGGCTCGGCTCCTGGCTTCAGTGGTTCGGTTGGAATCGACGTATCGACCGGTACCCGCCGCCTCGTCTCGACAGTCGTGAGCAGGGGCTCGCCACCCTGCAGCATCGACGTCTCGATCACGGGAGCTCAGACGCTCACGCTCGCCGCTTATCTCGAAAGCGGCGAGCCGCTGGCTGCCGCGTTTGGCGACCCGAGGGTTCTCGCCGGAGCGGACTTCGCCGGCATGCCTTCCGCGCCGCCGTGTCCCAAATAGCGGCTCAGCCCATGCGCTCAAGCCGTGCTTGTGGCGGTGCATCCGAACGCTCGCTCGCGCGTGACCTCGCTGCTACCGTCGCCCAAGGCTCACAGCGATACCACGGCGTAAGCCGCAGCAGCCCCCAGTCGGTCCCGCGAAGCAGCAGTCCGTGGCCGTTGGGTAGCCGCGCGATCTCCCCCGGTGGGAGCGTCCGGTGTCGTTGTGTGTGGTAGGTGACGCTCTCTGAGGCCGTGCCCGGCGGTGGCAGCAGCCGCTCGTCTTGGCTGCGCCCCAGCGTGTGCGAGACGAGCTGGCGGTCGTATTCGCCGAGGGCAAGCGAGATCGCCTCGAGCGTCCGGCCGTCGGCTACCCCGTTCAGGATCAGCTTGGTCTGGAACAGCGAGAGGAATCCGTCCGCTGCGGCCTCGCCCCAGCGCTCGCGCGCCTGGCTGAGGTCCTGAAGGCAGACCATCACGTGAAGTCCCTGCCCGCCGGCCTCGGAGACGAGCGCGGGCAGATCGTGGATTGGGGCGATGTTCGCGACCTCGTCCAGGCACAGGAATACGGACGGGCGGTTTGGGGCGCTCCTTGAGCGCTCGTAGGTAGCGTGGCGGATCTGCTCGAGCAGGCCGACCACGAGCGGGGCGCACAGCGCCTGCTTGTGCGCCGGGGCGGTGACGTAGATCGTGTCGCGCGAGGCGCTGAAGCGCGCGGCGTCGAAGTTGGTTGTGGCGGCGGCTCGGCGCGTGGCGTCGGCGTTGTACGCGGCGAGCACCCCGGCGGTCGCGGAGAAGATCGAGGATCGCTCCCGGCCGTCGGTCTTGGCGATTCCGACGAGGACGTCGTTTGCGATGCGGGCGTCGTGGTCCTCGAGTGCGAGGCCTGCCGGGTCGAGGTCTTGGCGCAGCACCCAGCGCAGCAGCTCGCCGATCGGCCGTGCGCTCAGGTTCGCCGCGAGCAGCAGCGGGGCGAGTAGCGCCGTGGAGCGCTCCTTCCAGTGCTGCTCGTTCGTCGTTCCGCTCCCGACGTTGGTGCATGCTGTCATCGCCCGCGCCATCAGGAGCGCCGCGTCCCAGGTCTGCGCCGCGGCGACCGGTGACCAGGACAGGCGCCGGATCTCGCGCGGCAGTTCGCGCTGCTCGCCGGTCGGGTCGAACAGCCATACCTGTCCGATCTCTGCGCGGGCGCGCCAGGTCGCGTTGAGGACGTCGGGCTTCGTTGCCGTCGATACGGCGGCGCCGGGCGCCGCGAGCATCGCCGGGATCACGACCGCACTCGTCTTGCCCGAGCGCGGTGGACCTAGGACCATGACTGCGTGCTCGGGGTCGGCTGCCACCCAGCCGCCGCCGGGGCGGAACCCGAGGAACGCCCCGCTCCCGATTGCGCGGGCGTGCTCGCGCACCGCCTCGCCTGGGCGCTCGGCACCCGCGAGTCGATCGGCCAGGCGGGTCGCCGGGGAACGCTCGCGTGCGTGAATCGGCAGCCGCCATCGCCCACTCCTCAGCGCCCGTAGGCCCAGGAACGCCGCGAGCAGGACGAGCGCGTCGCGGCCGATCGTGTGCAGCGTCGAGCTCGCCGCACCGAGCGCGCCCTGCTGAAGCAGTCGCTGGCTCAACAGCTCGAGCGCGACCGCGATGAGCGCGATCGCGCCAAGTTTGATCTTCCAGCGGTGGCTCGTCGGGGGTGCGCGGCGCTCGTGAGAGGGCCCCCAGCCCCGTGTTTGTTCTGATCTTGACATCAGAATGACATCATAATATGATGTGGCTGTGATTGCAAATGACGGCAACCGGGGAGGCGGGGAAGCATGAATGGTTCGCAAGGGCCGTTGGGGCGTGGCACGCGCGGCGTGATGCGCGAGATCGATCAGGAGCTGGAGCGCATCAACAAAGGGCTCAGCGGTTACGAGCCGCTGCTACGGGAGCGCGAGCGGCTGCTCGCCGCGCGCGCTGCGCTGACCGGTACGGCATCGGAGAAAGCGGCCGGCAAGGGTCGTACCTCTCAGGATGACATTGCAGCGTTCCTGGCCGAGCACCCCGACTCCTGGCCGGCTGACATCGCCGCCGCGTTGGGGGTGCCGGTGACGAACGTGTCAGCACACCTCTACCGCGGCAAGAACACTCGCTTCCGACGTGGCCCGAACGGCTGGGGCGTAGAACTGGGAGGGGGGTCAAATCGCACTTAGGAGCGACAAGGAGGTACATGGCCACTCCGTCAGCCACCCACAGGTACGTGATCTCGGCCGAGGAGATCAGTCCCGCCTGGGTCCTGCTCTACGCGTGCTCGTTCGCGCTGCAGGTGCCGAGCGCCGGCATCCGATGGTTCCTGGCCTACCCGTCGCTCTGGTTGATCCTCACGATCCTCGGCGAGCCGACGTGGCCCGTGTCCTCAGTGGCGCTGCTCATCGGGTTCGGCCCGCTCGCGCTGTCCCTCGCGACACTCCTGCTCCCGATCGGCGGCTGGCTGTGGCGCCAGCAGAGCGGCGGACGCGTGCCCTCCGAGCGCGAGCGCCTGATCTACGAGGACGCGCTCGCAGTCCTCGCCCAGGCCGCGCCCGAGTTGCGCCCGCCGCGACAGTGGTTCGTGCTCGACCAGCCGACCCTGAACGCCGCCGCCTACGCGGACTCGCTCATGCTCACCCGCGGGCTACTCGAGAGCAGCTTCCTCGAGCCGGTGCTGGCGCACGAGCTCGGGCACCTCATCTGCTCGGACGCCCGACTCGCCGCGGCGCTACACCGACTCACCACGCCACCGCGTCGGCGCCTGCGCTTCCCGCTGCGCACGCTCGGTGTCCTCGCCGGAGGCGGGCTCGGCGTGTGGGTGACGGGCACATCGTGGGCGGCGTACTGGCGTGCTCGCGAGTTCGCGGCAGACCAATATGCGGCCGGGCTCGGCCAGGGCGAGGCGCTCGCGCGCTTTCTCGACACCAATGCGCTGGAACACGACCTGCCAATCCCGTTTGCGTGGCTCGGCCGCCATTCCCATCCCTCGACGGAGCACCGCATCGATCGGCTCTACGCGCAGGCGCTCGAGCCCGACGCGGTAGCTCCGGGCTCGGAACCTGTCAAGGCCGCCCCCGTGGGGCCGCCTGCGGCAGGGCCTGTCGGCCCGGCCTTGACAGAACCCGATCCCTCCGCTGGACAGCAGTGAGGTCGGCAGGGAGGGCCCTGCCGACGTTCTCGGACAACCACAGATGAATGGAGACGCACATGAGAGGCCTCGCGACACACCCGACACGCCACGCCCACCGCATTCGTCCCGGGGCCCGTCGCCCGCTCGGGGTTGGGGCGCAGCCGGTCCCGGGCGGGCCCCGCCCCGGCGTCGACCCGCTGCTGACCGCCGACGAGGTCGCCGCGCTGCTGCAGGTGACCAAGGCATGGGTCTATGCCGAGACCCGTGCGAAGCGCATCCCGCACGTGCCGCTCGGCCGCTACGTGCGCTACCGCCGCTCGGCGGTGCTGCAGTGGCTCGGCGCGCTCGAGCAGCAGTCCGTCGGTCGGCGGACCTACTGAACCGACCGGCATAGGCCGTGAGCGACACGAAGCCCAAGCGGAGCTACGGGTCGGGGTCGGTGATCGTTCATCGCGGCTCCTGGTATGGACGCTGGCGGGTCGGCGATCGCTACGTCAAACGCAAGCTCGGCGCGATCCGCGAGCCCGGCACGCGCGACGGGCTGACGCGTAAGCAGGCCGAGATGGCGCTGCGCCGGCAGATGACCGAGGTCCGCGTCGTGGTGCCCGAGGAACGGATGAGCGTTCAGGAAGCCGGCGACCGCTACCTCCACCACGTCGAGCACGTCAAGCACCGCAAGCCCTCGACGCTGCAGGACTACCGGATCATCCTCAACAAGCACCTCGTCCCGCACTTCGGCACCAAGCCCGTCGAGCGCATCGGCACGCGAGAAGTCGCGAGCTACATCACGGCGAAGAGCCGGCCGAAGGAGCAGGGCGGGCTCAGCCGTAAGACGCTCGTCAACCACCTCAACTTCGCCCACGGCCTCTTCTCCTTCGCCCACAGGCGCGGCTGGTGCACATCCAACCCCGTCGCGGCGACCGACCGCCCAGAGATCGAGCAGGCCGACCCCGATATCCGCTTCCTCGGCCTCGCCGAGCTCGAGGCGCTCCTGGCCGCCGCGCTCAAACGAGCGTCCGACACGCCCGAGGGCGAACAGGAGCCCGACGCGCGCAGTCACACCGACCACGTCCTCTACCTGACGGCCGCGATGACAGGGATGAGGTTGGGGGAGCTCGTCGCGCTGCGCTGGCGCGACGTGGACTGGTCGGCCTCTGTGATCCGAGTGCGGCGCAACTACACCCGGGGCCACCTCGGAACCCCGAAGTCACGGCGCTCGTCCCGGGCTCTTCCGATGGCCGACCGCCTCGGCGGCGAGCTCGACCACCACTACAAGCGCTCGCTCTACCAGGGCGACGACGAGCTGGTCTTCTGCCACCCGCAAACCGGAGGCCCGTACGACGCCTCGCAGGTGCGGCTCAGGTTCTACGAAGCGATGAACTTCGCCGGCATGGGCCATCGCTGCGGCCAGAAGGGCGGCATCACCTTCCATTCGCTGCGCCACACCTTCGGCACCCGCATGGCCGCGGCCGGCGTCCCCATGCGCACCCTGCAGGAGTGGATGGGCCACCGCAACCTCGCTACCACCGAAATCTACGCGGACTACGCGCCGGACCCGGCGTACGGAGCCGCCTTTGTGGAAGGCGCCTTCACGGCCAGGGACACCGGACCGGGTAGCGCTCTCGGCATGACCGGTCTGGGTCGAGCCACGGGGTAACCCCACTCTCTAACGAGCCCACATGCAACGTCGGCGGAGTCCCCCGACAAGCCGTGTGGCCACGCCTCCGTCGGGTAGACGGTACGAAAAGGTCCGTCTGCACACCCGATGCGACCCGCCGCCGTACTTGCGGACATGCGAAACTGGGCGCGCTTGGGCGGCAGCGGAGCGGAAAGACATGGCATCTACCTCGGGGGAGCAGGAGGCTTTTGAAGAGATCGCGCTTGCGGGCGAGGTCGAGGGCTACACGAAGCAGCGTGTCGAGCTGGTGCAGCGAGCGACGGGCCAATGGATCCGCGCACTACGCGACCTGACCGCGCGCAATAACCTCCTGCGTTACCGGGACCTAAAGTCCGGAACCCTTGACTTCCAGGGCGCGACCGATCGCGCTGTCGCTGCTCTGCTGAGCGGAAAGACCGTCCGGCTATCCGGTCTGTTTCCAGAGCCGGAGGCGCGCGACGCAGCGCGCCGGCGCCTCCGGACCCTCCACACAAAGTCCCGCGAGAACCTCGAGGAGAGGGGCGTCAAAACTCTCACCCTCGCCTGTGGCTTGGCGACGTGGGAGAACAAGCGAGCAACGTGGGAGCCACGGGCTCCCGTGCTCCTGCGCCAAGCGGTGCTCAAGCCGCTCGGAGCAGCCCAGGACGACTTCGAGCTCAGCCTCATCGAGGAGATGGAGCTGAACCCCACGCTGGTCCACGTCCTGAGCACGGACTTCGACTGCGAGCTGGACACCGACGTGCTGCTCGACCGCGTCGAGGGAAGCATCGACGAGCTGTGGGAGCTGGATGCGGTCTACGACTCGATGGCTGCTCAGTGCTCGCGGGCTCCGGGGTTTCGTATCGAGCCGAGGATGGTGCTCGCCAACTTCGCTTACACGAAGCTACCGATGGTCACCGATCTCGAAGCTTCGTTCGACGAGCTGGTCGCACACGAGCTGATCGCGGCCATCGCGGGGGACCCCGAGGCCAACGAGGAGCTGCGCGGAGCAGCGCCATCGCCTGACTCGATTCCCAACCCGGACACCACTCCGCTCAGTGACGAGTTTCTCGTGCTCGACGCCGACTGCAGCCAGAACTACGCGATCAATGCCGTGGTGGCGGGGCAGAACCTCATCATCAAGGGGCCTCCGGGCACCGGGAAGAGCCAGACGATCGCGAACATGATCTCAACGCTCGTCGCGCGGGGCAAGCGCGTGCTGTTCGTGACTGAGAAGCGGGCGGCGATCGAGGCCGTTCTCAAGCGGTTGCACACCAACCAGATCGACGAGCTGGTGCTGGACCTCCACGGCGGGGTGGCCTCCCGCAAAGCGTTTATTCGGGCAGTCGCCGACGCGCTCGAGGCCAGCGCGTCGGCGGCGCGCGTCGACAACGGCGCCGAAATCTCGGTTCTGGAAAAACGTCGTACCGAGCTCAACAGTCACGTTCGAGCGCTCCACGAGCCGCGAGAGCCGTGGGGAGTGTCCGTGTACGACGCGAGAGCGCACCTGCTCGGCCTGAAGGACGCGGAGAACAGCGTGCGCTTCGCGTCCGACGTTCTACCCAGGCTTACGGCTGGAACGAAGGACGAGCTCGCCGAGGACCTCACCGAGATCTGTCGTCTCGGCGGAATCGGGTTCGCGGACAGCGGCAATCCTTGGGCGCACTCCCCCATCGCGGCGGACGAGGAAGCCCGCTCCTCGTACGAAGCTCTCGAGCAACTCCGCCGCAGCTCGATGCCGACGGCGCTCGAGGCTCTGAGCGATGCTGCCAAGCAGACCGGCGTGCCCCTCGCCACGTCGGTCTCGGAGTGGGAGCAGAAGCTGGACGCCTGGGCTGAGATCTCACACACGCTCGAGCTATACCGGCCGGCGATTTACGAGATCGACCTCGAGCAGGCGATCTCCGACCTCGGCCCCGCCGCCGAGGGCAGCGTCAAGCGGGTGCGGGCGTCGCTCTTCTCATCCAAGTACAAGGCGGCTCGCGCGCTGATTTCGTCCGCTCTCAACGATGGCGTCCGACGCTCGGACCAAGAGCTCCTCGGCGACTGTGCGACAGCCGTGACCCAGTGGGAACGCTGGCGAGCCGTCGGTGGCCACTCAACTCCGATGAGTCCCGAGGACGTGGGCGGTATCGCGGAGTCCTACCGGGATCTCGTCGAGCGAGTTACTGCCGCGGAGAGCTGTACTGGCCAGCCGGGTCTGCTCGCGCTTGAGCCGGGCGAGCTCCAGGGGCACCTCGATGCGCTGCTCGCCCAGCAGCAGACGCTTTCGATCCTGCCACGCCTTCGTGGCCTCGAAACGCGGGTCAGCGACGCCGGTTTGACGGACCTCATGTCACATCTCCACGCGACGCGCGCGACCGAGCGCGTCGCGGCGCGTAGCCTCGACTACAGTTGGTACCGGTCGATACTCGACCGAGTCTCACTCGACGACCCGCACGTGGGAGGGTTCGTAGCCGAGAAACAGGACCGAGTTGTCGACGACTTCCGGGCGGGGGACCGAAAGCACATTGAGGTCTCCGCTGCCCGCATTCGTCGGCTGTGCGCGGAAACGGCCGTGCGAACCCGGGACGAGCAGCGCGATCAGGAGGCGATCATCCGCCGGCAGGTCGCGCTCAAGCGCAAGCACATGCCGGTCAGAGATCTGATCGTTCAGACCTCCGATGTCCTGCTCTCGCTGAAGCCGTGTTGGGCGATGAGCCCACTCCTCGTCAGCCAGCTGTTGCCTGCAAAACAGCTCTTTGACGTAGTTGTCTTCGACGAGGCATCACAGGTGACGCCCGCCGACGCCATGCCGGCTATTCTGCGCGGCCGACAGCTCGTGGTGGCCGGCGATGATCACCAGCTGCCTCCCACCGCATTTTTCGCCTCGGAGAACAGCGCGGAGGAGGACGAGGACGAGCTTCCCGGCGGGGTCGTTGGCGGCACCCAGGACATGGAGTCGATCCTCGACGCGGTCACCCCGCTGCTTCCATTCCGGACTTTGCAATGGCATTACCGCAGTCAAGATGAGCGACTGATCGCGTTCTCGAACGCCTACATCTACGACCGTCAGCTCACGACGTTCCCGGGCGTCGGAGACGACGAAGTGATCCAGTACCTGCAGGCCCAGTGGGATCCGCAGGCAGATACGAACAGCCCCAGCCCCGAGGTCGAGCTCGTCGTCGACCTGGTGTTCAAGAGCGCCGAATCGCGTCCCCACGAGTCCCTCGGGGTGATCGCAATGGGGATCAAGCACGCAAACCGGATTGAAGAGGCGTGCATCCGCCGTCTCCGAGAAAACCCACAGCTCGAGGAACAGCTGGGCGACTTCTTCGCAGAAGACCGCGAGGAGCGGTTCTTCGTCAAGAACCTTGAGCGCGTCCAGGGGGATGAGCGCGACGCAATCATCCTCTCCGTCGGCTACGGCAAGAACCAGCGTGGGGACTTGCCTTATCGGTTCGGCCCCCTCCTCACCGACGGAGGCGAGCGCCGGCTAAACGTGGCCGTCACGCGAGCAAAGCGCAGGATCACCCTCGTGTCGTCCTTCGGCTCGGCGGGCATGGACCCCGATCGGTCGAAGGCCGAGGGAGTCAAGTTGCTTCGCTCCTATCTGCAGTACGCCGAGTCAGGCGGGACGAACCTGGGCGAGGTGATCAAGGACAAGCCCGCACTGAACCCGTTCGAGGTCGATGTCCGCGACACCCTCGAGCAGCGGGGGTTGCGTCTCACGCCTCAGCTGGGCACCTCCGGATACTGGATCGACTACGCCGTCCACCATCCAGACGAACCAGGGCGCTACGTCCTTGCGATCGAGTGCGACGGCGCGACGTACCACTCGTCGCAAAGCGCGCGCGACCGCGACCGCCTGCGCCAGGAACAACTCGAACGGGTCGGGTGGCGGTTCTGTCGGATCTGGTCGGGCGATTGGTTCCACGACAAAGACAAAGCCGCCGAGAAGGTTCTCTCCGCCTACCACGCGGCGCTGAGCGCTGACGCACAACAACCTCTCCCAGCAGAACCAGCGCAGGACCCGGGCCGCGCGGCGACCGGCCCGCCAGGCATATCCGGCGAGCCGCATCAGGAAGTCGAAAGGCCGAACCGGCAGCAGGGCCCGCGGCCGGGGGTGCGCCCCGGGCAGCCGATCGATGCCTACAGCCGACGGCAGCTGGTGGCTGTTGCGCGATGGATCGAGTCAGACGATCGGCTCCGCACCAAGGACGAGCTCCTCGATGTGATGATTCGGGAGCTTGGGTTCGCTCGACGTGGCCGGAAGATTGTCGCGGCCGTCGGCGCGGCAATCGACGAGGCACGCAGAGCCTAATTTCGACGTCGACTCAGATCTCGCACGCCGGACTCATTGTGGCGTTGCTCGTAAGCGATCGCGGCGCAACCAAGGCACGTAGGCGCTCGCCAAGCCGCGACCGTGGCAGCCAGCACACGATCAGATTCGATCGCTTCGAATTCGCGAGCATCCCGTGAGACCCGCGGAAATGGTCAGGATCGGATACGCTGCCGCCGCAATCCAGTCTGCTCGGTCGGGTCGTTGTTCCTACAAGCGAAGGGGGGCGCTTTGAACGTCGGGCTACGCATCAAGGCCGTACTCGTCCTGATCACCCTCCTGTGCGCTGGAGCGAGCTTCGCAGCGCCGGCGTTTGCGAACCCGACCTATTCGGTCTTCAATGCCGAAGGCGGCATCTACTGGCGCTCTGCCCCGGACTGGAACACGGCCGAGAAATTCAGCGGCTTCGGCGTCTACAACAACGAGATCATCGAACCCCACTGCTATCAGGCGGGCGCCGCGAACGTGCCCGGGTCGGCGGATGGCATGTGGGAGTACGCCACCGACGTCAACGGGCCCGGCCACGGCACGGGCTGGGTAAACGAGCACTTCATCAATGACGGTCAGCCGATCAACTCCCCCTCGCCGGGGGTCCCCCCTTGCAATCCGCCAGCGCCGAGCGTGGGGACTGGAGGAGCAGGCGCCGTGAGCCAGACGAGCGCCGAACTCACCGGAAGCGTGAATCCCAACTGGGGCAACGTGACCGACTGCCACTTCGACTACGGCACCACCACCGGGTACGGCTCCAGCGTGGGCTGCTCCCCGGGCCCCGGCGGCGGCACCTCATGGGTGGGCGTCGCTGCGTCGATCGGAGGTCTGTCGCCGCGGACGACCTACCACTTCCGCATTGCGGCGACAAACGCAGGCGGCACGAATTACGGCGGAGACTCGTCGTTCACGACGCTACCGAACCCTCCCGCCGTCGTAACGGGGGTGGCCAGCCCAGTGACGCCCACGGCGGCGACCCTCAACGGCTCCGTGAACCCGGAAGGGGGGACCGTCTCCGACTGCCATGTGGACTACGGCACGACGCCGTCCTTCGGCTCGAGCGCTCCCTGTGTGTCGCTCCCCGGATCCGGCATATCGCCTGTCACGATCTCATCCGCCGTGTCCGGGCTCGCTGGCAACACGACCTACTACTTCAGAGTGGTGTCGACGAACCCAGGCGGCACCACCTATGGCACCCAGCAGTCCTTCAAGACCGCATACAGCCCGCCGGCCGTCGTCGCGGGCGAACCAAGCGCAGTCGCGCGAAGCTCAGCGGGCCTCAACGGCACCGTCAACCCGGAAGGTAGCTCGGTAACGGACTGCCACTTCGACTACGGGACGACGACCGCATACGGGAGCAGTGCGCCCTGCAGCGCGACGCCCGGCTCGGGCACGAGCCCAGTGAACGTGGCCGCAGCAATCACCGGCCTGACGCTGAACACTCGCTACTACTTCCGACTTGTCGCCACCAACAGCGGTGGCACCGCCTCCACAACGACGGAAAGCAGCTTCCTGACGCTCCCCAACCCGCCCGCTGTGGTCACGGTGGGCGCCGGAGCGGTGACGCAGACAACGTCAGAACTGGAAGGCGTCGTAAACCCCGAATCCGTCGCACTCGCTGATTGCCACTTCGACTATGGAACGACAACGGCCTACGGCGCGAGTGCGGCCTGCGCGAGTCTGCCGGGCGCCGGCTCGGCGCCCGTCGCCGTGGCCGCGGCGTTGGGAAGCCTCACGCCAAACACGACCTACTACCTAAGGCTCGTGGCGACGAGTTCGGGCGGGACGAGCTACGGGACCGCATCGTCGTTCACAACGCTGCCCAATCCGCCGACCGTCGTAGCCGGCCCGGCATCGTCGATCACGCCGCACGGGGCGACGTTGAACGCGACCGTCAACCCAGAAGGCGGGGCTGTGTCCGACTGCCACGTCGACTACGGCACAACGCCCGCATACGGATCCAGCACTCCGTGCACGGCCCTGCCTGGCGCTGGCACGTCACCTGTCGCCGTCGTCGCGCAGGCGTCCGGGCTCGCGCCAAACACGACGTACGACTTCAGGGTGGTCGCGACGAACATCGGCGGCACTACCAACGGTGCGCAGCAGTCCTTCAAGACCCCCTACAACCCCCCCGCCGTGGCCGCGACTGCCGCAAGCGAGGTGGGAGAGACGTCGTTGGTCCTGAACGGCAGCGTAGATCCGGAAGGCAGCCTGGTCAGCGACTGCCACTTCGACTACGGGCCGACCCCGTCGTTCGGGTCGAGTGTTCCGTGCGCCACCAGCCCGGGAGCTGGAAGCGCGCCGGTCGCCGTCTCTGGATCGTTGAGCGGGCTGACACCCGGGGCGGTCTACTACTACAGGGTTGTCGCCACGAACGAAGGCGGCACGACGACCGGCGCTTCGGCCGAAGCGGCCGCCGCGACGCCCACGCTGCCGGAACTCGGCCGCTGCATCAAACTCACGAAACCCGAAGGCGAATACAAAACCGCGAGCTGCACGACCAAGAGCATCGTCCCCAATACCGGTGGCTACGCGTGGGTGCCGTGGCCGTTCGCGGGGTCGGGTTTCGAACGAGCCAATGGGATCGCTACGCTGACGGTCACCGCCAGCACCGCCATCAAATGCTCCGGCAACTCAATTCGCGGCGCGTACAGCGGCTTCCAACAGGCCACGCTCTCTCTGGTCCTCACGGGCTGCGAAGGCAGCGGTACGCTGCCCGGCAAGTGCGAAAGCGAAGGCGATCACGAAGGCGAAATCAGCTCGTCCCCGCTCTCTGCGCACCTGGGCATCATCGTCGGCGGCCTCAAACCCACCGCGGGATGGGAAGTCAAGCCCACGTCCGGGTCTGCGCTGCTCTCGTTTCACTGTGGAAGCAAGGGCGTGACGATCTCCGGCGGCGCGATCGCGGCGGTCACGGCCCTCAACAAAATGGGTGCGCTCTTTACGTGGAAGTTTAAATCGAGCAGCGGTAAACAGAGCCCCGAACGGCTCGAAGGGGGGCCGGTGGCAGGCCTCTCGGTGCAAGTCGGTGCAACCACCGAATCGGTTCGGCTCACGATGACCGACATCGTGAGCGGCGAAGAACTCGTCGAGATCAAAGCGCTCCCATGAACGAGCGTCTGCCGAAATCCCCACCCACGGCCAGCTACCGAACGGCAACGAGGTCAAGCAGATGATTCTCCGCAGGAGTGCGGCAGGCAGGAAAAGGCGTCTCGTATGGCTTGGCGTGACCGTCGGACTCGTGCTGCTCGCCATCACGACCGGCGGCTACGCGCTGGCCCAGAGTTCTACGCGTCCGTCTGCTCCTCCCGCACTCGTACATGGACGCTCAGGAAAGGTGCGGGACGCCGTGGTGGGCTCGCCCCAGCCACGCAAGTCGGCGCTCGTAGCCGCGCGGTCGAGTGCCGTTCGAAACACCCCGGCTCGTCGTGCGAACAAGCGCGCGTGGTGCACGGTCACGCTCGCCTGTCGGGCGGTGAGGACCGGAGTCCGGACGTTCCTGTTGCAGGTGTCCCACAAGCGGGCACTGTCGTCGCGCGCGCACCTCGGCAGTCAGCTGGCGACCGCGGCAGCCCGCAGACCCCGAGTGCGCGCAAGGGCCGCTGCGGCGACGTGGGAAGAGGTGGCTGGCGGCGCGGCGAAAACCTGGACGAACTGGACGAACGCCGGCGGCTACCAGGGTGCGACGGTCCCGGCATTCGCTGGGGTCCAGATCGCGTGCCGTCTTGAAGGCTTCAGGGTGGAAAACGGCAACACGTGGTGGTATCGGATCGCTTCGTCACCGTGGAACTACTCCTACTACGTCTCTGCCGACGCCTTCTACAACAACGGGGCTCGCTCCGGATCCCTGAAAGGCACACCGTACTTCGATCCGGCCGTCCCGCTATGCAACGCGGCGGAAGGCGGCGTCGCGGAGACCGCCGGGGGTGCGGCCAACACGTGGACCAACTACACCAACGCAGGTGGCACGCAGGGGCCGACGATCGGCGGAAGCCAGACTGTCTCGATTGCTTGCCGCGTCGAAGGATTCCGGGTCTCCGACGGCAACACGTGGTGGTATCGCGTGGCCTCGGGTCCGTGGAGCAATGCGTTCTACGTCTCCGCGGACGCCTTCTACAACAACGGGCAGACCTCCGGAAGTCTCGTCGGGACCCCATTCGTGGACTATGCGGTACCGGTCTGTAGCGGTCCAGAAGAACAGCCGGGCGCGACAACGTTTGGCGAGATCAACGGCGGCGCGGCCAACACATGGACGAACTACACCAACGCCGGCGGGTCACAGGGCCCGACGATCCCGGCCTTCACGGCGGTGCAGATCGCGTGCAAGGTCAGCGGGTTCCAGGTTGCCGACGGCAACACCTGGTGGTACCGCATCGCGTCCGCGCCGTGGAGCGGCAACTTCTACGTATCTGCCGACGCCTTCTACAACAACGGCGCTCGGTCCGGCAGTCTCCTCGGGACACCGTTCGTAGACTCAGCGGTCCCGTCCTGTACGAGCGAAGCCCCGGGCAGGCCACCGGGAGAGACGACCGGCGGCGCGGCACAAACCTGGGCGAACTACAGCCACGCCGGCGCCGCGCAGGGGCCGACAATCCCCGGTTTCGCGACGGTCTCCGTGACCTGCCGGGTGATCGGCTTCACGGTCCACGACGGCAACCCCTGGTGGTACCGGGTCGGCACCTCGCCGTGGAACAACGTGTACTACGTCTCCGCAGACGCCTTCTACAACAACGGGCAGACCTCAGGCAGCTTGCACGGGACTCCATGGGTCGATCCCGCGGTGCCGATCTGCGTCGGCAATACCGAGGCCCCCATCTACAGCACGGCATACGGCTACTCGCACGCGGCGACGCACGCAACTGGATGCGTTAGCGGCGACCCGGTCAACTGTGCCAGCGGCGACTTCTGGCAGACGTTCACCGACGTCAAGATCGGCGGGCGCGGCTCGGGGATCTCCTTGGCCCGTACCTACAACGACCTGAACGGCGCGACCGCAGGGGTCTTCGGCTACGGCTGGAGCTCCTCGCTCGACCAGCATCTGACCACAACGGAAAAAGGTACCGTCGTCATAACGCTCGAGGACGGATCCGAAACGGCCGCAACGCCCACCGAAAGCGGTGGCTACACCCTGCCGGCGGCAGCTGACAGTGCACTCGTCAAGAACAGCGACGGCACCTACACGCTCACGAGGCACGCAACCGAAATCATGGATTTCTCGAGCGCGGGACAACTTCTTGATACGCATGACCTCAACGGGAACAAGGTGACGATCACCTACGACTCGTCTGGCCATCCGTCGGCTGTGACCGACGGAGCAGGACGGAAGCTGTCGCTCTCCGTCGATGGCAGCGGCCACGTGACCTCCGTCACGGACCCGATGGGTCGCACCACAAGCTACGTATACGACCCCAGCGGAAACCTCATCGAAGTGAGCGACCCTCTATCGCGAGTGTCGAAGTTCACGTACGACGGCGCGCATCACATGCTGACCATGACTGACCCGCGTGGAGGCGTCGTGAGCAACGTATACGACAGCGAAGGGCGCGTGACGTCGCAGACGGATGCCGTGGGACTCACGACGACGTTCGCTTACACAGGCGACAATTTCTCCTCCCTGGGCGGCACCACGACGGTCACTGAACCCCACGGGCGGGTCAAGCTCGAGCAATACGCCAACGGGTTCATGACCGAGGTCACAAAGGGCGCTGGGGCACCCGCGCAAGGGACCTGGACATACACGTACGACACGAACACCTACGGCATGACGAGCAGCACCGATCCATCCGGCCACGTCGAATCTCGGACCTATGACGCAAACGGGCAGCTCCTCACGCGCAGCGACCGGCTGGGCAGAACCACCACATACACCTACAACGCGCTGCAGGAGCCGCAGACGGTGGGCACGCCGCTCGGCCTGACAACAACGAAGAGCTATGACGCAAACGGAAACCTCACGCAGATAGCTGACCCACGTGGCGCCACGACGAAATACGCCTACGGAGACAGTGCGCACCCCGGGGACCTCACGGCCCAGACCGATCCCGATGGGCACGCTACGGTCATCGCCTACGACGCGTACGGCGATGCGAGCAAGCGAACACTCGAACCGTCGAGCGGCCATCTCAGCATCACTGAATACGCCTACGACGCCGACAGCGAGGCGGTCTGCGGAGCGAGCCCCAATGCCACCGCCAGCGGAGTCGCGTGTCCCGCGGGCGGCAGCACGCGGGTCGAAGGCACGACGACGACAGCGTACGACGCAGCAGGCGAGATCACGGCGATCACCGACCCGACCGGACACGCGACGGCTTACGGCTACGACGCTGCCGGAAATCGCGTGTCAACCAAAGACCGAGTGGGCAACGTGACAACAAGCGCGTACGACGCCGACAATCGACTCGTCTCAAAGACAGCTGGTGCCGGCACGAGCGCAGCAGCGACGACCACGTACGCCTTCGACCGCGAACCGGGCACCGCCGACTGTGAAGCCGCTGCCAGCGTCGCGTACTGCGCCACGACGACCGATCCCAACGGTGGGCTGACGATCAACTCCTACGACGCACGCGACGAGCTGATCAGGAACGCGAGGCCGGGCGGAGCGACCACCGCCTACTCCTACGACGCGGTCGGCGACCGGACGGCGCTCGAAGACGCAGCGCACCGGACCACAACGTTCGCGTTCGACGCCGCGTCACAGCTCCTGTCCGTTGGCTACTCCGACGGCAAGACGCCAGGCGTGAGCTACGCGTACGACGCAGATGGGCGCCGCGCGAGCATGTCCGACGGCACCGGAACCACCACCTACACCTACGATGCGAGCGGCCGCACGACATCCGTGACGAATGGAGCTGGGGCCAAGGCGGAATACGGCTACGACGAAGCCGGCAACATGACCACCTTCACCTACCCCGGCGCCGGCACCGTCAACCGTGTGTTCGACGGCGCGAGCCGACTGACGTCAGTCACCGACTGGCTCGGCCACACGACAAGCTTCGTCTACGACCCGAGTGGCAACGTCACGGAAACCGTCTATCCGGGCGGTACCCGCGTCAAGAGCGCATACGACAAGAACAACGCCGTCACCGCAACGGAAGCTCTCGCTGAAGGCACAAAAAAGCTCATCGGCCTGACGTATGCTCGGAACGCCAACGAACTGATCGTCCAGGAAGCTGCAACCGGGGCGATCACCGGTCCGACAACGTACGAATACGATGCGCGTAACGAGGTCAAGGCTTCGGGCGCCACGGCCTACGGTTACGACGCGGGCGGTAACCTCACGACGAACGGCGCCGCCAAACAACAGTTCGATGGCGAACACCAGGTGACCGCGACGACCACCGGCACCGGCACGGGCAACTTCTCGTACGACGCGGCTGGCGACCGCACGTCGAGCACGCCGGTGCTCGGGCCCGTCACGAAATACGCGTATGACCAAGCGGGGCGACTGGCCGAAGTGGCACAGTCGGAAGGGCGGCCGAGCGTCTCGGGTATCGCGCCGACCAAAGGCCCCACCGCAGGTGGGACGGCCGTCAAAATCAAAGGCACGGGCATGAGCGGTACGACCAGCGTGACGTTCGGCGCGGCCGCGGCGGCGAGCGTGACCGTCGTTTCCGGCACCGAAGTCACTGCGATCGCCCCGCCGGGGGTCGTAGGGACGGTCGACGTGCGAGTCGGTGACTCGGCTGGCGCCAGTGCGCTCAGCAGCAAAGACCACTTCAGCTATCTCGCGGTACCCGCGATCACGAGCATCACGCCGACATCTGGACCGCTCGGAGGTGGCAACACGGTGACCATCAAGGGCGGCGGGTTCACGGGCACCACGGCCGTGCTGTTCGGGGCCACACAGGCGAGCGGTGTACAAGTGATTTCCGATACCGAACTCACTGCGATCGCGCCGGCTGGTAAAGGCACGGTCGCCATCACCGTCAAGACAGCGACCAAGGCGAGCGCCAAGGTAGCGGCGGACTTGTACACCTACGCGGCCGAAGGCGCCGCCATACAGTCTCGGCGGACGCCAGCAAAACTCGCCGTCGCCGGTGCCCGTGTTGCCACGTTGCTCGCGCCGGTCAACTATCAATACGACGGGGATGGCCTGCGGATGTCCGAAACGGGACCAGGCGCGGCGCGATTCACGTGGGATATCACCTCGCACACGCCGCAGGTGGTCGAGGACGGAACCGCCTCGTACATCTACGGGCCAAGCGGCCTGCCGATCGAGCAGGTCCCAGCGAGCGGGGAAGTCAGCTACTTCTTCCACGACGCGAACGGGAACACGCGAGCCCTTCTAGCCGGTGCCGGCGCCGTCGCCGCCACGTTCACCTACGGAGCATACGGGGGGATCAGTAAGGCGACAGGCACCGTCACGACTCCCTTGCTGTACGGGCAGGGCTACACCGACAAGCAGACGGGCCTGCTCTACCTCGTGAATCGGTACTACGACCCAGCGTCGGGGCAGTTTATGTCACTTGATCCGGCCGTCGCCGCTACGGAAGCCCCCTACTCATATGCCGAAGGCGATCCTACGAACGCCGCCGATCCGAGCGGGCAATGGCCTTCATGGGGCAGCGTCCTGAGTTTCGGGAAGAGCATTCTGCACGCGTACGACGTTGCGCACGAAGCCTGGGTGGTTGGGAACGAGATCTCAAATACATGGGCAACCTGCAGGGCCGATTGGACCGGCTACGCGTGTACGCGCGCGTACCAGACGCTGGGGATCGATGTGGCCGAGAAAGATCTTGAACTGTTGTGCAAGCTCACCGGCCCATTCGCGGGGTTGTGTTCCAAAGTCATCAGTCTTGGTGGCACCTACCTCCAAAATCACTTTGGCGTGCACGCCCCAGCGTCTGGGGGCGGAGGGCCGGCCCCAAATAGCCCCGGGACACAGGGCGGTGGAGCGCCGGCGCCTGCCGGCTGGCGGCCGGGCGGAGGTAGCGTAGCGCGGTGCTAGGGCGTCTCGGCGGGCGCCGGCCGTGACGCCGGAGCAAACGGGTACCGTGTCGATGCCGCGGCGTGGGCGTAACGGGGTCTCAACGCAAGGCGGCGATGCGCACAAGACCCAAGCTGGGCGTTCCCGAATCGGAAGGGGCGCGGGGCGATCCTTTCAGCCGTTTTACGCAGCCGTAGTCGAGCTCGTCGAACCGGGCCGACTCCACCGACCGTGACCTCGTTGGGCACGTCCTCGGGGTAACGCTCGTAGCCACTCGTCAGGAGCCAGTCGCAGGTGGAGCGCTTTGAGCGTGGTGGGCCTGGTCACAGAGGCTCGTCGCCGAATCGCACGTCGCAGCGCTGGCGGGCTGTCCGCCGATGCTCGGCGTCGTCGGGCAACGGACCGACAGGGGTTGCGCGGTTCAAAGCGGGGGGCAAAACGGGGTGCAATCTGAGCGAAACCGGGGGGTATCTAGGCATGTGAAAATGGCTCTAGAAAGCGAAATAGCTTTCGCCTAAACCACCTAGATCCTGCTCATAACCCGAAGGTCGCGGGTTCGAATCCCGCCCCCGCTATGAAGGAAGGCCCTGCAACGCAGGGTCTTTTTTCGTTCTTGGCGGCTGCTGGCGAGCGGCCAAGGTTCCAATAGGGTTCCGTTTGTGCTCGTTGGCGCACCTTGTCAGTAGCGGCCTCTCAGTTGCGGGACGGGCTTGTCGTTCCGTCCGTCGAGCTGCGCGGGCCGGTGCTGGCCAGCCCGCACGAAAGCTGGAGCAGCCGCAGGAAATCCGCCTCCCAGGATGGCTCAATGTCGCTGTGGGCAGAAGTTGGCCCCTAGCCCCCGCTCGTCGCGACTCGTCTGACTGGGCGGCGTCGGGTGCGGTGATCCGGACGCTCGCTTTCGGCTCAAGGCGTGGCCCGCCAGGGGCGCCGGGCTAGTGATTTTCGTCCATTGCGCAAGTGCGGCGTCAGGGCAGGTTGGCGCTCGAATTGCTCGGCGAGCAGGCGTGTGAATCGTTAGGAACCCTTCCACTGAGATCGAACAGCAAACGTAAGTCACGAGCCACTCATGCTCATGACATCGGACAGACCCCGCGCCCTCGACGGCACGTGGTACGGAGCCGCCGATCTAATGCTCGTCCCACCGCCCCTGGAGGCTGGGCGAGGAGCGCATCGCGGAGCTGCTCGAGGCTTCGTCGGCTGCCGAGCCGGTGAGCCGCGGCCCTTCGGCGCGATCGCGTGATCCCGGTCGAGCCCTACGGCCGACCGGTGTTGCCGTTCTCGAGTCGCGCCACGCCGTTCTTACAAATCTGTAAGATCGAGGGATGACCACAACTACTGATGCCGCGATCACCGATCCTCAATCCGTCCAGAAGCTCGGCCTGCGTTGGGGGCGCGCCTGGAACGATCACGACCCCGACGCCGTGGCGGCGCTCTGCGCGGAGGACCTCGTCTACGACGAGCCTGCGCTGGGCGACACGGTCCACGGCCGCACCGCCATCCGCGACTTCGTGGCCCGGCTCGCCGCGGCCTACCCCGACAACAAGTTCAGCTTGGAGGGTCTGTACGCCGACGTCCAGCGCCGAGCGGTCCTCGTCGCCTGGCACTTCACCGGCACGCGCGCGGGAACGGGGCAGCCCCTGGCCTTTCATGGCGATGACCGACTCGAGCTCGACGAGGACGGGCTGATCTTCGCCTACCGCTGCATCTACGACAATGACCTCGTCAACCGCCAGCTTGACGGGACGCCCGCGCTTTGACCCCGGCCACGGCACAGCTTCGCGCCGGCGTTCGCAAGCCGGCCGCGGTGCGGCGTGCCGAGATCATCGAGGCCGCGACGGTCAGCTTCGCCGAGACCGGGCTGGCGGGGACGGGGATCGAGGCCATCGCCGCTTGCGCAGGGGTGACGCATCCCCGCATCATCCAGATGTTCGGCACCAAGCGCGCGCTGTTCCTCGACGTCGTTGCGGGCGTCTTCGACCGCATCGAGGCCGCATTCAGCGAAGCCCGCGCCCGGGGTGGCGGCGAAGCTTCCTCGCGTCTCGTCGCGCTCGGCGATGCCTACCGGCGCCTGCTGCAGCG
>Ga0075021_10000304_pt1 | contig 27037 bp, 24 predicted proteins | sample ColStrG_CSR_2012_FD_72749 | JGI IMG/M metagenome (GOLD analysis project Ga0075021, IMG submission 72749) | Freshwater sediment microbial communities in response to fracking from Pennsylvania, USA - Cold Stream Run_MetaG_CSR_2012 | ecosystem: Environmental > Aquatic > Freshwater > Creek >...
GCGCCCGAGGTGCTTGAGTGTCACCGCGGCATTGGGGACGACTCCTTCGTTGTGAAGGTTGTTGTCTCAACTTTGCCCCATTTGGAAAGCGTTCTGGATCGGTTTGCTGCCCATGGGCAGATTTCAACCTCGATTGCCCTCTCAACCGTCATGACCAAAGGCGTCGTCACCGATGGTTTTGACGGCAAGGCGCTTGACTTTCAAATCTGAAGTCCGTAACATGGTTGCGACAACCTGTGACAGACGACAACGGACAAAACGCTAGTCGTTTGCACATAACTCATCCAGAGAGGTGGAGGGATCGGCCCGGCGAAACCTCGGCAACCGCGAACGGTGCCAAGTCCGACAGCAGCAATTTTGGCTGAAAGATGAGCGAGCGGAAATCCAAGACGCGACTCGCCCTCACATCGGCTTGATGTGAGGGGTTTTTGTTCAATACAGAGGTCTATATATGAAAGTCAATACTCAAGAGCATTTGCTTGCCCTTATCAAAGGCGTGACATGGCGCATCTTTGGCACCTTGGCAACGACCGTCATCGTGCTCGTCTTGACCGGCAAGACTGAGATCGCGTTGGGCGTTGGTGCGTTTGAGATCGTCTCAAAGATCATCTTGTTCTACTTTCACGAGCGGCTGTGGGAATTTGTCCGGCGCAAGGGCTGGCTGGGGCGCACAAGCCAGTCTGCCCCCAACACGAGCACAGCCGCATCTTCATAGGGCGTCATGACCGATACGTCGTTAACCCTACCCGCAGTTTCAGCGACGTCGGCCATGCCGGTCACGTCAGTGATACAGGTGGCGGACCTTGAGGCACTCGACCAAGCACTGACCCCGCTCAATCTCGCCGAAGCGCTAGGCTTGATGGCCGACCGATTTCCCAGCAGATGTGCTTTCTCGTCATCGTTCGGACAAGAAGACCAGGTCATCGCCGACGCCATCTGGCGTGGTAAGCTCGACATCCGAGTATTCACGCTCGACACGGGCCGCTTGTTTGCCGAGAGCTACTCGCTCATGGATGAGACGCGTGCGTATTACGGTCAGCCCATCGAGACTTACTCCCCGGACACCGGTCAAATCGAAGCGCTCACCAGCGCCAAGGGCTTCCATAGCTTCTACGATTCGGTCGAGAACCGCAAAGAATGCTGCCACATCCGCAAAGTCGTGCCGCTGCGGCGGGCCCTAAAAGAGGCTCAGGTGTGGATCACGGGCCTGCGCGCCGAGCAATCGGCCAACCGCCAGGGCATGCGCATCGTCGAGTGGGACGAGGGGTATCACTTGATCAAGTTCAACCCGCTCATTCACTGGACATATCAACAGGTGCTCGATTACATCAGCGCCCACCATGTGCCTGATAATCCGCTCCATCGCAAAGGTTTCATCAGCATCGGCTGTGCACCCTGCACCCGGGCCATCGAACCCGGCGAAGACCCACGCGCCGGTCGATGGTGGTGGGAATCGTCGAAGAAGGAGTGCGGCTTGCACCGGTCGTGACCCGACTTCAGTCACACATGGTGCGCATGGTGCGTCGTCGTTCATCATACGCCCATACGCCCATACGCCTTAACGCTTCAATTCGCGCGTTTCAACGCTTAAGGTTCAACGTTCAACCCATCATCACCCGCTTATTAACTCCCTCAATGTCTATGCTCCAGACCATCGACATTACACCAGTGACAGTTCACCCACACCCCACGGTGATCGCGCCATCTCATGCGGCGACCGCGGCTTTGTCCCATGCGACGCGCGCCCGCTTCCCGCGTGAGCTTGAGGACGAAGCCGTGTATATCCTGCGCGAGGCTGCAGCCCAATTCGAACGGCCGGCCATCTTGTTTAGCGGCGGCAAGGACAGCATCGTCGTCACGCATTTGGCGGTGAAAGCCTTCCAGCCCAGTAAATCGCCCTTCCCGCTGCTACATGTCGACACCGGCCACAACTTTAGCGAGACGCTCAGTTATCGCGACTGGCTGGTCAAATCGCTCGATCTCCAATTGATCGTCCGAAAGGTGCAAGACAGCATCGACGCCGGGCGGGTGCGCGAGGAGACGGGCAAATATGCCAGCCGCAACGTTCTGCAAACCGTTACCCTGCTCGACGCGATTGAAGAACTCAAGTTCGACGCCTGTATCGGTGGAGCACGCCGCGATGAAGAGAAGGCGCGGGCCAAAGAGCGCATCTTCAGCGTGCGCAACGACTTCGGCCAATGGGATGCCAGCCGTCAACGCCCTGAACTGTTTGACATGCTCAACGGCCGCATCTCGCCCGGCGAGAATGTGCGGGTGTTCCCCATCTCGAACTGGACCGAGCTTGACGTGTGGACCTATATCCAGGAAGAACAATTGCCCCTACCGTCGATATACTTTACCCACGAGCGTGACGTGTTCGACCGCGATGGTCTGGTGTGGGCCGATTCGGCCTTCATCCACAAGACCCCTGACGAGCGGCCATACCGCGCCCACGTTCGCTTCCGCACGGTCGGGGACATGACCTGCACGGCGGCCGTCAAAAGCGACGCCGGTACGCTCGATGATGTGATTGGCGAAATCCGCGCAGCTGAGATTTCCGAGCGCGGCGCCCGCATCGACGACAAACGCAGCGAAGCCGCTATGGAAAAGCGCAAGCGCGACGGCTATTTCTGATCACACCGCTTGGGCCGTGGTTGCACCGGCCGCAGGGTTACAGACCCACAGATCCATGGATATCATACGAATCGCTACCGCAGGCTCCGTCGACGACGGCAAAAGCACGTTGATCGGGCGCTTGCTCTATGAAACAAACAGCGTGCCAAAGGACAGGCTTGAGGCGATTGATGCGGCAAGCAAACGGCGCGGCGTCGGCTTCCTCGACCTGTCACTCCTGACTGACGGTCTGATCGCCGAACGCGAGCAGGGCATCACAATCGATGTAGCGCATGTGTATTTCAACACACCAAGCCGCAAATACATCATCGCCGACACCCCCGGTCACTTCGAATATACGCGCAACATGGTCACCGGCGCCTCGCGCGCATCGGTCTCGATCATCCTGATCGACGCGCGCAATGGTGTCGTCGAGCAGACTGCCCGGCACTATTTCATCTCGGCCCTTTTGTGCGTGCCTGAGGTCATCGTGTGCGTGAACAAGATGGACTTGGTCGGCTACGCGCAGGCGCGTTTTGACGATGTCGTCGCCGATTTCAAGCGCATCGCCGATCGCATCCGGCCCGAGGGTCAGACCATTCGATATCTGCCGGTCGCCTCACTGCACGGCGACAATGTGACACGCCGCTCAGGCCAACTCAGTTGGTATCACGGGCCGGCTCTGCTTGAGCTATTGGAACAGGCCGAAGCGCATCACCCGCGCCAATTTTCCGCGCGCCTGGGTGTGCAAACGGTCATTCGCCCCCGGGCGGGGCATAATGACAGTGCGCTACACGACTACCGGGGTTACGCTGGCCGCATCTCAAGCGGCAGCTTTGCCGTCGGCGACGAGATCGTCGCCCTGCCCAGCGCTGAGCACAGCCATATCGTTGCGATCGACAAATTTGGCCAGCAGCACGAGCGGGCCGAGGCGGGCGAGTCGATTACATTGCGCCTGGCCGATAACATCGACATCAGTCGGGGTGGGTTGATCAGCCACACAGCCGACGTGCCCGCGCCATGCAAGGAAGTGCGCGCCCACGTATGCTGGCTTGACCATCAAGTGCTGACGCCGGGCAAGACCCATGTGCTACAACACGGCGTCAATCGCGTGCGAGCCAAGACCATTGCTATCCATGGCGTCATCAATGTGGTCACCCAAGATATCACCCACTCGCCACCCCAACTCAAGCTCAACGAAATCGGCACCGCCACATTCAAGCTGAGCGCACCAATCTTTGCCGACACCTATTCGGTCAACCCGGCCAACGGTGCGTTTATCCTGATCGATGAGTGGACCAACAACACGGTTGGCGTTGGGTTCATCGAACCCATGCCACCACCGATCCCGCCCGCCGACGAGGCGTTTGGGTCAGGTGTGTGAGGAGCAGCGCACGTTAGCCGGTCGTTATACTTTACCTCGTTTGGCTCACCGCTTGAGGCGGCCACAGCGTGCGGGAACGGCTAAACGGTCACGGCGAGACGGCAAGACGGCGAGTGGCTACTCACCTCAACGTGACGGGGACCGGCGAGCGGCGTCGGGACTGTGGGCGGTCGTCAACGGTAGATCAACGATTCAAATACACACGGCAAAAAGATGTCAACTGCAAGCGTCGAACAAGTAAAACATGACAGCCACGGCCTGCGGGGGCCACTGGCTGAGGACCTAGAATCGAGCGATGTATTCTTGAGTGAAGCGGGCAAGGTGCTGATCAAGTTTCACGGCTCATACGAGCAGACCAATCGCGACCTACGGGGTGGCGTGCCAAAAGAATATTCGTTCATGATCCGCAGCAAGCTACCAGGCGGTAAGCTGACGGCTGAGCAGTATCTAACGCATGACGATATCGCCGAGCGTTATGGCAATGGCTCATTGCGCATCACCACTCGTCAAGGCATCCAGTTTCATGGCGTAATCAAGGGCGACTTGCGTGACACGATCCGCGAGTTGAATCACTCGCTCGTGACCACCTTTGGCGCGTGTGGCGACGTCGTGCGCAACGTCATGTGTTGCCCGGCTCCCACCGACGATCCACAGCGGCTGACCGTGCAGCGCCTCGCTGGCGAACTCAGCGCTGCGACGCTGCCAAGGACCAAGGCCTATCACCAAATCTGGATCGAAGGCGAGGCCATCGTCGCTGACGAAGCCGAGCCGCTTTACGGCCAAACGTATCTGCCGCGCAAGTTCAAGACCGCCATCGCTTTTGCGGGTGACAACTGCGTCGATATCTTCACCAACGACGCTGGTCTCATCGCGCTGTTCGACGACCATGGTGTGCTAAAGGGCTTCAACGTCGTCGCTGGCGGTGGTATGGGCATCACCCACGCCAACGAAGAGACCTTTGCTCGACTGGCCGATGTCATCGGTTTTGTCGAGCCAGATCAAACTATCGAGGTAATCAAGGCCATCGTCACTGTCCATCGGGATTTTGGCGACCGCACGAATAGAAAGCATGCCCGCCTGAAGTATGTCCTGCACGAGTGGGGCGTCGAACGCTTCAAAGCCGAGTTGCAACGGCGGTTGCCGTTCCCGCTCCAAGATGCGCGCTCGATGCCAGAATTCAAAGTTGACGATCACTTAGGCTGGCACACGCAATCCGACGCCCAGGCGTTGTGGTATGTCGGTCTGCCGGTTGAGAGCGGCCGCATCGTAGACCAGGGCCAGAACCGCCTGCGGAGCGGCCTGCGGGCCATCATCGAGCGCTTCGGCTTGTCCGTGCGCTTGACGGCTCAGCAAAATATCCTGCTGGCCGATGTCCACGAAACAGATCGCGCCGCAGTCGATGCGATGTTCAAGGAGTATGGCATCACGACCGTGGACCAGATCACCGGCCTGCGCCGCAATGGCCTGGCCTGCCCTGCCCTACCCACCTGTGGCCTAGCCATCACCGAAGCCGAACGCGCCATGCCCAGCATGCTCGACGACATTGAGAACGCGCTGGAGGAGACCGGTCTGATCTCCGAGCCCATCGTCATGCGCGTGACCGGCTGCCCCAATGGGTGCGCTCGGCCGTATGTGGCTGAACTAGCCTTCGTTGGTCGCTCGCTCAACAAATATGTGATCTACCTCGGCGGCAACCCCGTTGGCACGCGGCTGGCCCGGCCGTTCATGGACGTGGTGCCGATGGATAAGCTGGCATCGACGCTCAGGCCGATTTTTGAGCGCTTCCGCGATGAGCGGCGCGCGGGCGAGGGGTTTGGTGACTTTTGTGACCGGGTCGGTTTTGAGTCCTTAAAGGCCACTGTCGCTTCAGCCACACCCGCCACGGCCGTCAAAGCTGGGCGCCACACGCCCATAGTCGCGCAGCCGTCATGACCCACCTGTTCGACCCGTTCACCGTGCGGGGTGTGACGCTGCGCAACCGCATTGGCGTCTCACCCATGTGCCAATACAGTTCAGACAACGGTTTCGCGACCGACTGGCACCTCGTTCATCTCGGCTCGCGTGCCATTGGCGGGGCGGGGCTCATTCTCAGCGAGGCGACCGCCGTCACAGCGGACGGCCGCATCTCGCCACATGACCTTGGCCTATGGACAGACGCGCACTGTGACCAGATGAGCCGCATCACGCGTTTTATCGGCGAGCACGGAGCGGTGCCTGGTATTCAACTCGCCCATGCGGGGCGCAAAGCCAATAGACACCGGCCGTGGGAATCTGACGGGCCGATTACTAGCGGCATGTGGCGGGTAATTGGCCCAAGCGCCCTCCCGTTTAGCGACGGTTACGAGACGCCAAACGAAATGACGCCCTCCGACATCGACGCGGTCAAGCACGCCTTTGGCATGGCTGCGACCCGCGCACATCATGCGGGATTTCGCTGGGTCGAGATTCATGCTGCGCATGGCTATCTGTTGCATAGTTTTTACTCACCCATCGCTAACCGGCGAACCGATCAGTATGGCGGTAGCTACGACAACCGCGTGCGCTTCGTGCTAGAGGTAACGCGCCAGGTGCGGGCCATGTGGCCCGACGACCTGCCGCTGGGGGTGCGGCTGTCGAGCACAGATTGGACCGAAGACGGCTGGACGATCGATGATACGGTTGAACTCGCCAAGCGGCTGAAAGCCGAAGGGGTCGATATCGTTGATTGCAGTTCGGGGGGCAATGTCGCGACGGCTCACATTCCAGCACACCCCGGGTATCAAGTGCCCTTTGCCGACGCGGTGCGGCGTGGCGCCGGTATCGCGACTGCGGCCGTTGGGCTGATCGCAAATGCCAAACAGGCGGACGAGATTGTGGCCTGTGGCCAGGCGGATCTGGTGCTCCTGGCCCGCCAGTCGCTGCGCGACCCATACTGGCCGCTGCATGCCGCCCAGGCGCTGGGCGCCCAGCTCGCGCCGCCGCCACAATATGCGCGGGCATATTGAGATATTGAGATATTGAGATTTAGAACATCTGCCCGATAGCAGGTGCCAGGGATGAATGCTTGTGGAGCCCGTGTATTACCCGATTTACCTCGATCTTCGCCACAGGCGCTGTCTTGTCGTCGGCGGCGGCCCGATCGCGACGGGCAAGGCGGCCGGGTTGATTGATGCCGGGGCCTGTGTAACGGTCGTCGCGCGCTCGGCCAGCGAGCGCATCGTGCGCTGGCGTGATGAGGGCAAGCTGACCTGGCACGTGCGCGCGTTCGAAGCCAGCGATATCGAGTCAGCCTTCATGGTCATAGCTGCGACGGATGACCGGGCGCTCAACGCTCAGGTATATCAACTCGCACAGCTAAAACAACGCCTGGCTGGTGCGGTAGATGATCTCGACAACTGCGACTTCATCGCGCCTGCCATCGCCCACGCTGGCGCCATTCAAGTCGCTGTGTCAACCAGCGGTAAAAGCCCGGCGCTCGCCAAACAATTGCGCGACCGTATCGAGGCCGACCTGCACGCCTCAAGCAGCGCCCAGCTCGCGCGTCTGCTCGGTGGGTGGCGCCCAAAGGTCAAGCGCACCTTGCCGACCTATCAGGCCCGGATGGCCTTTTGGGAGAGCGTGCTGGCAAGCGATGTGCCGGGACTGGTCGCACGTGCCGAGACGAAGGCCGCTCATTTGTCGGTGTGGCAGCAGCTAAAGCGCGCCACGGCCCAAAGTCTGGGGCTAGCGCATGCAGAGCAAATGGGAGAAGCATAACTGCGTAGCGTAGATGCTTGCAGGCAGCGAATACGATCATGATCTACCTCATTGGCGCCGGGCCAGGCGACCCAGACCTGATAACCGTGGCAGGCTTGAAAGCCTTGCAAGCCAGCACCGCCGTCGTATATGACGCATTGGTGAGCGAGGCGGTGCTTGATCTTGCACCACCCACGGCACTGCGCATCCCGATGGGCAAGCGCGGCCACGCTCCCAGCGCTGACCAGGACGACATCAACGGCCTGATGATCCGCCTGGAGCGCGAAGGATATACAGTCGCGCGCCTGAAGGGGGGCGACCCACTCGTGTTTGCGCGCGTCGGTGAAGAGATGTTGGCGCTCGCACAAGCCGGCGTGCCGTTCAAGCTCATCCCCGGCGTTAGCAGCGCAGTCGCCGGACCCGCTGCAGCCCATATCCCGCTGACCTACCGCAATCTGGCCGCATCGTTCGCAGTCGTCACCGCCCACCGCGTTCACGGCGCAGATGCGCCCGATTGGTCGGCGCTTGCGAAGATCGACACCGTGGTCATTTTGATGGGTGCAACCCATTTAGACAGCGTGGCCGAAGCGCTGATGGTGTGCGGCCGAGACCCCAAAATACCCGCCGCCGCAATCCAATCGGCTAGCCTAGCGGATGAGCGCATCGTATACGCTTCGCTGGGCGGTTTGGCAGACGCGGTCAGCCGCGCGGGCTTGTCTTCACCGCTGATCATCGTCGTAGGCCAGGTGGTTCGCATCGGGGAGGAGATACGCCAGTTAGCGCTGGGCCTGGTGCGTGAGGCACACGGCGCGCTATTGTGATGCGAGTAGAACCTAGACATCTTAGGCTTGTTTGAGCTGACAACCTGCACAACGTGTGAGCGGTAGCACGCACACTTGAGTGTGGCTGAGGTGTTCGGTTGTTGGCAAGCCTTGCGGCATTTTGTCGATTGTCAAGACATAGAGCGCAGCCAGCCTAGCGACTCGCCGCACCGTTAAGGGCACGGCTGAGCGTTCATTCAATTTGGGTTGAATGTGATCCGGTTGAAGTTCTTGACGTGGTGTCTGTGTTTTAGCATGTGGCCCACTCGGACCTGTAATAGTTTTGTAATCGTGATAGGACTACACTAAACGAGCACGAGACGAGAACGTTTTATGGTTTTGGTGCGCTTGCGTCGCGACACGATACAGTGCCGATCAGTCTTCTGGGCGTTGATGTGTTTGGCCGAATTTGGCGATGATCGTCATGGTTCGATATGACACATGCGGGTCGCAGGTCAGGTCGTATATCAAAAGGAGGATTTCTGGTGGCACAGCGTATCTATTGGGTCCCGCACACCGTGTGCTTCTTTGGGTGCGAACACTGTCATAACGATAGCGTGATGGAAGGCATCCGTGCCGACCGGGACGTGATCGACGGCGTCATCTCGCATTTGCCGGAATGTGGCACGCGCTACGGGCTCGAGGAAGTCCTCATCGGCGGGGGCGAGTCGCTCATGCGCAACCAGCAGATGGAATACCTCATCACGCGCTTACGCGCACGCTTTCCGCGCGGGAGTCAGGCTACCATCAAACAGCGCCAAGACGCAGGCTACGTTGTGCTCGGTTTGCAGACTATGGGTTTCCCACTGGCCGATGCCAAGGGTGTGCCTGTCGAGCGCAACATCCGCTATTGGCTCGATCTGGGCATCGATTATTTTCATATTGCGTCCAACGACGTCTTCCATGAACAGCAACGTCCCGAGTATCCTTGGGACGCATTGCGCCAAAACTTGCACGACTACAGCGAGGAGACGGGTGTCGAAATCTGGATCTACGGCAAGGCACCCGCCAGACTTGTGCCCAGCGGCCGCGTGCTCGACAATCTGGCCACACTGGCACAAAGGCAGGGTGCCAGCTTACTGACAGCGCCTGGCTACTGTGCCACTGCATGGGAAGGCGGCGCGAACTTCCTGAGCGGCCAGGAGAGGCCGTATCCGGAGTGTAGCGAAGTCGTCATTGATCCCCACGGCTGGGTCCATCCCTGTTGCTGGCATGAACTCGCCCCTGGTCTATTCAACCTGACCACCACGGCCTTTGAGGACGGGATGGAAGCCGCCCTAACCGTGCCGTTCTGCCAGGCCATCGACGAAGGTGACATGCTCAAGTTGAGCCAGATTGCCGGCATCCCCGCCGATCTGGCAAGACACGTGCGCGACACCGTTGGAGACTGTGGCGCCTGCCGGTTGTGCTCGGTCAAGCTGGCGGGTGACCCAAACAACAGCTGGCTAAAACCAGCGGTGTTGTCGGACAAGGAACGCCGTTTTTACACCGAGCATCTGGGTGAAGGCGTGATGAAGCAATTTTTTACGCATGATCCGACGCTCACGATCATCGGGCAGTGATCGGGCCTCGCGCTTGGGAACGACTGTCTGAAGGTCGGGTGTTTGGCCTGACCTCAAGCCGTCGCAACTGAGCTCCGCCAAGCGAGTAGGCCACGGCGTATCACCCTTGCGCGACTGACTTGCCCCGGGAAGTGAGCCTACGCACCAGTTGATCGGCCACATTCGCATTGGTGAATCGCATTTTGAGCAATTTCGACGTGCGGGTGTAAGAGACGAGCATAACGGCATCGCGCGCGACTTTTGACTCTGGAAAGGCAAAGCACGGCGCGACGAGGAAGTAGATCCCGGCCCAAATTGTCGCGCCAAGCCCCAGGCCAGCATCACGTCCGGGAATATACGCCTGCAAGCCTATGCCCATGGGTGCTTGGGCGATGCCGCAAGCGCCGAGGGTGACTTCAAGACCGCCACCGAGGAAGTCCGTCAGGCGCACTGTCAATTTGAACGGCTGAACGACCCCGATGGCCGGGCGTTGGTCGCCTTGAAGTTGGCCTCAATCTGGGTGCAACAAGGGCAATCCGCTGCTGCGCGCCGGCTGGCGCATGAGAGCCTGCGCCTGTTTGATGAGACGGGGCAGCGCACGGCCCGGGCTTATCCACTCCTCACCCTGGCTGAGATTGAGATTGTCGACGGTCAAGACGAGGCAGCCGAAGCGTTGATACAAGAGGCCATGCAGATATTCACAGAGTAACGTGCCGACGCAAGTGGCTGTGTGTGCCGCGTTACTTGGGCACATTCGTGTGCGCCAAGCGCGCTATGAAGATGCCTGGGCCCTATTCGACCAAAGCCTAAACACCCTCCAAGCGCGCGGATGCAAACCAGGGATGGCACGCGCACTTGTGGGTTTAGGGCTGTGCGCGGCACACACTCACACGCATGGCGAGCCTGTTGGTCTCTTCCAACAGACACTTGAACTGGCCGTAAACACCGCTAGCGCCGCGCTGGTTGGCGAGATTTTGGGCGATGTCTGCGCTTGTCTGCCGCCCATCGAATACATCAAACCCGAGCCGAGATTGCGGGCCTTAAAAGCCATACAGGCGTGTCCACAGGTGGGCTGGCCTAGCCGGCAGCGCGGAGTCGATCGTCGCTCGTGAGCATGCCACTTTGACAGCACCTCATCACGCACCCAGCTGCGCCGAGTCGTCCGAAGAGGACATATTTGCTATCGCCCAGGTGTTGCATGCGGCCCTACAAGGTTCGAACCAGGGCGCGCTCGTGAAGTAGCCATATCGCTTTTCTCGTGGACGAGCGCCGCCGTGGCTAGACAGCCTGTGTGAAAGCGGGTCTAGGAACCAGCCCAGCGACATCAGCCAAATCGATATAATCGCGCACGATGTCGAAGACACACTGCGCCATCGTCGGGGCAACAGGCTACACCGGTGGCGAGCTGTTACGAATCCTAAATTTTCACCCGCACGCTCAGGTCACTCAAATCACCTCGCGCAGCCGTATGGGCGAGTTTGCGCATGTGCCCCACCCCAACCTGCGCAACAGCACAAACGGCAACTTGCAGTTCATCCGGCCCGACGATGTTCAAAAGACCGGCGTTGTGTTCCTGTGTCTTCCGCACGGCGAAGCGAGCACCCAGATCGACCATTGGGCAGGCTTGGCTGATATCGTGATCGACCTGAGCGCGGATTTCCGCATCCGTGACGCACAGGCGTATGCCCGTTGGTATGGGGGTGCACAGCCTGCACCGCACTGGGTCGAGAAGTTCGTGTATGGCCTGCCGGAACTGACGCGCACCCATCTCAACGGCGCGCGCTATGCCAGCGGCGTCGGCTGCAACGCGACCGCGACTAATCTAGCGCTACTACCGCTCGTGAAAGCCAAACTGATCGATTACACCAAACCGATCATCGCCGACATCAAGGTCGGCAGTAGTGAAGGTGGGGCAAGTGCGACCGATGCCACACATCATCCGGAGCGGTCTGGCGCAACACGCACATACGCGCCGATCAACCACCGCCATTCGGCAGAAGTCGAGCAAATGATTCGCCAGGTGAGCGGAAGCGCCGAGCCACTCGAGATCTATATGACGATCACGTCGATCGAGATGGTGCGTGGGGCACTGGCCACTGTGCACTGTTATCTCAAAGACGCTGCCCAAGACAAAGTGCTGTGGAAGGCCTTCCGTGACATCTACCGGAGTGAGCCATTTGTGCGCATTGTCAAGTCGCAAACCGGCATCTTTCGCGGGCCTGAGACCAAAATACTGGCCGGCAGCAACTGGGCCGACGTAGGGTTTAACATCAGCGAAACAGGCAAGAAAGTGACGTTGCTATGCGCTATTGACAACCTCGTCAAAGGCGCCGCAGGCAGCGCGGTTCAATGCTTGAACGTGATGCAAGGCTGGGACGAACGCTCTGGGCTCGAGTTTCCCGGACTGCATCCATGAATTCGACCGTGACCGCTAACGCAACCACACCCGCACTGACAAACGCCCCCAGCACGGCTAAAACCTGGGTGCTTGATCGAACGTAACCAGCCGTGCGCTTCCTCTACCCATCTGGAATGCAACAACCAACCCCAAACCAACAGATCGTCGTCATCAAGGTCGGCGGTTCGGCCGGGATCAACTACGATCTTGTCTGCGACGATGTCGCCGCGCTCGTCAAAGACGGCCAAAAGCTCGTGCTGATCCATGGCGGCAGCGACGAGACCAACCGGATTTCGACCCTGCTCGGCAAGCCGCCACGCATCCTGACCTCGCCCCAAGGGTATACCTCGCGCTATACCGACAGCGAGACGCTCGATATCTTTTCAATGGTCTACGCCGGTAAGATGAATACCCGTATCGTCGAGCGACTACAAAAACGCGGCGTGAATGCCATTGGGTTGAGCGGCATCGACGGCCGTTTGCTCGAGGGCCCGCGCAAGAGCAGCGTGCGCGCCGTAATCGACGGCAAACAGGTGCTGGTGCGCGACGACTTCACCGGCAAGGTCGAGAAGGTAAACACCCATCTCTTACACTTGTTGCTGGACAACGGGTATACGCCGGTCGTCTCGCCACCCGCCGTGAGCAGCGCGGGTGAGGCGATCAACGTGGACGGAGACCGCGCCGCGGCCATGATTGCGAGTGCGCTTGTAGCCTCGCGTCTCATCATTCTGTCAAATATCCCCGGCTTACTGCGGGCCTTCCCGGATGAAAGCACGCTTATCGGGCATATACGCTATAGCGAGCTGGATCAGGCGCTTAGCTTGGCCGAAGGCCGTATGAAGAAGAAGGTGCTTGGCGCAAGCGAGGCCATCACGGCCGGTGTGGCACAGGTGGTGTTCGGGGATGCCCGGGTCGAGCGGCCCATCTTGAATGCCATGGGTGGCAAGGGCACGGTGATCGAGAAATAACCGGGGCTGGTGCTAGCCGGCAGGCGCTGTAGCGCGAGTCAGGGTCATGGGGTCGGGCTGATCCGCTCTTTCGGCTCACTGTGACACCACAACCTGCGCACCGCTTACCCCAGAAAATGGGAAACGGGCGCGCGCCGCTCGTGAGTAAACCTTGAAGTCCATATCGCTGGGAGTGTCCGTCTGTTCTTCTCCCGATGATGATGTAGCGACTGAGTCGCATACGGTTTGCCACGGCGGCGCGCTACCGGTCTGGTCAATATAGAAGCGAGCCTGACTATGAGCAACTAATAGCCCGGGCATCGGTCATTTGTTCGTATATCCCACACAAGTGCAGACAGTCACAATCAGCTTATCTGGACACCGGGCGCGGGCTGCGACTGTGATAATGATGCTTTTAGCGCTCGCGAAACGATGATCAGACATACGAGCAGAATAACGCCGCCCAAGAAAAACGGCGCACTTGGTCCGAGCGCCTGATACACCGCGCCGAGCATGATCGGCGCAAGCGCGTTGGCCGCACTGACCAGCGCCGCGCTAATGCCAAGCACGCCCCCGACTTGGGTCGCGCTGACACGCTTTGTGATCGCGCTATTGATCGTCGGCGACAGGACCGAGCCACCGATGGCCAGCGGGAGCATCGCACCCAGAATCCAAATCAGGCCCAGCAAACTGTTATAACCATCCGGCGGTAACGTCACGTTCACGCCACTGGTCGATGATGCACCCAGTTGAGCCAGCACACCCCTTTGCGAATACCATGGCGGCGGAGCCATTGGTGTCAGCGCGGTCAGGACGAGGCCGATGGTGAGCGTCGTCAGGCCGGTCAGGATGATCCAGCGGTCAGAGTGCTGCTTGCTCCACACGCGGATGACGCTGCCGAGCATGACGACCACGATCAGGCCGATGAAGACAAACAGGATCGCGTTCGCGCGGCCATCAAAGCCCAACCGGTTCAACGTAAACAGCGACAAGAGCTGCTCTACGCCGCCAAATACGAACTGTTGGACGAACATAAGGACCAGCAAGAAGCCAACCGTCGGCAGCTTCAAGGTGTTCACAAAGCCGGTCATGGACGTGCGTTCGTGCTCAATATGGGCGCGTTTCTCAGGCGGCAGCGATTCTTTGAGCCAGAATGTCGTCAAGAGAACCGACAATAGTGAGAATACCGCGGCGACGAAGGCCGGCACATGGTAATTGTTCCCGCTAAATGCCAGAGCCAGAAACGCGATCACCGGCCCGATCGTGAAGCCGATGCCAAAGGCCGCACCAATCAGCGCCAGACCCGAGGTGCGGCTCTTCTCGTCGGTGTTATCCGTGATGACGGCCTGCGCCGTCGATAGGTTTGCACCCGACAGGCCATCGATCATGCGCGCCACAAACAAGAGCGGCAATGCGTTCGCCAGCCCCATGATGATAAAACCGGCAAAGGTGCCAAGTTGGCTGAGCACCAGGATCGGCTTGCGGCCATACCGATCCGACAGACGGCCAAGCAAGGGTGCCCCGATCACCTGCATGACCGGATAGGCGGCACTGAGCAAGCCAATAATGAAGGCGTTGGCCCCAAACGAAGCTGAATAAAGGGGCAACAGCGGGATGATGATCGTCGTGCCGAGCAAGTCGATGAGGACGACGACAAACACCGGTAGCAGACGCGCCATCGTGGCCCGTTCTTCGGGTGAGCGCTCGGGTCGCTTTGATCGTTGATTCATAAGTCTGAACCTGGAGTCTTGGATTTATGTCTCGCGCGTTCGCAAAAGCCTCGCGTTGACTTCCGGTGCCAGGCAGCACGGCCTTAAGATTACATGCCAAAGAAGAAGCTGCCACGCAAACGTGTCACGCTCCAGAACACCACTAGGAGCGCCAACAGGACCAGGAGCGCTGAGTTACGGAAGCGCGTGGCGTCCGGCTGCTTACGGAACATAGCCGTCATGTGCGCCAAGCCGGTAGCGATCAAGCCGTAGAGGGCATGTTCAGGTTGTAGGCGCGGATTAAATGCACCGGCGGTGATATACAAGATCAGGTTTAATATCCCTAGCAACAATTGGGCCGTCATCACGCCGGCAAATGCCCGGCCGAGCCCGACATCGAGGCTGGTGAACTTACTGTTGCTAAGCCAGCCAGCGATATATTTCACGAGCGTGACCACAGCGATAAGCGTCACGAGCCAGCGCACAAGGTTATGCAGGATCAAAACAGCGTTCATGGTTTCTTACTTCTCCTTTGATTTCTTGATGGGTTTGGGCGAGCGGCCAGGCGCCGGCGCCAGCGCCGGCTTTTCGCCAATGCGCACGATGACATTGTCCAGCCAGGCAAGTTCACTACGCAGGTAGGCAAGTTGATGGTCGATGAGCAACTGATAGCTGCCGGCATGTTCGGGCACATGCCCGAACGCTTCAACCTGAGCGGCGATCTTCCCGCGCCGCGTTTGGAGTTGGGCTAGCGCTTGTGTGCGCGGCAGGGCATCGATAAACGCCAGGCCGACGTCGCTGCCGGTTTTGGCCGAGTCGAACGCAGCCAAGTTTTCCCGCAGCAGCCGCTGAAATGTGGCCTCGCCCTCCAGCGTGAGGCTATATACCCGGCGGTAGGGGCGGTTGCCATCGCGCTCCTCGCGCATGGTGATCCAGCCTTGGGCCTGCAGTTTGTCGAGCAGCATATAGGCCGTCGGCTTTTTGAGATCGGTGCAGAAGGCCAGGTTGCGTTCGATAAAGTCGTGCAACTGATACCCGTGCATCTCGCCTTGCCGCAGCACGCCCAGCAGCAATAACTCACGCTCCATAGTTATTCCTTGACTAGCCAAAGTTGATTAGTCAGTCCTGACTATACGCGTGGACACAAGCTTTGTCAAGCCCAAACACCTCACATCACAAACTGAGAACGTGCCGATCACTTGGCCGGATAGGGAAACGGTCCAGAATGCCCAAGATCAGACAATCAACAGCGTGAGAGCGTTGGGCAGGTTTCAGCATGGCACAGGCGGATACGGGCAGCAATTTGGCTTTCGTGAGGGGCCGGTCGATGTGCCGGTGGCCGCGTTGCCAAATACGCTTCAGCTTCAGCATGACGCGGCAAACGGCTGTCTACACACCGGGTGGCGTGGCCCCTGTCCGCGCGAGTCGCGCCGCAGGTGTCTGACAGCGGGCACACCCGCCCCTAATCCCCGCTTAAAATTGCAGCATGTCAACGACCGAAGCGACGCAGCAGACGACCCAGCAGCTTGAACAACAACATACGTCCGGTGTCTACCCAAAACGTGACCTCACGATCGTGCGCGGCAAGGACGCTGTCGTGTGGGACGACACTGGACGGGCCTATATCGATTGTGTCGGCGGCCAGGGCGTGAGCACACTCGGCCATGGCAACGAGGCCGTCGCACGCGCCATCGCCGAGCAGGCCCTGACGATGATCTCCTGCCCCGAGATCTTTTATAACCCAAAACGGGCCGAATTCGAGCAACTGCTCGTCTCGCTCTTGCCTGCGGCGATGAAGCGCGTCTATCTCTCCAACAGCGGGGCCGAGAGCTTGGAAGCTGCGATCAAGTTTGCGCGCCTGAGCACCGGCCGGCCCAATATCATCGCGGCTGTGCGCGGTTTCCACGGCCGCACGATGGGCGCATTGAGCGCAACCTACGAGCCAAAGTATCGAGAGCCGTTCACGCCGCTGGTGCCCGGTTTTAGCCACGTGCCGTATAACAATCTTGAGGCGCTGACCGAGGCCGTCACGGATCAAACGGCGGCGGTATTGCTCGAAGCCGTTCAGGGCGAAGGTGGCGTGCACCCAGGGACGCAGGTCTACCTCGCTCACGCGCGTGAGGTCACGCATAAACACGGGGCGCTGCTCATCATTGATGAGGTTCAGACCGGTTTTGCCCGCACTGGCAAGTGGTTTGCCATCGAGCATAGTGGGATCGTGCCCGACCTGCTGACGATGGGTAAGGCGATCGCTGGCGGCGTGCCCATGGGAGCAGTCGGCATCAACGACACAGTCAAAAACCTCGCGCCTGGCGTGCATGGCAGCACGTTTGGTGGCAACCCGCTGGCCTGCGCAGCCGGCATCGCCTCGATCCAGGAGATGCAGCGGCTCGACCTGCCCAAGCAAGCAGCCGAGAAAGGTGCGTATTTTCAAGAACGACTGGAAGAAATCAACGCGCCGGTCATTCGGGGCGTGCGCGGAAGCGGGCTACTCATCGGCGTCGAACTCAAAACCAAAGTCGCGCCACACGTGCGCGCCTTGCAAGCCGAGGGTGTGCTCGCGCTGCCGGCTGGCTTAAACGTGCTACGCTTCCTGCCGCCAGCGGTCATCACCCGCGAACAAATCGACACCGTGGTCGAGAGGACCGCCAAGGTCTTGGCTGGCTAGGCTTCAAGCCAGCCATTCGACATCACCAGGCAGGTTGCAAAAATTGCCTTTATCCGTTATCGTCTGCTTTATCCACTTTGCCCACTTTGTCCACTTTGTCAGCACTAATAGTGGCTCCGCAGCGAATACATGCCCACCCATACCGAAACGACGATTAAGTCCAGCACCAGCGCGATGATGTTTGTGCGGTGTTGGCAGCCAGACGGCCCATATCGCAAGGTGGCCGTGTTGTCGCATGGCGTGTTCGAGCACAGCGGCCGCTATCACCACGTCGCCGAGCGCTTTGTCAAACATGGCTATCTGGCCGTCGCGCCCGATCATGCCGGACACGGTCAAAGTGACGGTCCGCGCGGCCACATCCAGCACCCAAATCATTTCATCGATGACCTTAGTCTTCTCATCAAAAATTTGATCAATGACACAGGCATCAAGCCGGTGCTGTTTGGGCATAGCATGGGCGGCGCGATCGCCGCGTTATACGCCGTGCGCCATCAGGACACGCTCCGTGCGCTCATCCTCTCGTCCCCGGCCCTGCGCGCGCATACACCGCCAGCCCTGATCGCGCTCAGCCGGGTGCTATCCAATGTCGCACCAACGATGCCTGCGCCAGCTGGGCTTAACCAGCCCGCCACACAAAACTCCGAATGGGAAGCGATGAAGAAGGGCGACAAGCTTGCCCACAGCCACATGACCTTGCGGCTGGGCCGCTTCATCCTCGACGCGGGCGAGGAGGCGCGGCGGCGGGCAGGCGAACTCACGATTCCGGTCGGCCTGTTTGTGTCTGGTGCGGACACATTTGTGGACAAGCGTGGGTCGAAAGAGTTCTTTGATCGGCTGAAGCCGGGGATCGGTGAGTATCACGAGTATGCTGGCTACTTTCACGAGATCTTCAATGAGCGCGACCGGGAGCGGCCGCTGGCGGACCTCGACGCATTCTTGACAAAGATCGACGGCCCTTGAGCCGCTCGCTCCGAGTGCATCGCTGTCAATTGCATACCTGATCCGCATATCATGATTGAACTGTTGGAGAACTGCGTCCGAATCCCGTCATTCAGCCGGCAGGAGCGGTCGGTGGCCGAGTTTCTGCGCTCCGAGATGCAGCGGCGCGGCTTTGACCAGGCCTATATCGACGCCGCGGGCAATGCAGTCGGCATCATCGGCAGGTCATCTATCCCCGCACCAGACAGGCAAATCCCAAATCAAATCGTGCTGCTCGGGCACATGGACACTGTTGGCGGTGATGTTCCCGTGCGCTACGAAGATGGCAAGCTGTATGGGCGGGGCACGGTGGATGCGAAGGGACCGTTGTGCGCCTTTATCCTCGCCGCGCAACAGGTTGCCGGCTTGTTCCGGTTGCAGGCTGCTACGAACCCTCCCACACAGCCAGGCGGAGGCGGTTGGCAAATCGTCGTCATCGGCGCGGTCGAGGAAGAAGCGGCTACATCAAAGGGCGCGCGTTTTGCCGCGACGCGCTTTGCGCCGGAGATGTGCATCATCGGCGAACCCAGCGGCGTGGATGGCATCACCTTGGGTTACAAAGGGCGCTTACTGGCACGTGCGCGCTTCGAGTATGAATTAAGGCACACGGCCCAGCCGATCATGAGCGCTTCCGAAACCGCCGTCACCTTTTGGAATCGCGTCAAGCAGTTTGCCGAGCGCTACAACGGGGATATAGCAAAGGTGTTCGACCAACTACAGCTCTCGCTCAGAAGTCTTGAGTCCGGCGACAATGGCCTGCATGAATGGTGTGAGGCGCTTGTTGGTCTGCGCCTGCCACTCGCGTTCGATACGACGCAGGCTGCAAAGATGCTCGATGAATACTTCCGGCAGACGGAGACGCTGGCGCTTACCAACCGCGAAACGATCGGCGGGGCCAGACCATTGCCCGCCGGTGCGGAAATCAAGAGCCTGGGGTCAAACCTGAAGTTGAGCGGTCATGAAGACGCATACCGGTCATCGAAAGACACACCACTGGCGCGCGCCTTCGTCGATGCGATCCGCTCCGAGAAGCTCCGGCCGGCCTTCAAACACAAGACTGGCACGGCCGACTTCAACGTCGTCGGCCCAGTCTGGCAGTGCCCAATCGTCGCCTATGGCCCGGGAGACTCATCCCTAGACCACACACCCGGCGAACATGTCCGTATAGACGAGTTTGAGCAGGCCGTTAAAGTGTTGACGCACGTGCTGACAACAATCTTGACACAGGCGCAGGCGCAGGCTGCATGACTCGTTACGAATCCGGAACGCTATGAACCTGCCTTTCTCTTTTCGCAACTACCAGCCGCGCTCGCTGGAGCTCATCGATGTCACGCTGCGCGAGGGGCAGCAGTCGTCGCTGCTCCACGACCACTATAAGTATTTTTTTACCCAGCAAGACAAGCAGGACATCGCCCGGGCGCTGATTTTGTATGGGGTTAAGTTTATTGAGACCTTCGCGCCCAACGTCAGCGCGCGTGAGGCAGACGACTTTGAAGCCGTCAAAGCCGTGCGTGACGAGTTGATTGGCCAAAAGGGGTATGCCTTCCTCTTGGCCCACGTGCGTTGTCACCCGGCCGATGTCGACGCAGCGATCAAGGCGGGGGCCGACGGCCTGAACATGTATATCGGCACATCGGACGTGTCATCGCGTGACAAACACGGTCTGGGCATTGAGGAGATAGCCAAGCGGGCGCGAACGTTGATCGAGGATATTCACCGTAGTCACCCCGACCTGGCCTTGCGCTTTAGCGGCGAGGATGCCTTCCGCACCCGGGAGGACGATTTGGTCCGGGTGTATGACCAAGTCGCGGACTCGGTCGACCGCTTTGGCACACCCGACACTGTCGGGGTGGCGATGCCAGTCAGCGTAGCAAAGCGGGTGCAGATGCTGCGTGAACACTACCCGCACGTCGCGCTCGAGGGCCACTTCCATGATGATCGCGGCTTCGCGCTGGCCAACTCGCTGGAAGCGGTCAAGGCCGGCATGCAATATATCCAAACCACGCCGTTGGGCATCGGCGAACGGAGCGGCATCACCAGTATGACGGCGCTCCTGTTTAACCTGTATATTGAGAAGGAATATGACCGGCTGGAAGGCTATAACCTGCGCGGCTCATATCCGATCAACGTGATGCTGGCGGATAAACTTAGAAAGTTGGTGCCGAGTAAGGAGCCTGTGAGCTTGACGAACCGCACCCACGCGGCCGGTGTGCACCAGAAGGCGATGATCAATTCCAGCGCGACCTATGAGGCGCACCCGCTCGACCAGTTTGGCGTCACCGAGAGCGAGATTTTGCTGGGCCCGCTCAGCGGTTGGAATATTATTCACTACTTTCTAAAGGAAATTTGCGGTTTTACCATCGATGAAGCCGTTGGCAAGCAAATTGCGGCCGATTTCAAACAGCGTGCCTATCAACTCGGCCCGGAGATGTCGCCTGCCAACCTGCTCATCGACATCGCCGTGAGTGATTACGGCCTGCAACCCATCAATGTGCCCGACCAGTTCCGAAATGCGCTAGAACAGAATCTGACCGATACTAGGGCTAAATCGAGTGAGATCGGGGAAGTGACCCACGCCAGCGGCGTGATCCTCCGGTCCAGACAGTAGACATAAGGCGCTCGCTACGCGCGAGGATGATACGATCAGCGAAATTCAAGAGTTATGGCATCCTTAGCGGCCTGCAAGCGCGGCTTATGTTGACCAAGTGCTCACAAGTGCTTACTTAGAAACGCGTCGAAGATTAAAAGGAGATGCTCAGTCCCATGCAGCGAGCTCAGCGAACGTTGTGCGCTGTCGCACTTTTTCTGCTCACCCTTCTGCCCGTAGTTGGTGCGACGGCCATGCCCGCATACGCCGACGTAGCGCCACCGGTTCAAGCGCCTGGTAGCAACCCCGCCCCAAGCGCGCCAACCAAGGTGCAAATGCTGTCCGAGAAAGTCGTGCTACAGGTGCTGCGCGTCAAGGGCAAAGGCAACGATGACCTGCCCCTGGCCCAAGTATCGGCGTCGTTCATCATGCGCAATGGTGGCAGCGCAGACGAGAGCATGACCGTCCGTTTCCCGATCAACGATCCGGGCGGCAATGGTGACGGCTTTGGCGGGCAGCCCGAAATCCGCAACGTCGCCATCAAGGTCAACGGCTCGCCGGTTCGAACCAGCGTCGTCACCACACCAAACCCACACGGCCCGAAGCAACCCGATATCAAATGGGCCGCGTTCGACACAACCTTCCCGGCAGACAAGGACACTTTTATCGAAGTGAGCTATGCGCTCGACTCGACCGGATACTTGCCCTATGGCACGTTCAACTACATCCTCGAGACCGGCGCGGGTTGGGAGGGTCAGATCGGTGATGCCCAAATCATGCTCAATTTGCCCTATGATGCTACCGATGAAAACGTTGTGCTCGAGGAATCGACGCCCAATGGCGTGATCGCCGGTGGCAATGTGTCATGGGAGTTCAAGAACATCAAGCCCAAGCGCGAAGACAACTTCCATGTTACCGTCCTTTCGCCAAGCGTTTGGGAACGCATCGTTGCTGCCCGCGCGGAAACCCAGCGCAAGCCCGATGACGCCCAAGTGTGGCGCGATTTAGCCAAGACCTATCGCTCGGCTATCTTTGTGAAATACGGCCCGCAAACCGGCGCGAAGTTCGTGCCGCAAATCGAACAGGCCTATGCCCACGCCATGGACATCGACAAGACGTCGGCGCAGTTGCCGGCCGAACTAGCCGAAACGCTGCTTGACATCTACCCAGCCATCACCGGAGGACTTGATAAGGACGCGGCGCCACGTATCTTTGCGGCGCTGGGTGAGGCGTTCAAACGTGATCCGAAGAACGCCACCGCCCTTCGGCTGCTAAAAGATTTGCGCACGCTGCTTAGCCAGCAGGTGACCAGCGGCAACAGCGATCAGGCCGTAGCCGCCAAAACCCAGCTTGACGCGCTTAACAAACTTGCGACCACTGCCGGAGTCGATCAGAGCGCGCCCGTTCCGCCAGCTACGCCGTCAGCACAACCAGCGGCGCCAGCTACGCCGACTGTCGCAGCGACAGCCGTTGTCATCATAACGCCGACCGAGGAGGCCACAACAATGCCAGCCGGCGAAGGGGGGGTGCAGACGCATACGGCGACCGTCTCAACCACCACCGACTCGGGCGTGATTATTACGACTACCAACACCACGACCGCTACGCAGGCCATGACCGACGCGATCACATCACGCCCGATAACGGTCATCACAATGACCGAGACGTCGATGATCACCTCCACGTCGGACGTGACCGGCACGCTCCCAGCCACGATTACCGAAGTTTCGCACACCAGTGTCGTGACCTCGATGATGCCGATGCCGCCAGCTATACCGCCTTCGGCAGCGCCGGTCACGACAACGAGTGGCATAACGCCCACCACAGCGATGACGCCTACGGGCGAAGCGGCAGCCGCAACCGGTGCGACACCCGCCCCGCAAATCAGCGCGACTGCACTGGCCAGCACGACTGGCGTCCTGACCGGCGTCGTGACGGGTAAAGCAGCGACAACTATGCCACTCTCACCAACTGCCGAAGTAACGGCGACAACTGGTGTGACCCCCATGTCGCAAGTTACAGCCACCTCGGCTGTTGGTGCGACGGGTGAGGTGACATCAACTTCAGAGCCGACGACGACGGCAACGGGCGAAATGACGTCAACCATAGTCATGACACCGACGTCCCCAGTCCGCACAACGGGCGAGACGACCGCGACGTCGCCCGTAACGTCAACGCCGCAAACGCAGCCTGTGGCGGCAGGACCTTACAGCCAAGTCATCACGGCCAGCACAACCGCGACTAAGACCGCCATCGTGACCGATGCTAAAACGGGTGTCCTAGCGCCCAGCACGATGGTCACGGCCACCGATGTTGCCACGAAGACGGTCGCAGCCAACCCGATAGACGCAACTAAGCCCGCAACCACGACCACCTCCGAAGTCGGCAGCATCACCAGTGCGCCTGTCGTGACTGATACCACTCAGCCCTTCACCACCAACACCACGGTCGTGACCAAGACAACGACTTTGCCGCCGACCGGCTCGGCGATGCCAGCTGTCACGAGCGTCATCACCCAAACCGACGTAGCGACGGCGACGATGAAACCAGGCGATGCGAACACGCCACCCTCAGTCGAGGTCGTGACGCAGACAAAAGTTCAATCTGCAACGATCGACTCGACCGGTGTCATAACTGCGGCACCACCCGTCGTCAAAGTCATCACGGCCACGTTGCCCACGACACCCACAGGTGCGACGGGTGCAGCAGGCATCAGTGGCACTGTGACGTCAACCATCACAGCCACGGCACCTGCGGACAAAGGCACCCTCTCTGGCACAGTCACAGGTGCCATCACAGCTACCACCGAGGTCACGAGCGAGGCTAATGCCACGGCTGAGCCGACCATCAGTGCCACGGAAGAACCGATCACGGCCACGGCCGAAACGTCAGGGACGGCAACGACGGGTGGGGCGACCACACCAGCTGCCTCGGGTTCTACCGGCAACCAGCCTATCGGCTGGCTCGCCTTGGTGGCGACATACGTCATTGGTGCGAGTGTGGTGTATGGTCTATCACGCCGGCGCCGCGAGGACTCGGACTAGGGCTGGATATGCGGCTGACAAACAGCCGTTAAACTATGGAATGTATCAGGAAGGTCGATTTGTATAGTGGCATCAAGCTCTTTGCCGGTTCGAGCCATCCGGTACTTGCGCAAGAGATATCCAATTTCTTGGATGTGCCGCTCAGTGGACGCGACATCATCAAGTTCCCGAACGAGAACTTATTCATTCAACTGCACGAGAGCGTCCGTGCCCAAGACGTCTTCCTGATACAAACCATGTGTCCGCCGCTGAGCGACAACATTCTGGAACTGCTGATCGCCATCGATTGCTTGCGGCGTGATTCGGCCGGGCGCATCACCGTGGTAATGCCCTATATGGCTTATGCCAGGAGTGATAAAAAGGATCAGCCACGAGTGCCGATCACGGCTCGTCTACTAGCGGACCTCATCCAAACCGCGGGTGCCGACCGTTACATCACGGTCGACTTGCACGCCGGTCAGATTCAAGGCTTCTTCACCATCCCGGGCGACGAACTCACCTCATTCCATCTTTTGAACGAGTATTTTTTGTCCAAAAGGCTGGACAATACAGTCATCGTGACGGCCGATCTGGGTTTTGCCAAGAAGGGGCGCAATTTCGCCGCCAAGCTGCAAATGCCAATGGCGTTTGTAGAAAAGCGCCGCACCGGCAACGACGCTACCAGCGAAGCGCTGACGGTGATTGGGGATGTGGATCGTAAGAATGTCATCATCGTGGATGATGAGATTTCGACCGCCGGTTCGATGAAGAACACCATCGAGGCGGTCAAGGAATATGGGGCCAATGATGTGTATGTCAGTTGCACACACCCGGTGTTCGCGCCTCCGGCCATCGAGCGGCTAAAAGCGCTCCCGATCAAGGAGCTGGTGACGACCAACACTATCCCCATCCCGCCTGATAAGTTGATGCCCAGCGTGACGGTGCTTTCGGTCGGCCCCCTCCTGGGTGAGGTCATTCGCCGCGTGCACGAGGGGCGGAGCGTCGGCGAACTATTTAACGAATGACATGGCAGATTCCCTCGGTTATATCCTCAAGCGGCTGCGCGAGAAGAAGCACTTTACGCAGGCCGAAGTGATTGAACGCAGCGGTCTTGACCGGAGTTCGAGCTATATCTCGAGCCTTGAGACGAATAAGACCAGTCCGACCATCGAGGAATTGGATGCACTGGCCGTGGTCTACGGCACCACTGTGTTTGATATCCTGAGCGAGGCCAAAGGCATCCGGCCTGACTGGAACTTCGTGCCAAACCCCGAGGTCCAGCTGCTCTTTAACTTATTTGAGGGGTTACGGGGTGAGCGGCGCAAGTTGGCGCTTGAGTTAGTCCAGTTTTTGGCTGAAAAGCAGCGATTCGAGATGGGTAAATCGGTATCGGCACCGACTCCAGGCCCAGCAGCAGGGCATGAGGCAGCTAACATGCAAATACCGGCATCACCAGCGGGGTCCACGTCATCGCCCTGACGTCGATACACACACTGTGCCACTTGCTCAAGCTTGCCTGTCGCGGCGCACGAGGCCAAGTGCGCCAGGTCAAGGGACGGCACTGCGCAACGTGATGGTCTTCCCCAGACAGCGCGTTTGAGCACGGGTGACCCTAAAAGACATGTGCCAACCCGGCGGAAGATCAAGAGCGTCCTCCGCGGTTTTCTTGGAACGGTCGTCAGCCGTCACAGCAAAAGTAACGGGTATTGGCTTTTCGGCGTCTTTGAACACACCCTTGCCGGCCGGCGGATTAACTTGCTGGGTGTCGGTAACACCCCTGAAACCAGTGGTGCCAATAGCGTTAATGGCGAACTGGGACCGGAAGACTTTGATGGAGTGGCTCAGTTGGCACGGCGAAAGTTTGCCGAACAAGTGTATCGGCACGGATTCGAGATGGACATACTCGCGTCGGCAGAATGGGTCATCGCACGCTGCGCGCCGGCGCTGGAAACACATGCGAGCGGTTTTCTGCGACGCGGCTCATATTTTGTGTTTCGTGCCACTGTGGGCATCGATCAACGGGCGTATCAACGCCAGACGGTGGTCTTTGTCGCGCCGCATGAGCCAACGCTTGAGATGCAGCGCGGCAGCGCGAAGAATTAGACAGGCTCGTAAAAGCCAAAGTCAAGCCCTGAGTGTCACTCCCCACATTGGTGCACGCGTCATGTCATCCGAGTGTGTCAAGCTGCCTCCCACAATGTGTCATGTGCCGGGCTGCTGACAAAAATCGTAAGGGCTAGATATCACTCCGGTAGTGATCTCTTTGCGTTGCACGAATGTCAGGCGGGACTAGAATCACCTTGTGGCGCGGTGCGATTTAGGCCTTCCCCTACCTAAATCTCGCCGTGCCATTGTCACGGTGTCGTTACGGCCTTGCTCTTGGCGCAACATACCACACGTGAGGACATAAGACGTTACCATTTTCCGACGAAGACTAGCCATGGTTAATCAACCGGTTGGCGACACTGCCGGAGATGCTGACTCCTGCCTTGCAGCACGACTTTATTCGAAGTGCGTACCCCCCGGCGCACCAAAACTTGTGGCCTTTTCGGCGCGCCAGCGCTATATCCACGAACCGGCAAACACAGCGTTATCGTAACCAGGCACTTCGAGCAGCCCTACAGGACTTGCACACACACCCTCGTGAGGCTTAG
>Ga0075021_10000306_pt1 | contig 26991 bp, 19 predicted proteins | sample ColStrG_CSR_2012_FD_72749 | JGI IMG/M metagenome (GOLD analysis project Ga0075021, IMG submission 72749) | Freshwater sediment microbial communities in response to fracking from Pennsylvania, USA - Cold Stream Run_MetaG_CSR_2012 | ecosystem: Environmental > Aquatic > Freshwater > Creek >...
ACGATCTCCTCGTCACTGAGCGGGCACGTGGACGCGTCGGGTGGCACGGGCCGACCGTTGTCGTCGAGGTCGACCAGCTCGCGGAGGGTCTTATCGGTCCACCAACGGACTGAGCGGAGGTGGACAGGCGGGAGCGTCCCGTGGAGGAGCACTGCCTCGCCCGGCCACATCTGGCGCACGACGTGGGCGTCGACCAGGTCCTCGCGCTGGAGGTTCTCGGAGATCGTGCGTCGGCCGCCGCCCTTGTCGGCGGACCACGAGCGGCGAGCGACATGCTCGGTGCCCGCGACCTTGCCGAGCCAGTTGAGGGTCGCGGGGTCGTCGCAGCCGGTGAACACGACCTTCGATCGATGGCCACCGAGCACGGCATCGGCGAGCGTGCCGTACCTGTGGTCGATCTGCGCCTTCGACTGCCAGCACGTGATGAACATGCCGCCGAGGCCGGCGATTGTGGAGACCTCCTCGGGCAGCCATTGGAGCTCGAGCTGCGCCGCCTCGTCGATGACGAACAGGAGTGGCTTGGCCAGCCGACGGCCCTTGATGTCCCACGCGTGGATCTGCTCACGCAAGTCACCGAGAAGCCCACCGAGCACCGGAGCCAGACGCTTGAACTCGGTGTCGGGGGCGATCAGGTAGAGCGTGTTCGCCTTTCCGTCGTCGTCCTTGCCCATGAGCCAGTCGAGGTCGACGAAGCGCGGCTTACGCGACCACAGCTCGTCGGAGTGATAGGTCGCGCGGGCCTTGAGCGAGGCCGAGTGCTCGACCGACGGCTCGGCCCACGCCTCGAAGGCAAGGCGGGCCGTGGCATAGATCGAGGCCCGGATCCGGGAGTCCTCCTGATGCAGCGCCATCAGCTTCAAGGTGGCCGCCTCGGCCAGCTTCTGGGTCTCGAGGTGCCCGGATTGCAGCCCGGCGCGCACCAGCTCGTTGATGATCGGATCAGTGATCCCGGCTCCCCGGAATGCCCATGCCGTGAGTCGTTGGATCGTCAGCGGCTCGCCGTCGGTCAGCTCGCGGCACTCAGGGAGCAACTCAGAGAGACCGGCCAGCGCCATGTACGCGGAGACGAACGTCTCGCCCTGTTGGGCCCAGTAGTCCCCACCGGTAACACCGCTGCGGGGGATGGCCGCGGCGAGAGCCCGGCCGGCTCGAAGCGCCCCTGATGCCGTGGTCACCCCCCGCAGCGGTGTCCAGCGGGCTGTCGGGAGCTTGGTCGACTCGCCCGGGTCGAACACCGCGAGGGCTCCAGCTCCGGCGCGGGCCGACGCGGTGACGTCGTAGAGATCGCGCTTGACCGATAGGGCCACGACCGGTCCGTCCCACCCCATGACCCCTGCCGAGAGCATCACTGTCTTGCCGGCCTGGGTCGGGCCGATCAGGGCTACCGAACCTCGCGAACCCTGCCGACGTCCGGCCTTGCCGCGTAGTGCATGACGGTCGCGATCCTCGGTGGCGAGAAGCGGTCCTCGGGGCGCCATACGACCGAGAAGGAACCGGCCCTGCGGCGGGACGGTTGATGACACGGCGAGTGTCTTCACGTCGCGAGGGCGGGCCAGGTGGGCGTCGGTGTCGACACCCAACCGCTCGCGGCGTGGTGCTGAGGAACGACGCCAGAGCCACAGGACGCCGAGCGCCGCGCTGATGGTGGCGGCCGCCACGAGGGCGGTAGCGGACCAGTACCAAGCGGGTCCGGGGATGCCCGACGCGTGATCTCCCCAGCCCGCTGCTGGGTCACTTGGGGTCTGTGCGAGGCGCGCGATGACCAACCACCACACCGACATGTCGCCCGAGACGTGCCCGCTCGGCCGGGTTGCCAGCCAGGCGCCGCCGAACATGATCCCGCCGACTGCAGCGAAAGCTCCAGCCGCCACGACCAGGAGCACCTCGAAGCCGGTCGATGGGGGCTCGCCACCAGAGTTCGAGCGGCCGTTCACGGGTGGACGACCCGCACACGGCGACCGGGCACCGCGACCCTGTGACCTGCCACAAGTCGTAGGTCAGGTCGTAGGTCCGGGACGAGTTGAAGGTGCCTCGGGACCGCTGACGGCCGATCGAGTGCGAAACAGGTCGTAGGTCGGGTCGCTCCACGGGTCGTCCGGTTTCGCACCGTCGCCCCATCCACCGCATCGATGGGAGACACCCGATGACCCAGCTCAACCAAGAACTCCGGCGCAGTTTCGCCCTTCTCGCGAAACGACGGGTCCCGCCCGCCTGGATCGCCGCCCATCCGAGCCTCGCCGGGTACGCAACACCGGCGGACCTCGTCGCCGCCGTCCGCAACGACGACGAACGCGAGGTGAGCGACGCCGTCGTCCGAGCGCTGCTCCAGCTCGCTTCGCGTGTTCCCGACGCGAGCCTGGTCCTGCTCGAAGCCCTCGCCGGGAAGGCCCTGCTGCGCATCGGTGGTGTGGCATCGCCCGAGTATCGAGAGAACCTGATCACCGACCTTGCCTGCGTGATGCTCGACTGCGACGACCTCCTCGAGCTCGACGACCTGGTCCGCCGCATTGGCGGCCGGGCCCACCGTCGAAGCCGCCGACGCCTCAAGATGGACCAGCAGCGAACCGACAACGAAGTCGAGCTCGAGTGGGGCATCGAGTACGTCGATCCTGTTCGATCCGCCGAGGACGAGGTTGTTGCCCGCGTGCAGCTGGACCACGTCTGCGACCTCCTGGTTGAGGCCATCGGGTCCGGTGCACTCGCCCGGTTCGCGTGGGAGGACTTCCGCGACGGTCGGCTTGCCCCGCTGCTCGGCTACCCGAGAACGGAGATCGACAAGGACCGGCTGTACAAAAGGGGACGGGAGGTGCGGCGGCATCTGTCTCATGCCTCCTAACCCACCCCGAACTGCTCGCGCGTCGCCCGGAATGTGGTGGTGCTTCGAAAGCCCTCGATTACGCGTCGGGTGAGACCGCAAGCGTCGAGGCCGAGGGCGGTGCTTCTCGGCATGGTTCTGGAGGGCAGACCACGCGACCTGAAGAAGTCAAGGGTTCCAATCATCACCTGCCACAGAGGAGGTTGCCGACGCCTGTATGTCCTAGGCGAAGCCCGTGCGTCGCTCGATCCTGTGCGCCGTTATCCGCCTAGTGTGGAACCGTTGCCGTCGGCCTTCTGTCGCCGAAGCTGATGGCCGTTGAGCACGTAGCCCGCTCCAGCTAGGGCTGCGGACCATCCGTCACGAGTGCCGATATCCGGCCGGTCGAGCAGACCGGCTCGCTCCTCTTGATGCGTCAGTCGTTCGAACTTGGCGCGGCTCGGGTGGTGCGCCGGCACGAAGAGCTCCTTCCGATGAAGGATTGGCGGGTTCTTGGTGTCGCCGAAGTAGCGGTACTTGACGCGGATCGCACCAAGCTTGGCGACGATCGATGCCTCGATCGCAGGGTGGGGATCGCTCTCGAAGGTTGGGTAGACCAAGAAGGACACCTGGGGCTTGAGCCTGTTGAGCTTGAGCAGGACCGCGTCGTCAACGTCACCGGTCAACTGACGGGCGGCGCCCTGATACACGCGGAGGAGCGCTGGGAGTTCCGCGACGTAGGCGGAGTGGACGTACAAGGCTTCTGGCGTGAGCTTGCCGAACGGCGCGGCAAGGCACGCGCGATTGATCGCGTCGAGGTCAGCGATCGAGTGCAGCAAGACATCTGCCGCCTGACACGCAGCGGAGTAACTCCCGTAGAGGTCTCGTGCGTCGTACTGCAGATCCTCGGGGAGGTCGCTGAACTTCGGGCGACCGCCGAACGCGGTGAGCGCAGCGAAGACGAGGAAGTTTTCGCGGGCCTGTTCCTCGAGGTCGGTCCAGCGCCCCGCTCCGGTGACTCGCCGAACTAGCGAGAAAGCAGCACGAACGGATCCAAATTCCGCTTCGAGGTCGGCCTGGTTCGCCAACTCGCCTTGCCGTGGCAGACGCCCACGGTCAGTGACGAAGTCGATCAGGGGCTGAAGGTCGTCGAGGTGCTCTTCGAACCGCTGCTCGCTTCGTTTGCGGGTGCCGAGGTCAACGTCGGACCAGAGGGCCGGTCCGGTCACGCGCCGTATGAGCGAGAACGCGGCACGCAACGATCCGAATCCGTCGATGACACCGGCACTATTGGGAAGATCCGTGGGAGACGGGAGACGGCGGTTTTCGCTGACGAAGGATTCAACAGGCTCAAGCAGTTCCTGACCCTGCTGGTACAACAACTCAGCGACCCCGAGCCGAGGCCGAGCGCTATGTCGAGTGTGATGGGCGAGCAATCGTTGCGCGCCGTACTCGTCTCGAAACACGTAGTAGATCCCCGGGGCTGCTGTGGTCGCTGGCGTCCGGAGCACTGTTTCGATCCATTGCTTGAGCTCTTCGGGAGTGAAGTACTTCTGGAACGTCCCGGCGTTGGTCAGCCGGCCGTCTCCGAACGGAGTACCGGAGCTCGAGTCCGGATCCCACACCAAGCGGGCGGAGACTACGAGGACCGAGGCGGCGAGCTTCCATGCCGATGTGAGCGTTTCTGCTCGTTCGCGCTGGTCCTCGATGACATTCACGACGTAGCCAAGGTTGACCACTTCACTCGGAACCTTGGGATCGTCACGGGCGTGGTTCGGGTCCCAGCCGGCAGCGGAGATCCCGAGCGCGTTCAGGGTGCGAACGTCATGACCCCTGCCACAGCCGTAGTCGAACACACGTACGCCGTCGTCGAGTAGGCCGTCGTTGTAGGCCTGCTGCATGGGTCGGGACAGCATCGTTCTGGACATCGCGGTGCGGTGGCGCGCAACGGCCTGCATGCCCCCATCTTCGCCTCCACTGTCACACCGCGCGTGCATACTCGGAGTGGGCCCGCTGTTTCGGTGGCGCATCCGCGCCCGTCGGACCGGCGGGCTCTAGTGTCCCCTTGTGTCCCGTGTCGGGCCGATAGGCGGGAGGATGAGACAATCGACGAGCTACTGACAACCGAAGAGGCGGCCGCGGAGCTGCGGGTGTCGCAGAAGACGGTCCTTCGCCTGATCCGATCCGGTGACCTGCGCGCTCAAAAAGTTGGCAGATCGTGGCGGATCCGTCGACACGACCTTCCATGCGTCGCGGGCGAGACTGACGCAGGCAGCGACGCCATCTACCTTGATGACAACGCCTCGAACCCACTGCACCCAGCAGTGCTGCGCTTGATGTCCGAGTTGTGGGCAGGGCCGATCGGAAACGCCTCGAGTACGCACGAGATCGGTGCGCGAAGTCGCGCCATCATCGAGGATGCGCGTGAGGGTGTCGCCGGGCTCCTCCAAGCGCGTTCAAACGAGGTTGTCTTCACGTCCGGTGCCACGGAAGCCAACAACCTCGTCCTCAGGGGGTTCCGATTCGCTGGCAAGCGGCTGCTTGTCAGCGCTGGAGACCATGCCTCTGTTCGACACGTTGCTCAGGCCATGTCCGGCGACGTGCCCCACTCGGTCGTGCCGCTGAATCGCGAGGGTGTCGTCGATCTCGACACCCTCGCATCCATGTTGGCGGCGAAGGACGTTGCACTCGTGTCGATCGTTGCTGCGAACAGTGAGACCGGAGTGCTCAACCCGATTCCCGACGTTGCCGAGCTAGTCCACGCCGCGGGAGCCGTTCTGCACTGCGACGCCACTCAGTGGATCGGTCGGCTCGCCTTCTCGATGGAGGAGCTGGGTGCGGACGCTGTGTCCCTGAGCGGTCACAAGATGAGCGGGCCGCAGGGGGTCGGGGCCCTGGTCGCTCGGCGGTCGATACTTCGCGCACTGGCGCCCCAGGCGGTTGGAGGTGGTCACGAGGATGGGATTCGATCCGGTTCGTACAACGTTGTGGGCATCGCGGCGCTCGGTGCCGCGGCTGCGCTGGCAGCGGACCCATTGGTTGCAGACCAAACCTGCCGAGTTCGGGATCGACTTATCGACGGCCTCAGCAAGGCTGGCGGAACCGCTGTCAACGGGATCGGCGCAGACCGCCTTCCAAACACGGCGAACGTTCGTTTCGCCGGCGCTCCCGGCGATGCCGTGCTCGCCAGATGTCGCGGTGTCGCTGCTTCGTTGGGTTCCGCTTGCCACGCCGGAACCATCGAACCATCGCCGACGCTGCTCGCTATGGGCCTTAGCCGGGACGAGGCCGAGGAATCTATTCGGTTCAGCGTCACGCGATTCACGACGCTCCGGGACGTGGATGTGGCTGCCGCGAGAATCGCACGGGCCGTAGCGGCCATCCGAGCACTCGAGGAGGTTGCCTGACCATGCGACTAGACGAAGCCTGCGAGGCGACCTTCGCACGTCACGAGACCTTCCACCCTCGTCACGGGTGGTTCAGGAAGGCGTTCCTCGCCGCTAGTCGCGATCGTGGAGCGTTCTTCCTGTCTGAGGACGCACCCGTCCGGCTCGGGGTCGGGAAGAACATGGTCCGGTCGATCAGGTTCTGGGGGATAGCGGCTCATCTAGTCGCCGAGGCAAGCCACCCCGACGGTGGCAGGTTGCATTACACGCGGCCTACGAACTTCGGCGTGGGACTTCTTGGGAGCGAAGGACTCGACCCATACATGGAGAACCCCGCCACATGGTGGTGGCTTCATTGGATGTTGCATGCGCCAACATCGCTTCTTCCCGCTTGGTGGATTGTGCTGAACGAGATGAACGCCGTCGAGTTCGATGCCGACCTCGCAGAACGCGTTTGCGCGGAGGTCATCTCGGCCTCGATCTGGGAGCCTCCCCACCCGTCGTCAATTCACAAGGATGTCGGGGCATTTCTGCGCACGTACGCGCGTGGCAAAGAAGGCGGCCGGGCGCGATTTGATGATCAGTTTGGCTGTCCGTTGCAAGATCTTCGCTTGGTGACAATTTCGTCGACGGGATATCGACTCGCCACCGGTCGGCCCCAAAACCTCCCGGGTGAAGTGGTACTAGCGGCTCTCTTGGATTACGTGTCCTTGACCACAACCGGCGCAAGTACGGCTTCGCTTGCGCGCCTTGCTACGACCCCTGGCGCGCCCGGTCGCATCTTTCGAATGACTGAGGACTCACTCGTCGATCTGGTCACCCCGGTCATCGCCGGACATAAGTCGCTGTCACTCAGCGCCCCTGCGGGAGCTATCCAGATTGGATGGCGCGGTGATCCAAGCAAACTCGCGCACCGCTTGTTGTGCGACTACTTCGGGAGGGAGCCGGATGCGGTGGCGGCGGTCGCTGGGCCAGAAGCGCGCTTGGCCAATCTCGACCCACTGGTTGAACTCCGGATCATCCAGGACTCACTTGAGGTGGTGCTGTGATGAGGCTCGCTGAGCACATTCGTGTTGCCGGCCGGTACGCCAGGTCCGCCAGCCTTGAGAGGGACGCGCAGGCGGAAGACGTGCTCGACGGGTACCAGTTGACCGGACGAGTGGTCGAAATGCTCGACAGGCTCACTGCGGCAGCGGTCGCCGGAAACGGTGGGGCATGGTCGATCACAGGACCCTATGGATCCGGAAAATCATCGCTCGGCCTGTTCATCGACGCCCTGTTTGGCCCACAAGACTCGGAGCCATATGGGCGCGCTCTCGGACTGGTCGAAGCTGTCGCTCCAGAACTCAAGCAACAGATCCTCGACGCTCGCGGTGACACCGGACCACGAGGCTTCTCGCGAGGACTTGTTACCGCAACCTCGGAGCCGGTGACGCACACCGTCGCGCGTGCTCTCGATCGAGGGGTGCAAGAATGGTTTGGGAAACGGCCTTCGCCTCGCGAGTTCCCAGAACTCAAGTTGCTCACAGCGGCACTCGACGATGCGGCATCGCAGGATCCGCGGCGAACCGGCCCCGCGCCAGGATCTCTTGTTGAGGTCGCGCTCGCTCTCGCGGATCGTGCGCCACTTCTGTTGGTGATCGATGAGTTCGGCAAGAACCTCGAAGCGGCGCAGCAACGGAACGACGCGGACCTCTATCTGCTCCAGCTGTTGGCTGAAGCCGCACAGTCGAGCCGGGGCGCGCCGTTGTACCTGATCACTATGCAGCACCTTGCGTTCAACGACTATGCCGCGTCAGCCGACAGCGTTCAGCAGCGCGAGTGGGCAAAGGTCCAGGGGCGATTCGAGGACGTGGCGTTCGTCGACTCTGCCTCGCAAACTCGCCAGTTGATCTCGAAAGTGTTTGAGCTGAGCCCAGAACTTGAAGGCCGAGTCACTGCTTGGGCGAAGGGCCAGTCGAAGGCGATGGCGGCGGAGAGTCTCTTTGAGGTGGCCGATCCGGAGCTCCTGGTTGCCTGCTATCCCCTGCACCCATTGGCGCTGGCAGTACTCCCCGAGCTGTGCCGGCGGTACGGACAGAACGAGCGGACACTGTTTGGGTACCTGACGAGCGCCGATCAGCGGGCCGTTCCGGAACTCCTCTCCAAGCTCACCGCGACGAAGTCACACCTTCCAACAATCGAGCTCCCACATCTCTACGACTTCTTCGTCAACAGCGCTAGCGCGTCGCCTGCAGGCCGGTCGTCGCGATGGGCCGAGATTGCGCTACGGCTACGCGACATCGCCGGTATCGGTCCCGGCCCACGCCAACTGGCGAAATCGATCGCCGTACTCAACCTCATTGCCACTAGCGGCCCACTTCGGGCTTCTCGGAGCCTCTTGGTCGCATCAGACTCCGAAGCTGCTTCGCACCTCAAGACGCTGGAAGCGGCTGGCGTAGTCGTCTACAGGGACGCTTCAGACGAGTATCGCATCTGGCAGGGAACCGGGCTCGATCTCAATAGCATCATCGAGCAGTCAAGGATGGTGGTGGCGAACCTGCCCTCCATGACGGTCTTGTTGCAGGCAGCGCCGCTTGATCCGGCCGTCGCCGCTGGACACTCGATGCGAACGGACACGCTTCGGACGTTCGAGCGAACTTACCTTGCTGACCCGGCAGATATCGAAGCACCACAGGCCGGATCGAGATTCGATGGCCGTGTCTATTTGTCTGTTGATCCGGCGATACACCTGCCCGAGAACGCGCCCCCGGGTCTCCCGGTAGTGGTGCAGATTCCGCCCGACACCGAGTCGCTCGTCGCTGCAGCTCGCGAGGTGCTTGCCCTCCGGCAAACGCTTGCGGATCAAGTTGTGAACGACGACTGGGTAGCGAGAACGGAGATTCGGGAGAGGCTTGCGGAAGCGACCCTGTCTTTGAGCGAGAGGCTGGACGGCGCCAACAGTAACGGGAGCTGGCACCTGCTTTCCGATGGCGGACCGGTGACGCTCTCATCCGGCCCTGGCTCGGTAGCCCTATCGGACGCCGCCGACCGCAGCTTCGGTCGGGCGGTGTCAATCCGCAACGAGACCCTCAACCGCGTAGAGCTCTCCTCCCAGGGAGCGAAGGCCAGGCGGCAACTCCTGTTGGCCATGCTTGACAAGGAAGGGGATGAAGGGCTCGGTCTAGAAGGTCATGGCCCCGAGGTCGCCATGTACGCCGCAGTCTTGAAGCGGACGGGAATCCACCGACTCGATCAGCGTCACGATCAGTGGATAGTTCGCCCACCTCTCGACGAGACGTACCGCTTCGTCTGGGACGTCGTCGACAAGGAGCTGAAGCGAGCAACGGATCGCAGAGTGTCGCTTCAGGACATCCACGCAACGCTGCAAATGCCTCCGATCGGCATGAAAGCGGGCCCGATCCCGGTGCTGGTGACTGCCGTCCTCATCGCGACCCGCGACGAGGTAGCCGTCTACGAACACGGGACCTTTCGGCCGGTCATCACCGAAGAAGTCTGTGATCGGATGGTCCGAAACCCTGGCCACTTCGAGGTCAAGCACTTCGCGAACGCCTCTGGTGCTCGGCGGTCCGTGGTTGACGCGCTGGCTCTCGCGTTGTCGCTGCAACCGCGGTACCGGAAGCAACGCGTCGGCAACGTTTTGTCGGTAGTGTCTGCATTTGTCACTCGGGTCGCAGCCCTGCCTCCGTACACTCTGAGGGCCGTCGACATGAGCGATCGCGCCATCGCCGTTCGCGACGCGATCGTGACTGCCGTCGAGCCGGATCAACTGCTCTTTGAGCAACTGCCGGCAGCCGTCGGTCTCGGCTCGGTGGGACCCCGCAATCCCCGATGGCGTCACCTCGATGACTTCACCGGACGGCTGCTCGACACCATGGCCGAGCTTGAGGGCCACTACGCACGCACGCTCAAAGAGCTCACCGATGAGTTGTTCTCCCGGGCACGGGAGCGGGGACGGCGCCCGTTGGCTGCGCAGGCTCAGGTCCTTGAGGGTGAGGTCGTAGACCCTGACCTCCGAGCCTTCGTGCTGGCTGTTGCGACGGACTCCTTCGATGACGACAACTGGATCGAGAACATCGCAACGGTCATCACTCGAACGGCAGTCCGTCAGTGGAGACCGGAGGACCGCTCCCGCTTCAGCCCCGAGCTAAACGGCCGGCTCGCATCCTTCCGACGTCTACTCGTCTTGCATTCCGAGATGCGCGGACTCGAGTCTCAGCCCTTCGACGCCCACCGCGTTACGCTTACGGCAAGCAACGGCCAAGAGGACGGTGTCCTCGTCGGACTCGACGAAACCGACCGAGCGCTCATTGCTGACAGGGCCGAAACGCTGATCGGCGCGCTCGCGGATGCATTCGGTTCACGAGAGCGCGCTGAGAAGGCGCTGCTCGCCTGGAGCGCCGAACGAGTATTCCCGCACGTTGTCACACCTCCTGCCGACAATGAAACACACGTCGATCTGAAAGTGGTAAGCCATGGCTGATCTTCGACACATCTGCGGTATCTCAGGCGGCAAGGATTCAAGTGCCCTTGCAGTGTTCCTCCGCGACGACGTCCCCGATATGGAGTACTTCTTCTGCGACACTGGTGCCGAACTCCCTGAGACCTACGAGTACTTGTCGCGCCTGGAGGTTGTGCTTGGCAGGCCGATCGCCAGGCTCAACGCGGCGAAGGGATTCGACCACTGGTTCGAGATGTTTCGAGGGACGCTGCCGTCGCCTCAGATGCGATGGTGCACGAACTACATGAAAATCAAGCCTCTTGAGGCGTGGATCGGAGACGACCCGGCCATCTCATATGTGGCCATCCGAGCAGATGAAGCCAACCGCAAGGGCTACATCTCTACGAAGCCCAACATTGAGACGAGGTTTCCGTTCATCGATGCTGGCATCGACCACGACGGAGTCATGGGCATTCTGGCCGACGCGGGCGTTGGTCTACCCGACTACTACGAGTGGCGCACCCGCTCTGGCTGCTATTTCTGTTTCTTCCAACGGAAGGCCGAGTGGATCGGCCTCGCGGACAGGCATCCGGACCTTTTCGAGCGTGCGGTGGCGATCGAGCAGAAGGTTCTCAATGACGCTGGCGCCAGTGGTGAAGCAGACTTCTCCGACCGCGCAATGAAGGGGCGGCAATACACCTGGTCGGGTGGGGAGACTCTCGTTGAACTGCGGAACAGGCGGGACGAAATCCTCGAAAAGCATGAGCAGTCGCAGGCGAGGATCAAGCAGGAGCGCCCGAACAAGACCCTGATGGAGGTCTTGATTGGTGCCTACGACGACGAGGACGACAGCGCTGGATGCGCTGTCTGTCACCTCTAGATCGCGCTCGGCGGCGAACCAAGTGTCCATGCGCTACGACGACCTCTTTGCACGCCTCGACGATGAGGATCTGGTCGAGCTGCTCGGGCGCGGCGCAGTTCGGCTGATTAGAGCGCTCGATCCGGAAACAACGAGTGTGAGCGCTCTAGGCGAGCTCGCGGCTTCGATGTACCCCCCGACCGTGATGCTACGGGACGAGTCCAAGAGACGCTTCCTCCTTGAGAGCCTTCCCGAATCGAACGCCACGGACCTGGTTCAGGCATTGGGCAGGGACCCAGAAGGCTCGCCTTGGGAGACGTTGCTCCGCCTGAAGTATCGCCCGGGCGGAGCCGAAGAGGTCGCGCTGTTCGCGTTCTTCGGTCTCACCGCTCCTCCGCTCGACATTGCCGAAGGAAAGCCAGCACAAACGCCAGCCTCCGTGGAGTACGGCCTCTTCGACCACCAGCGCCTTGCCGCGAACCGGGTCCTCGCTGCGCTCGGCGAACGTCCTCACAAGACGCTGCTTCACATGCCGACAGGGGCAGGAAAGACGCGTACCTCGATGCACGTGATCGCTGATCTGCTCCGTGCCCACGAGCCCTCCCTCGCGATCTGGCTGGCGTTCAGCGAGGAGCTGTGCGAGCAGGCGGCCAGCGAATTCTCCGATGCGTGGACGCATCTCGGCAACCGGGAGACCAACCTCTACAGGTTCTGGGGAAGTCGCAAGACGGACATCACCGAGGCAGTCGATGGATTTGTGGTCCTCGGTCTGGCGAAGGGGTTCGCAACCGCCAAACGTGACACCCAGTTCCTGGCCAGGCTTGCGGACCGCGCATCGTTGATCGTGTTTGACGAGGCGCACCAAGCGGTAGCCCCCGCCTTCAAGTTCGTGCTCGAAGCACTTGCCGACCGCCATCCAGACACACCGCTGTTGGGACTGTCAGCCACGCCTGGGAGGACATGGAATGACCCCGAGAAGGATGCGGAGCTCGCTGCACTCTTCAATCGCAGCAAGGTCACGCTTGAGGTCGAAGGGTTTGACAATCCTGTCGACTACCTAATCGACGAGGGCTACCTAGCGCGACCCATCTTCGAGGCCATCGAACACCAAGGCCGAGAGCTGTCCGAGGCTGAGGTTCGAGGACTGACGGACAGTCTGGACATCCAACCCGCCTTGCTCGAGCAGCTGGCGTCAGATGAGCAGCGAAATCTCATCATCGTCGACCGGGTCGAGCAGATATCGACGCAGCACGACCGGATCCTCGTTTTCGCTGCAACCGTCGAGCACGCGTACCTCCTGTCGACGGTTCTAAACGCCCGCGGGATCGAGTCTGCGGCAGTCACCGGCACTACCGAGCGCACGCAACGGGCATCGCTCATCGATCGATTCAAGAGCGACCGGCCAGGTTGTCAGGTGCTTTGCAACTACGGAGTTCTAACAACTGGCTTCGATGCGCCGAGAACGAGTGCTGCCGTGATTGCTCGACCTACGAAGTCGTTGGTCTTGTACAGCCAGATGGTCGGGCGCGCCATCCGTGGACCGCGTGCGGGCGGTAACGAGGATGCGCTGATCGTCACGATCGTCGACACCAATCTCCCTGGCTTCGGCCAGCCTCGAGACGCATTCATCAACTGGGAGGATGTCTGGTCATGACCGACCGATATGATCTTGTGCCCGCGGCGCTCGCCGTTAAGGCAATGCGCGACAACGGCTATCAGAATACGGCGTACGCAATCGCCGAGCTCATCGACAACTCGCTACAGGCCGGTGCTGATGAGGTAGAACTGCTCTGCAAAGAGTCCCGCGGCCGTGTTGCCCAACGTGATCGCTGGACCATCGAAGAGGTCGCGGTCCTAGACAACGGCTCGGGCATGGACAAGTCAACCCTCCGGATGGCCTTGCAGTTCGGCAACGGAACCCGCCTCGAGGATCGGACCGGAATCGGCCGCTTCGGGATGGGACTCCCGAGCGCCTCGATCTCACAATGCCGAAGTGTTGATGTATGGAGCTGGACGAACGGGCCGAAGTCTGCGCTACACACGTCGATCAACCTTCAGGACATCGAGTCCGGTGCGATCACTGAGGTCCCCGAGCCCAAGCGCCTCGCTCTGCCCGACATTTGGGTTACGGCAGCTCAGAACGTGGGTGAATCAGGGACACTGGTCGTGTGGTCTGACCTAGATCGCTGTATGTGGAAGAACGGCACCACGATCATCAACCGCAGCGAGTTCGTTATCGGTCGGATGTACCGGGCATACATCGCCGCCGGCAAGGCCAAGATTCGAATGGTCGCCTTTGCCGATCCTAAGTCCCCTCGCCTGGAGAAGCTAGCGGTAGCGAACGACCCCGGGTACCTGATGGGGAACACGTCTACCCCGACCCCGTTCGACCAAGATCCGATGTTCGAGCAAGATGGCGACCGCTGGGAGGAGAAGTTCGACGTCGATGTTGACGGCGCTACGCACACGGTCGTCGTGCGCTTCAGCCTCGCTCGAAGCGAGGCACGAAATCGGCCAGATGGGAAAGATGCCGGGCAGACGGAGTACGGCCGGCACGCGGCGCGGAACGTCGGCGTTTCCCTGATGAGGGCCGAACGAGAGCTGGCGCTCGACCAGTCTCTTGTGATCGCCTACGACCCTCGGGAACGGTGGTGGGGAGTCGAGGTGGACTTCCCTCCTGCGCTCGACGAGGTGTTCGGGGTCACCAACAACAAGCAGACGGCTCGTAACTTCACCACCGTCGCTCTGCATTTCGACGATCTTCTTACTGAGGATGGCCAGACCGAGCAAGAGACGCGAAAGCGCATGGAAGAGGAGGGTGATCCGGCGGCGCCGTTGATCGAGATCATCGGGGCTATTCAGCGCCGTCTGCGGGACCTTCGCGGTCGGATCAAAGTCCAGCGAGCAAACACCCGCGGAGCGAGGAAGACGCGATACGACAGCACGAGCGCCGAGGTCCGCGCCACGACGGCCACGAAGGAGCGGCAGCAAGAAGGCCGCAGCGGATCGAGCGATGAGGATGAGAAGCTCGACACCGAGACCCGAATCGAGGAACTCACAACCGAATTGGTTGAGGAAGAGGGGCTCGACGAGGAAGAGGCGCGGCAGATCGCCGAGGATGCGATCGAGAACAGCAAGTTCCTGTTCACCACGTTCACTGGCGAGGGATCCAGCTTCTTCAGCGTCAAGCAGCGAGCGGGCGAGATCCTCATTCGCCTGAACAAGGACCATCCGGCGTACGAGAATCTCATCGAGGTGCTTGAGGAGGTTCCGGACGACTCCATCGACGGGGAGGACCTCCGGGATCGCTTGCTGCGTGCGCGCCGGGGACTCAAGCTGCTACTCATGGCGTGGGCTCGATACGAGGATGAGACGCAGAACGCGGCTGATCGCCGGCGGCTTCAGGATGCTCGAAATGACTGGGGCACGGTTGCACTCAAGTTCCTTGAGAACAACTAGGCGCTGGAGTGATGCCTTTCCGCGTGTCTGATCCCGGGCGGGCGGTGTTGGACCTAGCTGAGCGGGCCGAGGGGCACCTCTGGATTATCGCGCCCTTTATCAAGCAGAGAGCTCTGGATCGCATTCTTGCGGCGGCTGATGACACCATTCCGGTGGTCGTGGTGTCGAGGTGGGATCTGCTCGAGATCTACTCCGGCGTGAGTGACCTCTCCATCTGGCCAATGCTCAGGGACAGGGGATATCCGCTTGGCCTCGTGCCGAGACTGCACGCCAAGCTCTTCGCAACCGATGCAGAGATCCTCGTCAGCTCCGCGAATGTGACTGGTGCAGCTCTTGGTTGGTCTTCGGCGCCGAACGCCGAAGTCATCACGCGGCCGCACGCTGACGATGTCCTGGTGCTTCGGTCCTACCTTGCGGATCTGTGCGCCAAAGCAACTCCGGTCGACGACGACATTTATCAACGGTTCGTCGATCTGCTCGCAAGTCTTCCACCTCGGCTTCCGGCCGAAGACGACCCTGCCTTGGACGAGCTCAATGATGAGGAGCTGCCGCCCATCGAAGGCAACGCCTTGACCACCGCGCGCACGTGGCTGCCACAGAGCCGTGATCCCGAGGATGTCCTCAGGTATTACCAGGGCGAGCTGAAGATGCTGACGGGAGCGGCGAAGGCGAGTGCCGACCGCGATCTCGCGGCCCTTGAGACGCCGTGGGGGCTGGACGTCCGTCTGGTGACGGCCCACATCAGCGCCCAGCTGGTACAGGACCCGCTTGTTCGAGAACTCCGGACGTACCTGTCCGTTTCCCGACGCTTCGGGGAGGTGTCCCGGTTCGTGGGTCAGTGGGCCAGCCTGAGTCGCCAAGACGCTGATACGGCGTGGCAAACCTTGATGAGGTGGCTTGTCTACTTCCAGCCGGAGTCGTGGGCCTACGGCAAGCCTCGCCACAGCGAGATTCTTCTGTCCATCGAAGCGTCAGGTGGCTGGTGACGCGTGCCGATCCGCCTCTTCCCACTCACGAGTCTTCCACCAAGCCTACTCGTCCACGATCCTCGGCCTCTGTGCATCAACCCGTCGGGAGGGTGCGCTCATCGGTGTCGATTGCGAGACCTGACTCCGATGATCGGAGCCCCTTCTCGCCGTGGAGACCAGAGAAGACCGTGGAGTCACGGCGTATGAAGGATCGGGCTAGATCGATCGCAACTGCAAAGACGATCTTGTCAGGGTCAACATCCACGGCTAGGTGGCGAGCGTCTCGTAGAGTTCGTGCCGCGGCGTCGCTTGCGGCGACGCCGACTATCCATCGATGGCCGTCCGCATCCTGAAGGAGACACCCGCCGCTTAAGCCGGCGCACGGCCGCACTTCTGGTATAGCCAGGTTCGTCGCGGGGCCGACTCGCCCCGCCTTCCTTGACCGTGAGGTCCCGTGGCCCTCGATCTTCTTGCGCCGTTGGGCGCCGAAGAGCAGTTGCGCAGGAACTACGTGCATCAGCTCAAGCAGACGATCAACGCGTATCTGCCAGCCTACATTTTTGTGGGCGAAGCCCTGCAAAACGCGCTCGACGCCGTTCGCGATGGTGGGCCAGGTAACCATCGTATCGACATCTTGATGGATTTCGATGAGCGACTGGTCAGAGTGCAGGACAGCGGCCCGGGCTTTCCCGACAAGCCCAGCTTGTTGTTCTTGGGCGGCGGCGACAAACAGGACAAGGGGTTGGCCGGCATGGTCGGGGTCGGACTAAAGGTAGTCCTCTTTAGCTCGGACCGCTTCCAATTGCGAGCGACGAACTCGTTGAAGAGCCTCCGCGTGGACATCCAGGATGCCCATCGCTATGCCGAGGACCATCCGCCGACGATCTCCATTCCGGACCCACAACACCTTCCAGAGGATCCTGCTCCCGCTATCGCAACTGGCACGGGCACTGTCCTCGAATACCGGTTTCCGACGCTTCCCAATGGCTCTGGTATCCCCGAGCACTACCTTCGCGACGTTCATGATGACTGCTTCCTACGATCAACTCCTGACTACACAGAGTCGCTCACGAACTCGATGACGAAGAAGGCATTCCCGAGCCGACTTGCCTGCCTGGTCTCGAGTCACCTACGCCGGTTTCTTTACCTTGGTTGTACGGTCGACCGGCCAGAGTTCAAGAATCTCACTGTGTCGGTCAGATTGAAGGGGAGTGCAGAGAGACTCGGCCCGCTCGCCGAGTTTGCGGATGGCAAGACCGATGTCACGTTCGATGTGCCGCCGACGTACTTCACTGTGAAGGACTCGCTGGCTTGGGCCAAAACCCCGAAGCCAGTCATGCAGGCCGTCCCGCTTGGTGATGGAGGCACGAACCTCTCTAAGACGAAGATCGGCTTCAATCGAACGGTCTATTCGAATCAAGATGAATTTGAGCTTCTCTTGATAGATGCTCGAAGCAAGGCGAGCTCACAGCTTGCTGACTTCAAGGAGAAGCTGTTCCCCAAGCTCAAGCAAGTCACCCTGACGATTGGGCGCATCCCTCAGTTCAATCAGTACTTGCCCGGCGGGTCGCGGAGGATCATCAGTGCACGGGGAGTGGTCACTCAACATCTGATCGAGGTTTCGAGTGGGCAGAATCAGCAATACGTTCGCTGTGTCGATCTAGTGATCGAAGTCGATGCGGATCTGAACTACGGCAAGACACTTCTCACGGACATGCACCTAGTGTCCAATGTGAGGAAGTTTGTCAACGAGGCATATCGATGCACAATCCAGAACGCGGCAAGAAACTACGTCGGGATGCCGAAGACAGCCGAGTCGACGCCGGTGAAGTTCTGGACCCGCGAGCGGCTTACTGACGGTCCGGAGCTCAGTATCGCCACTGTTCCATATGATGAGAACGACGTGATCGCACTGTTCTTTGAGTTGACCGGCAAGGGCGAATTGGAGGAGTTCAGGTGGTTCGGTCTGTCATCCTGGGACACGTACGATGGACGTGCGGTGATTCGGCGGGCATCGGATCGGGGCGACTTGCTCGAGAATCCAAGCGACACGGATCTCAAGACGGTGGAATTCAAGATGCGTGGTGCTTCCATTGCTCGTGACTTCGATCGCGATGAGAAGCAGATCGACCAAGTCGACCTCGTGATCTGCTACGAGCTCGGTGACTCGCCAGTCGATATATACCAGGTGGTGAGCTGGGACGATTCTACGCTCGCCTCAAACGCTGTGGAGCCGTTCCCGCACGTCAAGCAGGTACTGCTCGACACTGTTTCAGGAAGCGAGGTCCAAATGTTGGCGCTCGTTGATGTCCTCGTCCCCGACGTCGTTGCCGAGGCGCCGGAGATTCCTGCGGAGGTCTCGGACGGTATCGACTGAGACAAGCCGGAGCGTGATCCGCTTGGGCGACGGAAATCCGTTTGGGGGCAGCCTCGGCCACGCCTGAAGGAGTCACGATGTCAAAGCAAGGTGGATCGTTGCCTCGAGGACGACGTCTACGCAGCGAAGTTCCAGACGTTCCGAACGCTGACAACCTCAACAGGGTCGAGCGCGCTGCACAGACGTCACTTCGCGCCCTTGTCGGCGAGGCAGGCGGTCGGTTCGACAGCGCGACCGCCATTCCGATCGGGAGCATCGGCGAACTCGCGGATCTGCTCGACGCGTGGGGCAGAAATCACGCGATCTCTGGAAGCGACGGTCTGTACTTCCCTGGTCGTCCCGGTCTGTGGCACGCCCTCGACCAGCTTGTGCCGCTGCAGGATCCGAACCGCTGGGACGCACTGCGCAAGGAGGTCATCCGCGAACTCGAAGCTCGAGGATGGAGGCGAGCGAGTCCGCCGCGCGGCATGGCGTTCTACCTGCCGGATTGAGGCGGGGCGAGTCGACTGGAGCACCGGGCGCCGGCGCCGCGCCCTTCGGACGTTGTCGCAGCTCGTCGGTACGATTCGCGAGGCAGCGGCCCGGCGGTCCTTGGATGCCCGGCCGGCGAAAGGGAGATGGCGGATGATGATGCCCAGACCTGAGGAGCAGTCCCTAGGTAGAAGAGTCGCGTCGGCGGCCCCCGCGCGCGAGCAGCGGTTCCTTTCCTTGGTGCGCCCATGACGGCCTTGCGAGTCGTCAGCTGGAACATGGCGCACCGTTTGGAGAACTGGGATGAGTTGCGCCGGCTGCTCGGCACCGGCCCAGCCATCGGCCTGGTGCAAGAAGCAGCCGACCCAGCAGGGAGGCCGTCGGTTCAAGATCTGTCCCTGATGCCGGGGGGCGTCGAGCCACACCCATGGTCGACGCGAGCGGGGAGTCTTCGTTCCTGGTCGACGGCGGTCGTGGCGACGTCCGACGTGGTGTGCCGGGTCCCGTCGCAGGTGGCGGTCCAGGACGCGACCGGCGATGACCTGGCATTGAGCCATCCCGGTTCCTACGCGGCCGCGGAGGTCTCAATTCCGGGTCACGACGCGCTCGGCGTCGCGAGCATGTACGGCGTGTGGGATCGTCAGGAAGGCATTGGTAGCTACTCCGAGGCAACGCTGCACCGCACGATCTCTGATCTGACGCCGTGGCTTCACCGACCCCCCGCTGGCGGTTTGGTCATCGCTGGCGATTTCAACTGCTACCTCGACTACGGCGACTGGTGGGACGGTCGGTACATGACCGTGTTCAACCGGCTGAACGCCTACGGCCTCGATCTGCTCGGCCCTACCGGAACCGAGCCTCTCGCCGGGTGTCCGTGCCGCCTCGGACCCGCATGTCGTCACGTCCAGACCTACGCCCACCATCACTCCGCGAACAGCAAGCCTTTCCAGCTCGACTTCGCCTTCGGTGACGCCGCCGTCGTCAGCAGGCTCATCGACTGCGCGGTTGACCCCGACGCGGACTTCGAAGCAAGTGACCACCTGCCCGTTGTGACCACCCTGCGCGGGAGCGACGAGTAGTGCGCATCGCGACCTGGAACCTCGAGCGACAGTGCGGACCCGATCGACTGGATCTCGTCCGCGAGTGCAACCTCGATGTGCTCTGCGGCCAAGAGGTGACCAGCGCGGCCTACGAAGCGATGGTTGCATCGGGCCTCTTCGGGTGGAGTGTCTTCTCGCTCGACCACAGGCCTCGACTCCTTCGGGCCAGCCGCAGCGAAACTCTGGGCTGTGCCGTGTTTGGCCGCGCCGGAATCCGCCTTCGTGCGTCGGGCATCCTGCCGTGGCTGACTCGCCCTGAGAAGCTCGCATTCGCCGTCGTGGACCTACCCGGGTGGAAACAACCGGTCACGATCGCGAGCTACCACGCCTCGCCTGGGGAGGGGAAGCCGGAGGCCACGATGCAGGTTGCGCACTGGCTTGAGCTGCTCTTCGAGCCCGCCTTGCTCGGGTTAGACGCCAACTCACCGAAGATGGACCACCCCGATCCTGAGCGCTCCGAGTTCTACTGGCAGGAGCCGCCGTACGAGCGTTGCGAGCCGGCCCTGATCGGGCCTCCATCGAAGCGCCGACACGGGCTTGAGGACTGCCTTCGCTCGTGGCTGACCGGGAATCCCTCAGCGTTGGAACAGATCACTCGGGAGCGTCCCAACGGACCGCTTGCCGTCTCATACGATCGCCACCCGGCCCCGGACGGGTACACGCCATCCCGATACGACAGCCTCTGGGCCTCCCGAGAGTTCGACGTGACCTCGGTCGAGCATCGATGGGACGACGGGCTGCGGCTGCCCCACGGCGGAAGCGACCACGCCATGGTCATCGCCGACCTGAAGCACACGGCGAGCCGTCCTCGTCGCGAGGGGGAGGACATCGTCGACCACTTGCGGCGACTCGAGGTCATCGAGGATGGAACCACGTTCACCTTCGCCTCGGACCTTCTCGCCAGTGAGAACGATCACGCGCTCGTCACGGGCTTCATAGCGGAAGACGAAAGGCGTGGCCGGGCAGCATGGTCCAATCGCGGCGGCCCGAAGACGCTCGTCTGGGAGGCGGACGGCGCGGTGCATACGGTGTCCGGTCTCGCCCGGGCCATCTGCGCCGGGGCAGGAGCCGCGATGCCAGCTCGGCCCGCCGGGCCCCATTGGTGGGTCGGACCCGGCGGCCGGAACCTCGTCCGCATCAGCACCGACCTCGGCGCGTGACAGGCGGGCGTGGCCTACTTAACTCTGACCGGATCCTCACGGTCCACGGCCATCCAGCAGGTTCGCAGCCGGGCGGATGCGACCTTGGATGTCACACCCTCCGTGCATAGTGATTGTGTGACGTCGAACAGCTCGACCACGTTCCCGTGGCCCACCGGGACGAGCACCGGCGGATGACCCGCAACCGGAGGTTTCTGTGGACGGCAGCGGTTGCTCCAACGTAGGGGTCCCTGCGATGGTCACATCCACCCTCGCTCGGGCGTTTTCGGCACGCGATGATGCGGGCGCCAGGTCTTTCGTCGCGCTCGCTTGTGGGCTCCGTTGATCAAGATCCCCGACGGCCTCGACATCTGTGATCAGCCCTTTCCGCCGGCTGTACGGCGCTTCTACTGGCTCCGGGACGGCCTGCGCGAGGTGGATGATCCTGAAATCCAGCGGCCAGGGGTCGTGCTCCTTGAAGCGCTTCCGGGCGAGGACCTCGCCGTCGCCACTCGATCGACAACCGAGAAAGCAGGTGTCTTCCACGCGCGGAATCGTGACGCGGGGCTCAACAAGGACGGTTGGTTCTCGCGGCTCCGCTGGGTCTCGCCCGACCTCTGGACCCCAAACAACGCTCAGTCGATCGACCTGACGCTGGACGAAGAGACGTACTGCTACCTGCTGAAGGACTTTCTGCCGTGAGCGCCATTGACGAGCTCAACGACGGCAAGCCTGGAGCCGAGTTCGTGGAGCTCCTTCGCCGCGTCATCCGAGGAGTTGGACCCAGCGAGGGCTTTCCAGCACCTGAGGGTCACCACCGCTGGGACGGCCCCGCGGTCATGACCTGCATCGCCGACTTCTTCGCGTCAGCGCAGACGCAGCGTCGGCTGAAGGACCTCTCGACCTGTCCCAACGACCAGGCACTGAAGGCGAAGCTTCACCCCACCATGAGGAACTTCCTCGCCGACCAAGGTAGGAAGACGACGGTCGGGCGGCTGGTGCTTCGGTTCAACGAGGTTCTGGGACGAACCGATGGCTTCGATCGCTGCGGACCGTGCTGGGGGCGCACCGGTGACCCCACGGAGGCCGCTGAGGTTGACCGGGATGCGCTGATCGCCGCGGTTAGTAACGTTGAGGTGGTCGTCCCGACTGCGTACTCAAAGGGCGGTCGAAAGAGCCCCGAACTCGATGCGGCGTCGGTCATTCGTGTCACCGACGCGGCACTCACCGCAGCGGGAGGACGACTGGCCCCAGCAGTGCTAGCCGACGTTGCCGCGGTGCGACTCGGCATCCGTGACCTGCCCCTATCACTCGACGCGGCCGGGTTCAGCCATCCGCCGCCGACTCTCAGCGACGTCAAGGACTCTGTGCATGTCGACGCACTCGTCGCTGACGGTGTCTCGAAGGTGCTCAGCCGGCTCAATGATCGACATCTCGTGACGCTGGGTGCGCCGGAGGCGTCCTCGGTCGAGCTGGGTGGCATGCTCGGCGTCAGCCCATCGATGGCGAACAAGATCAAGAATCGAGCGATCGCAGTCATGAGCGACGAACTCGCGGGCGAGGACGGCGGAGAGATGGTCGCCAACGCGGTCTTCGACCTGGCAAGATCCTGGCTGGAATCGTGGACGGTCGACGATGATCCGACGTAGTGAACCCGTGATGTCCAACCACGCCTTCGCCCACCCACTGGACAGCGACCTTCTCGAGTTCGTAGAAGGAACGCTTCCCGCCTCCGAGTCGGGTCCCATCGACGAGCATCTCGCCGGCTGCGTCCTGTGCCGGATCAAGCGTCAGCGTCTCGCCCACGCGCCACCTCTCGACCTCACTGGGGTTGAGGACGTGGTGCTCCCGACCTTCACCCCGATTCGTTCCGAACCCCTTAGTGGCTCGGAAGCCGTTCGTGGCGACCTGTGGTCCACAGCGAGCGAGGACACCGCGATCGTGCTGATCCGATCAGTCCGGGAGAACGACTGGGGCGTCGTCGTCGTGCCCGTCATCTTGGACGTGGAGGTGGCCGACAGCGGAGCGCTCGTACTCGACGAGATTGCGTCCCCGCTTGACACACCGATGGCCATCTACGAACACATGACGATCAGCCTGCCGTTGACCGCGTTGGCTGCCCGACTCGTCCCTGTGCGCGCCGGGATCGACCTGTGGAGCCTCGCCGCCGGCGATCCCGGGGTTACCCGAGGCTCCGGCCTGCAAGGTGCAACCGATCCTCGTATCGAGTTGCGGCAGTACCTCGCCGACCGTCTGGTGGCCCTGGACCCCCACGACGCCCAGGACCTTGCTAACGACCCGGAGAACTCACGCGATTCCGCTCCTGAGCTACTGAGCGAGGATGAGATCTTCCAAGAGCTGGTCCGAGGCTTCTACGGCAAGCCGACTGAGGCCGTGCAGATCTCACTCGAGCTCGCGGCGACCGTTCCGTCGTCTTGGCGCGGGATCGTGAGGGTGCACAAGTTCAACCAGGCCGTACTCCTCATCGACACTGCCAACGGCTTGGATGACGAGGATCGCCACTTCGCAGTGTCGCTCTGCGATGAGTTCCATGGGTCTGCGGTCGCAATCATGGCCGACGCTGACCGCGGCCGAACCGACATCTATCCGCGGTCTTACCTCGTCGGTGAAACCAGCATCGAGAGTGGCGAGGTCGTGACGGGCCCGCTCCTCACGGGTCAGATGGTCGATGTGATCGAGCGGTACCTCGACCATCTGACGGAGATCCCGTACACGGCGGGGCAGCAGTTGGAAACGAAACACCTCGTCGACCCCAAGGAGATCCTCGCGTCCAAGGTTGCCGACGCACTGTCCGAACAAGTCTCCGGCGGCGACTCAGCCACGACCCCCTCGAAGAAGAAGGGCTACCAGTCGGTAGCTGCCGACGGAGACGCGCTCACGGCGATCCTTCAGGCAGCCTTCTCGGGCGAGCTCGACCTCCAGGCGATCAGGGACTTGTCAGGGCTCGAGGAGCAGGAATGATCACTCTCGTCCGGCTTTCGAACTGGCGTGCATACCGCGACGTCGAACTGCAGATGGAGTCCGGTACGACGTTCCTCGTCGCGATGAACGGGGTTGGGAAGTCGTCGCTACTGGAGGCGGTCCGGTGGGTCTTCACGAGCACATCGAAGCCCGATGCAGAGTGGATCCGAAAGGGAGAGCGCACCGCCGAAGTTGAAGTGCAGCTCTTGGCCGAGTCAACTCCCATGCGCATCAAGCGTCACCTCAGCCTCGGCGATGGAAAGAAGCCACTGAAGACGCCGAAGGCCGAGGTTCAGACTTGGATCGGCGACGACGAAGTGTCGGAGGACGCGTTCTTCGACCGCCTCACTGCCGCGTGGGGCGCTGAAAATGAGTTCGTGACTCGGATCGCCTTCCTCGACGACCGCCTCATCCAGCAGGACGACGAACCCAACCTTCGCGCTCACCTATGCCAGGCATTCGAGCTCGACCACCTCGAGACCGAAGCGAAGCGCCTCGTCCCGGAGATTGCGTCCGCGCTGAAGCTTGCGAACGCCGCGCACCAGTCGATCAAGGTGGCGAAGCGAGACTTGGACGCCGCCGAACAGGCAGTAGTTGCTCAGACAGGAGCTCTGAGTGCTGCGCGTGAACAGGAGACCGTGCTCCGAGACAAGGCCCGAGCAGCAGCGGAGGCTCTCGAGCGAGCTTCTGCCAATGCCAACGAACGCGCACGCTTGGTGAAGTGGGATGTCGACGCGGAATCAATCATCAAGGATGCGGAACCGCACGCCGGGCCGATCTCACCCGGGACGGACCTCGCCGCAGTCCTGCGAGCGGCTCGGCATGCAGCCGAGCGGCAAGCCGAGGACGCGCGGGATGAGAAGTCTCGGCTCACCGAGCGAATCACATCGCTTGAGACTGCGCTGCGTGCGCTGGAGGGAGCGGAAAGCGAGTGCCCAGTGTGTCGGAGGCCGCTCGACGGCGACAGCCGTGCTCACGCTCGCGAGGTTCATGCCCGCGATCGAGAGCTAGCGGAGGAGCAGCTACTCGACGTCAACGTCGAGCAGCCCACGATTTTGGTGGCTGCTCTGACGAACCTTGTGAGCCGCGCCGAACGGCTCGGTGACCGTCCACCCCAAGTTGCTGAGGACGACATGGACGTCCGTGAAGCCCAACGTGCGTCGACCGAAGCCCAGAAGGAGCTCGAGATTCACCTCGGCGAACTTGGGAGCCTTCAGACACAGCTCACGGCCATTGCCGCAGATCGTGATCGACTCGCAAGTGAAGCGGACTCAACAGATGTCGCCGTTGCCCTGTTCAGATACCACGCACATCTGACCGCGGCGAAGACGTCGCTGGAAGCGACTGTCTCGGAGGTCCTGGCAACCCAAGTTGGGCCGGTCGGAACTGAAGTGAGCAACCGATGGACAGGGGTCTTCCGGAACAGGCCCGGCCTGGTCGTCGATCTGGACGGCAGCATCAGTCGCGACCTCAACGGCGACAAGCTCCCGTACAAGTCGTTCAGCAACGGCGAGAAGACGGTCGCAAGACTCTTGTTTCGTCTAGCCACGCTCATCACCACGACGAACGTGCCGTTCTGCTGGATCGACGAGCCCCTCGAGCACCTCGATGACAAGTCGAAGCTGCTCGTGGCGCGAACGCTCGCGATGTTCGGCCGCGACGGTCTGGTCAAGCAGATCTTCGTGACTACCTTCCAAGAGGAACTGGCGATCACCCTCGAGTCGAACAAGTCCGAAAAGGTGCGGCTCGAGTACCTGGGTACCGAGCAGGTCGTCGCGTAATCGGACAGAGCGGTGGCTGAGCACACACGTTCCGACGTGTGTACCTGGCGAGGGCCGACGGTCGGCCCAGTCAGGAAGCATCGCAATGTTGAAGCCAGCCGAGGACCTCCGTCCTCCCAGTCACGAGGACGGTGACGAGCTGCGCCCCGGCGAGAAGCTCACCATCGTCATCGACAGCAAGAAGTACCGGGCTCCGGCTCGGGTCATGACCGGAACGCAGCTCCGCCGACTCGCCGATCCCGACATCGGCCCCGACTTCGATCTCTGGCAGGAAATCCCGGGCGGCGAGGACAACCTCGTCGGTGACCACGAGCGCGTCAAGCTCGCCGACGGCATGGGCTTCTACAGCTCGAGCTGCGAGATCAACCCGGGTTGAGCGGCATGCTGACCGCCACCTCCACCACCAAGCTCCGTCCCGCCGACCAGGCGTACCTCGACGAGCACTTCGTCTGGGATGCCACAGTCGAGGGCGGAATGGTCTGCGTGACCATCGCGGCCTACTCGCTGGCCGCCGGCCTCACGCCGGCGGCCACGACGCTCCTGGTGCGCCTTCCGTCGGGCTTCCCCGATGTCGCGCCGGACATGTTCTGGCTCTCCGAGCCCGCGACCCGCTGCGACGGCACGGTCATCCCGGCGACAGACGTTATTGAGCCCCACCTCGCCCGCACCTGGCAGCGCTGGTCACGGCACATCGCCGGGCAGTGGCGGCCGGGGACTGATGACCTCCGCAGCTACATGGCGTACATCCGCAGTTGCATCCAGAAGGCCGCCGCGTGATCGGACGCAACACGATCGTGTTCACGGCGAAGTTGTTCGATGTGGCGTGCACCGGCGCGGAATCCGTGATCGCCCGTCGCGTTGACAGTGATCGTGGAGCGCTGCTGCTCGCAAGCCGCATCGGTGCCGACGCCGGGTCCGATGAAATGGTGGTTCCACTCGGGGCGAGCGGTGTCGAACTCTCTACCTCCTTCGTCGGGGGAGTTCTGCCCGACGGCCTTGCCGGGTCGGTTCGCGTGGATGCCGTGAGGGTGCTCGACCACCGCTGGCGTGTACTTCTATCCGCCGGGGGTGTCGATGGACCCGGTTCGGCGTTTGACCGGCAGATCCGGGCGTTCGGCACTGACGGCCAACGCCTTCTCGCTCAACTCCGAGTCGGCGTCGTCGGTGCCGGAGGGACCGGGTCAGCCGTGTGCGAGCAACTCATCCGTCTCGGGGTCGGCGAACTGCTCGTGAT
>Ga0075021_10000307_pt1 | contig 26980 bp, 23 predicted proteins | sample ColStrG_CSR_2012_FD_72749 | JGI IMG/M metagenome (GOLD analysis project Ga0075021, IMG submission 72749) | Freshwater sediment microbial communities in response to fracking from Pennsylvania, USA - Cold Stream Run_MetaG_CSR_2012 | ecosystem: Environmental > Aquatic > Freshwater > Creek >...
CCTAATATATTTTCCCCATGACCGAAAAAATCCTGGCAATTCTGTTTGTTTTCATAAAGTCGGTTGTAGCGGCAACGGGCTACGGTGGGATTACCCTGCTGATGGCGATCGAGTCGGCGTGTATTCCTTTGCCTTCCGAGCTGATCATGCCGTTTGCCGGTTATCTGGTGTATGAAGGCTCGATGAAACTGGTGTGGGCGGCCACAGCGGGGGCGATCGGGTGCAACCTCGGGTCTTTGGTAGCTTACGAAATAGGCCGCTACGGCGGCCGGCCGCTGGTGGAGAAATACGGCCGCTGGATTCTGATGGGCCGGCGCGAACTGAACTGGGCAGACTACTTCTTCCTGCGCTGGGGATACCTGGCGGTCTTGATTGCGCGCCTGCTACCCGTGGTTCGCACTTTTATTGCATTGCCCGCGGGAATCGCCGGCATGCCTCGCGGACGCTTCCACATTTACACCTTTTTAGGCTCCTGGCCCTGGTGTTTCGGTCTGGCCTGGTTGGGCATGAAACTGGGAGAAAACTGGCGAGGCTTGGGCAAGTATTTCCATCAGTTCGACCTGATCATTGGTGTGCTGCTGGTGGCAGGAATTATCTGGTTTGTGCGGTCGCACTGGCAGAATAGAATTCGAACCGCGGAATAGAGACACCTTGGAGATCGAGCCATGAAGGTACTCCTGCTCTTGCTGAGCGCGTTCCTGATGAACACCGCCGCACTTGCCCAGACCATGCCGGCGGGTTCCGACAAGCCGTTCGTGGTGGAGTACTACTACAAGACAAAATGGGGACACGCCGACGAGTTCCTCCGGTTGTTCAAGAAGAATCATTACCCGCTGCTCAAAAAAGAAGTTGAGATGGGGCGCATGCTCAAGGTGTGGATGGATCAAACCCGCTACCACACCACCGAAGACGGTCGCTGGGACTATCGTGTGACCATCGTCTTCAAGAACTCAACCGTAGCCAACGAACCCTTCGACGAGGATACCTTGAAGAAGCAACTCTTTCCCGACCAGCAAACCTATGAGCGTGAGGAGCAGCGCAGGTTCGAAATCCTGGACGCGCACTGGGATTTGCCGGTGAGAATGATGGATCTGGACAGTAAGTAAGACCAGTGGTCAGTTCCCAGTTCCTAGACTGGTGAACAACTGAAAACCGGGAACCGAAAACTGACTACTGGTTTTACCCATTCGCATTGCCTGCGCAGCCGTTCACTGTCCCCACGGTTGCAAATGCTGACTCGATACGAGAACATAGCTGTTCGCCTACATCCCAAGGAACCAATAAGGAAGCAGCCCAAACATGCCTACGCGGCCGAAGAACGCGACCCCGAAGACCGAGTCCAAGCTCACAAGCAACGGAATCCAGGCGCCCAAGGGTAAGCTGGGAGTAATGATTCCCGGCATGGGCGCAGTTGCCACCACGTTCGTTGCCGGAGTTGAAGCAGTTCGCAAGGGGATCGCCAAGCCCATCGGTTCACTCACCCAGATTGGAACCATCCGGCTAGGGAAGCGCACCGATGCCCGCTCTCCCAAGCTTAAGGAATTTGTTCCGCTGGCCAACCTGAATGATCTGGTCTTCACCGGCTGGGACATTTTTGAAGACAACATGTACGCGGCCGCGGCGAAGGCGGGAGTTCTGGAGTCCCAACTGCTCGAACAGGTGAAACCTTTTCTCAGTTCAATCAAGCCGCGTAAAGCGGTCTTCGACCACAACTATGTAAAGAAGCTCGACGGGCCCAACGTCAAGAAGGGCAAGAACAAGATGGACCTGGCCGAGCAGGTGCGCGACGACATCCGCGAATTCAGGAAGAGCTCCGGAGCCACCCGGCTGATCACCATATGGTGCGGCTCGACAGAAACTTTCCTTGAACCCACCGCAGCCCACGAATCGGTGAAATCATTCGAGAAGGCGCTGATCCAGAACGATGAAGCCGTCGCGCCTTCGATGATCTACGCTTACGCTTCGCTGATGGAAGGTGTGCCCTTCGCCAACGGCGCGCCCAACCTGACAGTGGACCTTCCGGTGATGCAACATTTATCGCGCGAGAACGCGGCGCCGATCTGCGGCAAGGACTACAAGACCGGGCAGACTTTGATCAAAACCATTCTGGCGCCCGGATTCAAGGCGCGCATGATCGGGCTGAACGGCTGGTTCTCCACCAACATTCTGGGCAATCGTGACGGTGAAGTGCTGGAGGATCCAGGGTCTTTCAAAACCAAGGAGGAGTCGAAGCTTTCGGTGCTGGAGCACATTCTGCAGCCTGAACTCTACCCCGAGCTGTATGGCAACTTCACCCACAAGGTTCGCATCAACTACTACCCGCCGCGCGGCGACAACAAAGAAGGCTGGGACAACATTGACATCTTCGGATGGCTCGGCTATCCCATGCAGATTAAAGTCGACTTCCTGTGCCGCGACTCGATTCTGGCTGCGCCCCTCGTTCTCGACCTGGTACTGTTTCTCGATCTGGCACAGCGCAGTACGCAATTGCGCGGGCTGGGAATCCAGGAGTGGCTGAGCTTTTACTTCAAGTCTCCCATGACCGCACCGGGACTTTACCCGGAGCATGATCTGTTCATTCAGCTGATGAAACTGAAGAACACTCTTCGCCACCTGAAGGGGGAAGAGCTGATCACACACCTGGGATTGGAATACTACGACTGATTTTCACCCCGAGATATTGAGCAGCGAGAAAAAAGGAGATTCGTGAATGGCCACCAAGATTGCGAAGACAGCGGATCGTAAGAAGGAAATGGACACGACCAAGAGTACGGATTGTCCTAAGTGCGGCAAAGCCACGCGTATCGTGAAACGGGTCAAAGATCGCGAACGCGGTGTTCCCGGCGGAATCTTTATTTCCTGCTCGGCTTGTGACTTCTACGAAAAGCTCTAACTAGACCCGCAAACTCCGTAAAAGCACGCACAGTCGGGAAGGGCACGACGTTCAGTCGTGCCGTAACGTCGCTTAAGCCGGATTCTCGGCACGGCTGAAGGCCGTGCCCTTCTCGACCCTGACAATTTCCAGCTTTTCAATGGTATTGAACTGGGTCCAGCAGGCAGCTAGGCGCTCACTGCCAGACTCATCTGCTCCAGGATGGCCCGCGCTTCACTGCCTGGGTTGGCTGCGGCGGTGATCGGGCGGCCTACCACAATGTAGCTGGCGCCGGCGGCAATCGCTTCAGCGGGCGTTACTACGCGGCTTTGATCTCCGTGGTCCTTGCCCGCCGGACGGACGCCCGGAGTCACAATCAGGAAATCCTCGCCCCGCGCGGACCGCAATTCGGAAGCCTCCAGGGCGGACGCGACCACGCCCTGACATCCGCTGCTGAGAGCGAGCGCTCCCAGGCGCAACACCTGGTCCACTACCCTGGCGCGTATACCAATCTTGTCGAGATCCTGATCATCCAGGCTGGTCAGGACGGTCACTCCGAGCACTATCAGCGAGGGGCTAACGCTGCGGGCGGCCTCTACCGCGGCGCGCAGCATCTTGCCTCCACCAGCCGCGTGCACCGTGACCATTCCTGCGCCCAGCTCGGCCGCCTCGCGCACGGCGGCAGCTACCGTGGTAGGAATGTCGTGATATTTCAGGTCCAGGAAGACACGCCGTCCAGAGCTGACCAGGTCCCGCACCACGCGGGGCCCTTCGGCGGTAAACAACTGCATCCCCACCTTGTAAGTCGATGCAGAGTCCCCAACGGCCGCCACGATCTTCTGGGCTTCGGCGGCGGACGATACATCCAGAGCGACGATCAGATGCTGACGCGGATCGTACATCTTCAACCCATACATCAGGGGGAGTTTAACGGATTTACTGCCGGGATGCTACTTCGTAGCGGAGGGCTGCAGTCACCACAGGCGGTTGCGCGATTTTCTGCCTTACCACGTCCAGGCGCACCCGCTGCAAGCCCTGAGACCTGAAGTGGAGTACCTGCGCCGTATTGTAGGACAGGTCGATAATTCGTCCCGGAACTACCGGTCCGCGGTCGTTTATACGCACTACCACAGCCCGGCCGTTACTCAGGTTGGTTACCCGCACGAAACTGCCCAGGGGCAGCGTGGGGTGGGCAGCCGTGAGGTCGTACATGTTGTACGGCTCACCGCTGGCTGTGGGCCGGCCTTGAAAGTAGTCGCCGTACCACGACGCCGTCCCAATTTGATACGCCTTGTTCCGGGCTACCTTGCCCGGGTGAATGTTATTTCGGGTGTTCACGGACTCTGAGCTGGTTGGCCGCTGAGCCGCTCCTAAGCTGGCAACCAGTAAGACAGTTGCCAGGGTACGAGCTATATTTCCTCGCATTCGGTCACCTCACGTCTCTAGGTCGTTCCTCCCCTACCACCGCCAAGGATTTGACAAGGCTACCCGCCCCCGGAGGCCCTGTCAACCCGGATTTATCTGTAGCAAGATTATTATCTGGTAATAGATGTCTTACGTAACATACTGTTAACCTTGATGAATCGTACCCATATCGCTGTAGATAATAGCTTTATATATTTATAAATTAGTAAACATAACCGGAGGGCACCTCCAAGGCAATAATTACCTGGTATTTGTTTTCAATCGGTTACGACCATTACCTCAGTTTATCTTTAGGTAATATCCGGCTCAAGATCCGTCGGGATGTGGACGAGGCATGGGCGAACCGCACAACCGAATTTGCAAGCGACCGGCTTTCCTTTAGATTGCCTTTATGACCCAATCTCCACCCGTCGTTCTGACGATTGCCGGCTTTGACCCCTCCTCCGGGGCTGGGGTGACGGCAGATATCAAGACTATCGCCGCCCACGGCTGCTACGGGGTCGCCTGCATCACTGGGTTGACGGTCCAGTCCACCGCCGGGGTGCGGCGGATCGAGGTCGTGAGCGCGGAGCTGGTAACCGAGACCCTCAAGGAACTCACTTCCGATATCGAAATCTCGGCGGTCCACATCGGCATGCTGGGTTCGGGAAAAGTGGTACGCGCGGTCGGTGATTTCCTGAAGAAAACCCAACTTCCAAACGTGGTTTTGGATCCAATCGTTAAGTCCTCATCCGGCGCAGACCTGATCGACGCCAGTGGTGCGCGGCTCCTGATCGAGTACCTGTTTCCGTTGGCCAGCGTGATAACGCCCAACGTGGAAGAGGCAGCGGCCATGACCGGTCTTGCAGTCACGAATCTGGAGCAAATGCGGGTCGCCGCGGGTGCCCTTCACACCATGGGCGCCGCCTGTGTGGTTATCACCGGTGGGCACCTCGAAAGGGCAATTGAGCTGTTGAGCTTTACTGGACGGCGGGGTGTGGAGCAGGAGGTTTTTAAGTCTGACCGCCAAACTTCGAATTCCACTCATGGCACCGGCTGCGCTTTTGCCACCGCCATGGCTTGCCATCTGGCGCGGGGCCGCGGACTGCCCGAAGCCGTCCTGCTGGCCAAAGCCTACGTTTCAGCCGCGATCGCCAATGCCCATCCCCTGGGACGCGGCATCGGCCCAGTCCACCATCTCTATCGCATGTATCAGCAAAGGCGGGTCGTGATCAATGACCCGACGTAGTGGCGGCTCATGGAGCGACGGGCTTGCGTGTTCTTAGGAAAGAGTTGGCCTACGGCTTGGTGTCGGGCCTTTTCTTCAGCAGCAGGCCGGCGGTGAACGCGGCGATTGCCCCCAGGAGCCATTGCATCCGGTAGGACTGGACCGCCTGGAAATCGTTGAAGGTCTGAACGCTATAAATGATGCTCACAGCCACCGCGGCCATCACCAGACAGGCCATCCCGGCGACGAACGCAATCAGCGCGGCTGTAGATAGTCCGAGGGCGCGTTTGATGTTGTGAAACTGGAGGTAGAGTGTCCAGTGTGCGGTAGAAGTCCGTACTTCCCGGGACATTCCGCAAACATGGCAGAAAAGCGATCCGACCATAAACTCGCTGCTACAGCCGTCGCAAACTTCCACCATGCCCGGGCGGGCCGCCACGGGGTGGACTACCGGTGGCCGCCAGAATTCGTGCTGCGCATCATGCACCACGTCGGACATAACACACACCTCGATGCTTTTATGTTCGCAAGCCAGTAACCAAAAACTGAAAAACCGTAACTTATTGAAATGTCAGTTCCTTGCAGGTTGAGGCTGGAGCCCCCAATCTCAAGTTGAGCAAGAATTACCGCTTGCACTAGGAAAGATGCGCCCAAACGACTGTGAAAATGTTGATGATAAAAAGCTAATCTGAACGGCTGATTATAAGCACAGTTCTTGCTTGTAATCTGGGCTGAGCCTTGACCTTCTTGGTTCGCTGAGAAACTGGCAGCTTCAGGTAAACTAAGGTTCAACGACCCTTGAACGAGAGTTGATTGCTTTTTTCTAATACACCCCGCGTGTTCCTGTTTCTGGCTAGCCTCCTGCTCGCTCTTCAGTTGACGGCGCTGGCGGCGCCGCCCGAGGCGCCGGGATCGCTCGCCTACCGTCCCCACGATCCGCAAAATCTGAGCGCGTTCAACCACTTTTACAATCTCGACTACGACCACGCGATACAGGAATTTGAGCAGGTTCTAGGCCGGCATCCTGACGATCCCTTCGCCATTAACCACCTGCTGACAGCCGTGCTGTTCCGCGAGCTTTACCGCATGGGCGTTCTGGACACCGGAGAATACGCCAACGACAGTTTCATTTCCGCCGCACACCGCCCGGCTGACCCAAAAATTAAGCAGCAGATCAAAGACCTGGCGGCGCGGGCGTTCGACCTAGAGGAGAAACGGCTGAACGCGAACCCGAACGATGTGGAAGCGCTTTATGCTCGCGGTGTCACCCGCGCCCAGTTCGCGACCTACACGGCGCTGGTGGAACGCGCCTGGTTTTCGGCTTTGAGGAACGCAGTAGGGGCACGGCACGACCATGAGCGCGTGCTCGAACTGGCGCCGAACGTGGTCGAGGCAAAGTTGATCGTAGGGGCGCACAATTACGTCGTGGGAAACCTGCCCTGGGGGGTGAAAATCGCGGCTTCCACCGTGGGCCTGGGAGGAAACAAGGAAAAGGGCATTCAGTACCTCAAGGAGTGTGCCCAGGGAAGTGGAGAAACCAGCGTGGACGCGCAGATCCTGCTGGTGGTGTTTCTCCGCCGCGAGCACCGCTACGATGAAGCCTTGCCCATTGCGCGTGGGCTGATTCCTCGCTTTCCCCAGGATGTGCTCCTGGCCCTGGAAGAGGGACACCTGCTGCGCGCGGCGGGCCGCATTCAGGAAGCGGAGGCCGTCTATCGGAAAATCTGGCAGGCAGGCCGGGAAGGACGCTATCCCACCTCTCACTACGAAATCGCCGCCCTCAGCCTGGGGGATTTGCTGCGCAGCCAGAAGGACTACAGCGGAGCGACGGCCGCCTACGAACAGGTAGGACAGGTTTCGCAGCCCGATCCCGCAGTCCTGCAAAAAGCCAACCTGGGCGCGGGAGAGATGTACGATCTGCTGCAAAAGCGCGATCTGGCCCTGGCAAAATACCAGGCCGTTGTGGCCAATGGCGAAAGCACTCCCCCCGCTGATACCGCGCGCAAGCGCATGAAAGAGGCTTACCGGGAGAACTAGCCAAGGAACATTTTGGCCGCCGGAACCGTATCTAAAATGGGATCCGCGAATCGAATTGCAGGAGGACACATATGTACTGCAACTACTGCGGCAAAGTAATTCAGGATGATGCCAACCATTGTGCTTACTGCGGCACGCGAGTCGGCGGCGTAGCGGCTCGAAAACGCCTGGTCCGCCCTCGTGCCGACCGCAAGATTGCGGGTGTCTGCGCCGGATTCGCCGAATATTTCGATCTGGATGTAACCCTGGTGCGATTGGTGTGGTTGCTCGTCGCGGTCATGACCGGTATCGGCATTCTGTCCTATCCCATCGCATGGATCGTCATGCCGGAAGAACCCGCGACCGCAGAAGTACCGGAAGGTGTGCACGCTACTCACTGATGGAAAGCCACTGGGCCGGCATTTCCCCGTGAATCTCTTCTTTGCGAACTCGATGTTCTTCTCCGCGTCCTTTGCGGTTTAAGATCTTTTCTGGCTTTTAATATTTCCGCAAGATGATCCACCTCAAGAGCGACGACGCAGACATCGCGTACCAAATTCTTGGGACCGGACCGCCGGTCGTACTTCTGCACCCTTTTCCAGCGCATCACGGACTCTGGCTTCCCGCGGCTAAAGCTCTTTCGTCGCGCTACCAATTGATTCTTCCCGACCTGCGCGGACACGGTGAATCCGGTGCAGGCGAAGGCCCGGCCACAATGCAGAAGCACGCCGCCGATCTTGCCCGCATTCTGGATCACGCCGGCGTGGGACGGGTTCCGCTGGCCGGAGTTTCGATCGGTGGATATGTGTTGTTCGAGTTCTGGCGGCGCTACCGTGGGCGGGTGGCTGCCCTGGCGCTGTGCAACACCAAGGCTCAGCCAGATTCTCCCGAGGCCAGAGCGGCACGACTGCAGACCGCGACCGAGGTATTAGAGCGCGGCACCGAGCCGTTCTTCGAAGGCATGAGTCTTAAACTGCTGGGCAAGACCACGCGGGAGAGTCGTCCCGACCTGGTGGAGGGCGCGCTGGACATGATGCGCAAGATGTCCGCTGGAAATGTGGCCCTGGTGCAACGAGGAATGGCGGAGCGACCCGATTCGCTGCCCGACCTGAAGACCATCAACGTGCCTGCGTTGATCGTTACCGGAGACGAAGACGTTCTGACAGGTCCACAGGAAGCGGAGTTGATGCGACAAAATATTCCGGGCAGCCAAATGAAGATCATCCGCCGAGCCGGTCACTATTCGCCGTGGGAACAACCAGAAGAAGTCGGCCAGTTGCTGCGCCAGTTCTTCGACTCGGTTCACGGTGGGTAAGCGACTCGCCCGGCTTTGCTACAATTCTCGCCATGATCTCTACTGCGACGATCGATGCCTTCCTGGTTCCGGAAAAGACGGTAGTCAATGCCAAGGGTGACGGACCCGCCCTCGACGTCAGCAGCGCGGCCAGCCGGGTCTTCCTTCTGACCCTGGACATCACCAACATCATTGAGCAGGAATCGCTCGACGTGAGCATTTATGGCTCCGCAGACGGCGCAGCGTGGGCGCCGAAACCTGTAATCGCTTTTCCGCAGAAGTTCTACCGCGGCCCGCATCCACTGCTGCTCGATCTGAGCGGGCACGGCGAGGTAAAGTTCGTCCGCGCGCATTGGGAGGTCAACCGCTGGGGACGCGGCACCGGAACCCCGATGTTCGAATTCCATCTCGCCATCAAGGAAGTGCCGCCGGATATCTTGAAGGAAGCCACAGCGGAAGCTAAAGCACTGGCCTAGCCGCCAACCGAAATATGCTGCACGTCCTCGCGCGCGAGTCGCCCGCGCCCACACACTCCGTCCGGAGGTTGGGAGGGCACGACTTCAGTCGTGCCGGTAGTCTGAAATCGGCTCCGGCTTTAGCCGCTGCGGTTTCGCTGGTCACGGTATCCGCTATATTGAAACCTGCGTGAAGAAAGACTCAACAGTCATTGTGCGCCCCGCCCGAAGTGTTGCGGGATCGCTGCGCCTGCCCGGCGATAAATCTATCTCGCACCGCTACGCCATGCTGGCAGCCATAGCGGAAGGCACATCCCGTCTGGAGAATTTTTCGACCGGAGCGGATTGCGCCAGCACCTTGGGCTGTGTGAAAGCGTTAGCAGTGGAGTGGCAGCGGGATGGAAACACGGTTGTCGTGCGGGGGAGCGGTCTGAAACTACAATCGCCCGCTTCTTCTCTGGATTGCGGCAACTCCGGCTCAACTATGCGTATGTTGAGCGGCATCCTCGCGGGTCAGGAATTTACCAGCGCGCTCACAGGCGACGAGTCTCTTTCCCGGCGACCGATGGCGCGAATCATCGCCCCCCTCGAAATGATGGGAGCAAAGATCACATCCCAGAATGGAGGCCGCCCGCCACTGCACGTTACCGGGGGAAAACTGAAGGGGATCACTTACAACATACCGGTCGCCAGCGCGCAGGTGAAGTCATGTTTGCTGTTTGCCGGATTGTTTGCGGTTGGTGAGACGGCGGTTATTGAACCAGTGCGCACCCGCGATCACGGTGAGCTAGCCCTTCGGGCCTTTGGCGCCGAACTGGTTCAGAGAGGCAATGAAGCGCGGATCAAAGGTGGACAAAAGCTGCGCGCCATCGAAGCTGAAATCCCCGGCGATATTTCCAGCGCGGCGTTTTTTCTGTGCGCGGCCGCCTTGTTTCCGGGCGCACAACTGGTCATCGAAAACCTGCTTCTGAATCCCACCCGGGCCCGGCTTCTCGACATCCTGATTTTACTCGGTGTCGGAATCTCCGTAACCCAACTGGAAGAGCAACACGGAGAGTTACGGGGCACGGTCACGGTGGAGGGACGCAGCCTGGGCGAGATTACGATTGCGGGGGCCGATACGGCTGCGCTGATCGACGAAATTCCGGTGCTGGCGGCGATTGCGCCGTACACAACCGGCGGCATTGAAATCCGTGATGCCCGCGAGTTGCGGGTAAAGGAATCTGATCGCATCGCCGCCATCGCCGCCAACCTGCGCGCCATGGGCGCGCAAGTGGAAGAGCGGGAAGATGGGCTGAAGATCCCAGGTGGGCAAAAATTGCGCGGAACGCAAGTCGACTCTCTTGGCGATCACCGGATTGCGATGGCCTTTGCGGTGGCGGCGCTCGGAGCTGAAGGAGAGACACAAATTCGCGGCGCCGACGCGGCAGTCATTTCCTACCCCGGATTCTTTGACGCACTGGAGAGCGTTGTGCAGCGCTGAAATCCGGCGTCCTCTAGTTTACTTGCTCTGTTTTGCCTCTGTACCTGACCGTCCCATTGTTGTCATTCACGCGGGCAACATCCGGATTGGTGTAAACCCGAATGGCCTTGCGCCGGGCATTCTCTGCCATCAATCGGGCAACGCCGTAGCTGCTCTGAAAGGTTGCCGCCCCAAACTCGAAGCCGCCAGGGGCGGGCCTGCTGACTGCGGTCGGCGGTGAAGTAAATTCCTCAACCCCTTCGTAGGGCTGCACTCCCGGCGCATACCACAGGGGCTGGTTGTAGTACACGGGCTGCCCGGTGGTTACCACAGATGAGGTAGCATTGCCGGCCCCGGCCACGTTACCGGCAGTAGCGTCGCTGGCGCCGACTGCGAGGGGTGGAGCGTCCAACGACAATGTCGGCGTCGCCACTGCGCCGAACGAAGCGGATGGCGTGGCCAGCCGGGGCACAAAAGGCTCTGCATAATTTCCCGGAGCGGTCCAGTCAGCCTGAGCCGCAGCCAGTCCAGACAAAAGCAGAATCATCCAGAATCCAGCAAGTTGTCGCATCGGTGTCCTCCTGCGCCTGGCATTCTAGCTTCCTACGTACCTGGCGTACAAACTGCGCGCAATCGCCGTATCGGTCGTGCCTTTGATGATCGCCCGGCCGTCGGGAAACAGGGTCATCTCGTAGGGTTCGGGCCAGAACTTCAGGACGAAATCGTTGTGCCGCACCGCTCCGTGCGGTTTCAGGCGTTGGCTCACTTCCGAGAAATTGATTGGCCGGCGACGTTCGTGGATCTGCACCGAGTTCCGTCCGCAGAGAGTGATGTGCGCTCTGCCTTCACCCGCCAGGTGCACGAAGTCCCTCTCACCGCAGGCCCGGCATCCCGGTCGCGGACTTTCTGCCCTGACTTCGGAGTGTTCATTGCGCCACAGGTCGAACGAAAGCAGGGTGCGCCGCATGTGATCTTCGGCGCCCACCAGCAGCTTGATGGCCTCGGTTGCCGCGATCGAGGCAGCCAGGTTTACGACGGAGTTGAGAATGCCGGCGGTTTCGCAGGTCTCGAAAGTCCCGCGGGGAAGATCGGGAAACACGCAAGCGAGGCACGCGGTCTTGCCCGGAAGCACGTTCATGGTGATGCCATAGCTGCCGACGGCCGCGGTGTAGATCCAGGGCAGGGAAGCCTTCACGGCAAAATCATTGAGCAGGTAGCGAGTCTCGAAGTTGTCAGTTCCGTCGAGAATCAATTGCATTCCATCAAGAATGGAATCGGCGTTTGCCGGGACCAGGTCCGCCACCTGCGGTTCGATTACAATCTGGGAGTTGAAAGCGGAAATTTTCCGGGCGGCCGCTATCGCTTTGGGCAAGGACTGCGCTGCGTCGGATTCATCAAATAGCGACTGGCGCTGCAGATTGCTGGGCTCGACGAAGTCACGGTCGATGATCCGAATGTTGCCCACGCCGGCTCGGGCCAGCAGGGAAGCCAGGGCCGAACCGGTGGCCCCGCAGCCCACCACGGCCACGCGGGCGGCCGCCAGCTTGTCTTGCCCCTCCCGGCCGATTCCGGGGAAGAGCACCTGCCGCGAATATCTTTCTTCCCGTTCCAAACAGATCACCAGTTCCAGGGGTCCAAACCATTATTATAGGTGCCGCCCGCTTTCCTGAGCCAAATGCAACACTGCCTGATCGCTGTTCATCGAACCACTATGGCCTGCACCCGCGAGGAGCTGGTTTGCGCTTAGAAAAAGCGATTCGGACAATCCTCAGCGGACTAGTGCTTGCGACCGCGCTCTGCCCGTCTGCCTGGGCGCAATCGCCGGCGCCCGCAGGGCCGGAGAAGGAGTCCCCGGCGCAAGCCCAGCTCCCGCCCATGCCCGCGAATGGGGGGATGAATTCGTATGAGGGTCTCCCCGTGCAGGAGATCGATTTCCCCGGTCTGCCCTCCCCGAGTGTAAAGCGCCTGCTTGATCTCATCCCGCAAAAGGTGGGTGCCGCGTTGGCACGGGACAAGGTCCGGGAAAGCATCCAGGCGCTCCATGCTACCGGGCGTTTTGCCGATATTCAAGTCGAGGCTGAGCGTACTCCGGACGGCCAACTCGAGTTGGAGTTCCGCATGCGTCCCAACTTTTTCGTGGGTGAGATTTTTGTCGATGGAGCACCCAATCCGCCGGCAGCCAATCAGGTGGTGAACGCATCGAAACTTCAGTTGGGGGAGCTGTTCGCGCAGGAAAAACTTGACCGCGCCTTGACCAGTATCAAACAGTTGATGGAGCAGAACGGCTATTTCCAGTCCAGCACCAGTCACGAGGAACAGCCGCAACCGGAGACACAGCAGATGAATATCCTGTTGCGGCTAACTCCCGGACCTCACGCCAAAGTTGGCCGGGTAGTCGTGACCGGCCCGTCTGGATACTCAGACCGGCAGATCCAGGACATCACCAAGATGCATCCCGGAGACTATGTTACCGTGCAGCGCGTCAGCCGCGCTCTGGATCACCTGCGGAAAAAATATCAGAAGCAAAAGCGCCTCTTATCGCAGGTCGCGATCGCCGAGCGATCCTATCGTCCGGAAACCAATACCGTGGATTACTCCTTCGAAATCGACCCCGGACCGAAAGTAGTCATCGCCGCCGAAGGTTTCAAGATCAGCCGCAACCAGCTCAAGAAAAACGTGCCGGTATATGAGGAAAATGCCCTGGACGACGACCTGTTGAACGAAGGCCGCCGCAATCTGCTCAACTACATGCAGGGCCGCGGCTACTTCGATGCCAAGGTCACCATGGAAAGAACCACGGTTTCCCCCGACGAATTGCGGGTCACCTACAACATCGACCCAGGTGACCGTCACAAGCTCGGCAAGGTGGAAATCGTAGGCAACAAGAGTTTCAGCGAGGAACAGATCCGTTCCCGTATGCAAATCCAGCCCGCCGAGCGCTTTCTGTCGCACGGCCGCTACAGCCAGGCACTCCTGAATGCGGACGTACGCAACCTTTCGGGCAACCCTTATCTTGCCAACGGTTTCCTGGACGTTAAGATCACACCCAAAATTGAGGACAACTACCGCGGCAACCAAAATGACCTGGCGGTGACCCTGCAAATCGACGAAGGCCCGCAAACCATGGTGGGAACCCTGCAGATTGTGGGCCAGGAGACGACCCTGGACAATCCGTTTCCCGACCTCAACCTGGCTCCCGGACAGCCATTCAGCTACTCCAAGATCGGCGACGATCGCGAAATTGTTCTGAATTATTACTTCAACAATGGGTTTCCCAACGCCACCTTTGAGGCTTCCGCCAAGCGTTCGCCGAACGATCCCCACCTCATGGATGCCATTTACACCATCCACGAAGGTGACCGGGTTATCGTGGACCAGGTCTACGTCGCGGGCTTGCACTACACGCGTGACTCGATCGTACAGCGTGAAGTCCAGATCAAGCCGGGAGATCCGTTAAGCCAGATCGATATGCTGAACACCCAAAAGCGCCTGTATGATCTCGGAATTTTCAGCCAGGTGGATACGGCGATACAGAATCCGGGAAGCAGCGAGCGGGAAAAGAACATCCTGGTGAACGTTCAGGAAGCCAAGCGCTACACCTTCAACTACGGTGTGGGACTGGAATTTCAAACCGGGCAGCCGGTCCCCGGCAGCACCAACACTCCTCTGGGAGAGACCGGAGTAAGCCCGCGCATTTCGTTCGGGGTCACGCGGCTGAATTTCCGGGGCCGCAACCACACGATTAACTTCAAGTCCAACGTGGGACGCCTGCAACAGCGCGGTCTGCTTAGTTATGACGCGCCTCGTTTGTTTAACAATCCGAACTGGCGACTTACCGTCACCACTTACTACGACAACACCGTCGATGTCACCACGTTCACCTCGCAGCGCCTGGAAGGGTCGGTGCAGGCCGAGCAGACCATCGGCAAGGGGAGCCTCATGACCTACCGCTTTACCTATCGGCGGGTGCGGGCCAGCGACATCCAGAACACGATCAGCCCGGACCAGATCCCGCTGCTCTCCCAGCCCACCCGGGTGGGCATCCCCAGCTTCAGCTACATCCGCAACAAACGTGACAACGATCTGGAGTCGACCAAAGGAAACTACACCACGCTGGACGGAGGCGTGGCACACAGCACTTTTGGTTCGGAGACCGATTTCGGACGCCTGCTGCTCCAGAACTCCAGCTACTACGCCCTGGGAAAGCACCGGCCGGTAGACAGAAAATTTGTTCTGGCTCGCTCCACTCGCATCGGCGTCGAACTTCCCTTCGGGAACACTTTCATGCCCCAGCCCGGAGACGCCTGTCCGCAGCCGCAAGCCGACCAGCCGGCATGTCTTCCGCTGGCCGAACGATTCTTCTCCGGAGGCGGAAACACACATCGGGGATTTGGATTGAATCAGGCCGGACCACGCGATCCCGTGACCGGCTTTCCACTGGGCGGCACTGCATTGTTCATCAATAACCTGGAATTGCGCACGCCTCCTCCGACCCTGCCCTTCTTCCAGGACAATATCAGCTTCGCTATCTTTCATGATGTCGGCAACGTGTTCACGTCAGCCCATGACCTGTTCCACAACCTTCTGCAATGGAGCCAGAAAACCCCTCAGCTTTGCCTTCAGCAAGCCACGGCCACCCAGTGCAACTACAACTATATTTCCCACGCCATCGGGGTGGGGGTGCGATATAAGACCCCGGTGGGCCCGGTCCGCTTCGATTTCGGATACAATCTGAATCCACCCGCGTTCCCGGGTCAGAATACGGTCAACAATGTGACCGTCTTCGCTCCTCAGCACGCGAGCCATTTCAACGTATTCTTCAGCATCGGACAGACTTTCTGATGGGCTACAAGCGTTTCACACTCGTCTGCACTGCGGTGTTTCTCGCGCTGGCGTTTTCCAACGCCGACGCCGCGGTGATCGACCGCATTGTGGCCACGGTGAACGGCCACATCATTCTGCAGAGTGACTGGGAAGACGCGCTGCGCTATGAGGCCTTCAGCACTGGTCGCCCCCTGGACAGCCTCGGCGCAGAGGATCGCAAGTCAGCCCTCGATGGCCTGATTGACCAGGAACTGTTGCGCGAACAGATGCGAGCCCTTGATGCTCCGCACTCGTCCCCCGAACAAGTGGACCAGCGCATTGCCGATATCCGGAAGCAATACCCGACTGCTGAGAATGAATCGGGCTGGCATGTGGTCCTCCAACGATACGGCCTGAGCGAGGAAGAACTTAAAAGCCGGGTTGCGACGGAGCTCGATCTGATGGGCCTGGTGGACTCGCGCCTGCGCCCCACGGTCACGATTGATAACAAGAGCATCGAGAGCTACTACAACCAGGAACTTCTACCCCAGCTGCGCCAATCCGGCGGGCAGAACGTTCCTCTCGCCGAAGTTACCGGAAAAATCAAGGAACTCCTTACCCAAAAGAAAATCACTCAACTGCTCACCGCATGGCTGCAAAACCTGCGGGCGGGAAGTGAGATCCGCGCCGAGGCGCTGACCTCGGGATCCGGGGGCCGTAGCCAATGAGTGAATCCGGCGCGAAGCCGGGCCGGCGCAAGATCTGGAAATACCTGCTGTGGCTCATGCTAACCGGCATCCTGGTGCTGGTGGCCCTGGGTTGGTACAGCACGACCGACTCATTTCAGGCCTGGGTGCGCCAACGTCTGGTCGCGGAACTGGAACGAGCTACCGGCGGCCGGGTGGAACTGGCGAGCATCCACACCGTACCCTTCCACTTCCAGCTGGAAGTGCGCAACCTTACCATCCACGGACGCGAACAGGCGGGAGAAGTGCCCTACGCTCACGTGGACAGTTTTTTGGCTCAGCTCAAGCCCTGGTCGATCCTGCAGACGGGAATTGGGTTCCACTACGTAATCCTTGATCATCCAGTCATGCACATCATTCTTTATCCCGACGGCACGACCAACCAGCCTGAACCGCGACTGTCGCAAGCGTCGCCCGACAAAGGGATCGAGAAGCTTTTCGCGTTCTCCATCAGCCGTCTGGAAGTACGGCATGGTGAGATCCTTTGGGAAGACCAACCCATCCCGCTTGATTTCGCAGTCAGCAACGTGTCGGCCGACATGAGCTATTCGCTTTTACGCCGCCGTTACGACGGCAACGTTCTGCTCGGGCAGGCCGATACCATTTTCAAGGACTATGGCCCGCTCGCCTGGACCGCCGAAGCCCACTTCAGCTTGAGCCGGGACCGCGTCCTGCTGCAATCTCTCAAGGCCACGTCGGGCCGCACGCACCTCCAGGCTAAGGGCGAGGTCGACGGTTTCAGCCGCCCAAAAATAGAAGCCGACTATGACATCAGTCTTGATCTGGTCGAAGCCGCCGCGATCCTGCGGCGTCCGGAGATCCGGCGGGGCGTGCTCCAGCTGGTGGGACACGGCTCCTGGTCGGCTCAGGATTTCTCTTCTATCGGAAAAGTCCTGTTGTCGCGGCTGGACTGGCGCGACGCGCCGGTAGGGTTACACAACGCCAACCTCACCGCCCAGTACTCGCTAAATCCGAAAAAGCTCGTACTCTCCCAGATCCAGGGTCAGGTGTTCGGCGGCATCGCTACCGGGGATGCGGACGTCACCAATTGGCTCAATTCCCAGCGCGAAACTGCGCCGACAAAAGCAAAAGAATCGGAGAAGCAGGCAGGCACGGTTCGCCTTCGCCTCAAAGACTTGTCAGTGGCCGAAATCGCCGCGGCTTTCTCCACCCCGGCGCGGCCGTTTCACAGGCTCAAACTCGCTGGGCTAACCAGCGGGACCGTCGAAGCCCGCTGGAAGGCTTCACTCCTCAACACGGAAGCTGAGTTCGTGGCCGATGTGGTGCCGTCGGTTCGGTCGTCAAACGGGAACTTGCCGCTGACGGCGCACTTTCAGGGAATTTACCGCGCCGGTCCGGGCGAGTTGCAGCTTGATCAGTTGACCGCTGCTACTCCCGCCACCCAGGTTCGCGCTTCGGGAACGCTTTCCACAACCGCGGCCCTCAAGCTTTCTGTCACTACTACCGATCTCGGCGAATGGCAGCCGGTCTTCAGCGCTGCCGGATACAACGGGCCGATTCCGGTCACGTTGAAAGGCCACGCCTCTTTCGATGGCACGGCCACGGGGAAGCTCTCCCAGATCGCCATCGCCGGCAATCTGCAATCGCGGGATTTCGAGACCCTGATTCCGGCCACATCACAAACTCCTGAAAAAATGGTCCGCTGGGACGCACTGCGCGCGAACGTTCAACTCTCGCCTTCGGTCTTTGGGGTCCGCAATGGCACACTGACTCGCGATCCCGACTCGCTCAAATTTGATTTTCATGTGCAACTCGCCCAGAGACAGTTCACCGATACCAGCGCTTTTCAAGCGCGCCTCGATACCCAGAATGCCAACCTGGCCGCACTCCTTGCCTTCGCGGGATACTCCTATCCGGTCACCGGAACCATGGATTTTCATCTGCAAGTGGCGGGCACGCGCGCCCAACCGCATGGGGAAGGCCACATCCAGATCCGCGATGGAAGCCTCTATGGCGAACCCATCGAGAGCTTCAGTTCTAACCTGGGTTTCAACGGGGGAGAAGTTGCTCTGAACCACATCCAGTTGGCTCGTGAGGGGGCCAAGGTCACAGGCGATGCGACTTACAATCCCACCAGCCGCGCTCTTAACTTCAATCTGACCGGCGGCAATTTCGACCTGGCCCGAATACCTGAGATACAAAGCAGCCACATTTCCGTCCAGGGTCGTGGGGATTTCACCGCCACCGGCTCCGGAACCCTGGAAGAGCCGGCCGTCAACGCCGCCATTCATCTCCACGACCTGACGTTCGACCAGGAGCTCGCCGGCGACTTCACCATCAACGCAGTTTCCCAGGGTGCGGAACTGAAAATCACGGGACAGTCCGAGTTCGAAGAGGCCGAACTCAAGATCGAGGGCGGGGTCCACCTACGCGAGGACTGGCCCGCCGATGTGTATTTCCACTTCCGCCAGCTCGATGTGGATTCGCTGCTGCGTCTCTACCTGCACGGGGGCGTAACCGGGCATTCCAAAGTAGTCGGAGATGTGCACCTGGCGGGCCCGTTGCGCAGGCCGCGCGAATTACAACTCATCGCCAGCCTTGACGATTTAGAAGCCAATGTCGAAGGGCTGAAACTTAGCAGCAGTGGCCCGGTTCGGTTTTCCGTCGCCAACCAGTCGCTCAAGATCGACCAGTTCCATCTGGTCGGCGAAGGCACGGATCTTTCTGCCACTGGCAGCGTGCAGCTGAACGGCGAGCGCGCGCTCGATCTGCGAGCCCAGGGAGGAGTCAACCTGAAACTGATCGAGAGCCTGAATCCGGATTTCACTTCTTCCGGAGCGGTCTCTGTAGACGTGTCGGTGTCGGGCACGCTGGCCAAGCCGATCACCCAGGGGCGTGTACGCGTCGATCACGGCGCCGTCGCTTATATCGACTTGCCTAGCGCCTTGAGCGACATCAATGGCTCGCTGGTCTTCAATCAGGATCGTCTGCAGATTGAGACTCTCACGGCTCATACCGGCGGCGGCCTGGTCACCTTTGGCGGTTACGCCACGGCTTACAACAAGAAGCTTAATTTCGATCTCACGGTGCAGGGGCAGGATGTCCGCCTGCGCTATCCGCCCGGCGTCAGCGCCACCGCGAATGCGGATTTGCATTTTGCGGGCAGTTCCACCGCCTCCAGTCTTACTGGCGAGATCGTCGTTACCAAACTGGGGATGACTCCCGGCTTCGACTTCGGCGCATATCTCGATCGCTCTCAGGGCTCGGCCCTGCCTCCAACCAACCGCCTGCTAAACCGGATTCGACTCGACGTTCACATTGCGACCACTCCCGAATTGCAGATGCAGACGGCCAGTGTGCGGCTTTCCGGAGACGCCGATCTGCATCTTCGAGGCACCGCCGGGAAGCCAGTCATACTGGGACGCGCCGACGTGATCGAGGGCGAGGTCTATTTCAACGGTACCAAGTATCGACTGGAGCGCGGCGACGTCACCTTCATTAATCCGGTCACCACGACTCCGGTTCTGGATTTGCAGGCCACCACCCGGGTTCGCGACTACGACGTCACACTGAACCTCAATGGCCAGATCGACCGGCCCAACGTGACCTACCGTTCTGAGCCGCCCCTGCCCACATCCGACATCATCGGGCTATTAGCTTTCGGCTCCACGTCGGAAGAATCCGCACAACTGAGCCAGTCGCAGTCGGCATTCAACTCGGAAACTTCCAGTGCCATCCTGAGCGCGGCACTGAACGCTACGGTCAGCAACCGGGTGCAGAAACTGTTCGGGGTCAGCCGCATCAAGATCGATCCCCAGGGTCTGACCACTGAAACTTCACCCACCCAGACGGGCCCCGCAGTGACCATCGAGCAGCAGGTGCAAAACAACCTGACCCTTACTTACACCACCAACGTCGCGCAAGCCTCGCAACAGATCATCCAGGTGGAATACAACATCACCCGCAACGTCTCCATTGTGGGAGTGCGGGATCAGAACGGTGTGGTCAGCTTCGACGTCCGCGTGCGCCAACGAAAGAAGTAAATGGAGGACGGGCGTCCTCGCCCGTCTTTGTACGGGCCACCGCGTGGGCGGGCGGGACGCCCGCCGCTCCATGGATAGGCGGCTCGCACTGGGCCGGAGTATCCTGAAATCCGCCGTGCCTCCCGAACTCCATCCCGATCATTTCACGCTCGAGCGGTTGAATATGGTGGCGACCCAGCTGCGCGGCCGGGGTATCCGCGATGAGCGCTTGCTGAATGCCATGGCGCGCGTCCCTCGACATGAATTCGTGGAACTGCGCGACCGTGACCAGGCCTACGAGGATCATCCCCTGCCCATCGGCTCCGGACAGACCGTTTCGCAGCCCTACATTGTCGCCCTGATGCTGGAACTCCTCCATCTGGATGCTTCATCGAAGGTACTGGAGGTCGGAACCGGCTCGGGATATCAGACGGCTTTGCTGGCCGAACTCGCCGCCCACGTCTATTCCGTGGAGCGTCACGCGCAACTGGCACACCAGGCGAAAGACCGGCTGTCTCGCCTGGGGTTCACTAACGTGATCGTATTAGTGGGTGACGGGAGCCAGGGTTTGGCTGAATATGCGCCCTTCGACGCCATTGTCGTCTCCGCCGCCGCGTCAGAAATCCCGGCACCCCTCCTTGATCAGTTGCGCGAAGGTGGCCGCATGATCATTCCGGTGGGCCCGCCGGAACAGCAAGAGCTGCAACTGGTCCGCAAGCAGCAGGGAAGGCCACTCATCACGGTGCTGGAAGGTTGCCGATTCGTGCCGCTGATCAGTGGTTCTGTGGATTCTGAAATTTAACATCTGAGCACGCAGGCGGGGCTCCTTCGACTTCGCTCAGGACAGGTCCGCCCCACACGGTTTGTGCTTTACAATTTGTTTGTGCCCTTTCTCCGCAACCTGCGTGTCACGCTGGAGATGATCAAATGGGAGCATTCCATCTTCGCGCTGCCCTTCGCCCTGTGCGGAGCCCTGCTGGCGGCGCATGGCTTACCGGGCGGACAGCAGTTGCTCTGGATTGTGGTTGCCATGATTGCTGCGCGCTCTGCCGCCATGGCTTTCAACCGCCTGGCCGATGCATCTATCGACGCGGCTAATCCGCGTACCCAGACACGCGCCCTTCCCGCAGGTACGCTCTCGCCCGCGTTTGTATCCATGTTTGTGATTGTTTCCTGCGCTGTGTTTGTGCTGGCCGCATACCGGCTGAACCGGCTGGCGCTGGTACTAACTCCGGTGGCGCTGGCGGTGATCTTGCTCTACTCCTATACCAAGCGGTTCACTCGCTGGTCGCATCTGGTTCTGGGATTCGCGCTGGGCATCGCGCCGTCCGCAGCCTGGATTGCGGTGCGCGGATCGTTCGATCCCCGTATTCTGCTGCTCACTGCGGCGGTTACCTTCTGGGTGGCGGGCTTTGACGTGCTCTACGCCTGCCAGGATTACGAATTTGACCGGCAAGCCGGTTTGCATTCAATCCCCCGATACTTCGGCATCGGCCGTGCGCTATGGATCGCCCGCTTCTTCCACCTGCTGATGCTGATCCTGCTGATGGGGCTGGTAGTAGTTTTCGGACTGGGCAAACTGGCGGTGGCCGGGGTGATCGTTGTGGCGATCCTCCTGGCGTATGAGCACTCGCTGGTTTCGCCAAACAATCTTTCCAAGCTGAACGCGGCGTTTTTTACGATGAACGGTGTGATCTCAGTAGTGTTCTTCATATTCGTTGCGGGAGACTTGCTACTAAAAAAGTAAGCGCGCCGTAGCTCACGTGGGGGCACAGGCCCCGGCTGCCTGGCCTGGCGAAACTCGGCAGGGAGGACGGTCGGAAAGGTACAACTTCTTATTCCCAGTTTGTCCGCCGTATAGCTTCCAGTGCAACGGTGCGATATCATTATTTAGATGCAGCCGACGCACTCATTTCAGACAGACGATCCGAGACTACAGCCGATTCACGCCAAAGTTCTGGCTGGCGAGCGCCTGAACGAAGAGGACGCCCTCGCCCTCTACCGTACCGCCGACATCCTGGCCGCAGGCTGGCTGGCTAACCATGTCCGCGAACGCATGCACGGCGACAAGACGTACTTCAATGTCAATCGCCACCTGAATCCGACTAACGTTTGCGTGGCCGCCTGCCGTCTGTGCGCCTTCGGCCGCAAGAAAGATTCGCCCGGCGCTTACACCATGGCCCTCGAAGAAGCGTTCGAGACCGCTGCCTCGGGCTACACCGAAGCGGTGACAGAGTTTCACATCGTTGGCGGATTGCATCCTGATTTGCCGTTCCAGTACTTCCTCGACCTGATCTCCGGGCTCAAGCAACGCTTTCCTCAGGTCCATCTGAAAGCCTTCACCATGGTCGAGGTGGCGTATCTATCCAAGCGTGCCAAGCTGTCGATCCGCGAAACCCTGGAACAACTGAAGGCCGCAGGCGTGGATTCGTTGCCCGGCGGGGGTGCGGAGATTTTTGCCGATCGCGTGCGCCATATCATCTGCGATCACAAGATTGACGGCGACCAGTGGCTCGATACTGCCAGGCTGGCGCATCAGATTGGCTTGAAATCGAATGCCACCATGCTTTACGGACACGTGGAGAATGACGAAGACCGCGTCGACCACCTGCTGAAACTCCGCACCCTGCAGGATGAGACCCGCGGCTTCCAGACTTTCATTCCGCTGGCATTCCATCCTGACAACACCCCACTACAGCATCTTCCGAAGACCAGCGGCATGCTCGACATTAAACAGATTGCGGTGAGCCGCCTGGTGCTCGACAACTTTCCCCACATCAAAGCCTACTGGCAGATGATGACCGCGAAGATCGCCCAGATCGCATTACGCTTCGGCGCTGACGACATCGACGGCACCGTCATCGAAGAGAAGATCTATCACGACGCCGGCGCCACCACTCCGCAGGGCATGCAACGCAAGGATTTGGTCCGCCTGATCCGCGAAGCCGGCAGGGAACCGGTGGAGAGAGATACGCTGTACCGGCCGGTGACGCGGACGGAGACTTCCGTCACCGTCGCGGTGTAACCGGCTTCCTTCCTGTCTTGTCATCCTGAGCGAAGCGAAGGACCTCTGCATTTTTTCGTTTGTTCCATAAGATCGATATCCCGTGGGACGAAGGAATGGTCGAAGCAACGGCCATTGCCGGCTACGGCTAAATACACAGGTCCTTCGCTTCGCTCAGGATGACAAATATATGTTGCGAAGTATCTAAATTTGCATTTTCCCTTTTCCCAGCAGGTATAGAATGAAGTTGTAAGGACGATGAAGCTTCACGGGACCCGCTACCCGTGTTCTGAGGCTTAGTATGAATGTCCATATCAGCTATAAGCTGCGCAAGACTCCGGATCTCGAAAAAGAAATCCATCACATGGTCGAAAAACTGCGCAAGCGGCTGCAGGTATTTCGGCCTGAACTGCTGCATCTGAAGGGTGTAGTGGAGCAGAATTCGCCGCGTGAGGGCACGAAGGTGGCGCTGAATCTGCGCCTGCCCTCGGGTCAGTTGTCGGTGCAGCAATCTGCCCAGACGCCGTTAACGGCGATCAAGAACGCCTTCGACGATCTGTTGCAGCAGATCACGCGCCATAAAGATCTGCTGCGCAGCTCGCACAAGTGGACGCGGCGCAGATCGGCCAACTCCCGCCCGGAAAGCCAGGTCGCCTTCGAGGACACCCTGGCGGCGATACAGCCGTCCACGATCTCAGCCGACGATATACGCTCCTATGTGAATGCAAACCTCTCCCGGCTGGAACGCTTCGTGGAGCGTGAGCTGTATTTTCGTGAAGCCGCCGAGCAGATTTTTCCCGACACCGTTACCAGGGAAGAAGTGATTGACGAAGTGATTGCCGGTGCCTTGAGTGAGAACGCGGACAAGCCGGAAAAGCTGGCGCTCGAGCCCTGGCTATACCGGCTGGCGATTCATGCCATCGGCGATCTGCAGGCGCGCAGCTCGGATCACGTCCTGTCGGTGCCGCTCGAGGACTCGGCCCGCACTCCCAACGTTCGCGCCAGCGACGAGGCCGAACTGCAGTTTCATCAGCCGGACGAAACTCTCACCCGTGAAAGCGTGATCGCCGACCGTCGCACCGCCACGCCCGAGGAAATCGCTTCCTCAGATGAGATGAATTCGCTGGTGGAATTTGCCTTGGCCGCGGCCAAGCCCCGGGACCGCGAAGTTTTTATCCTGCATACCATGGAGGGATTCTCGGTGGCGGAAATCGCCGCCATCACCGATCGCAAACCGGAGGCGATCAGCGCTTCGATCACCGCCGCGCGCGAACATTTGCGGCGTTCGCCACCTATCGCCAATCGGTTCAGACATAGCATGCTTCCGAATACCGGCACTCACTGATTCCAGCGGCACCCGGAAAGGAGTGGAATGATCACACGCGAAGACATCCGTGAACTGGCCCAATTCCAGGGCAATGGCGCAGATTGCGCTATCAGCTTCTATTTTCAGCCTGCTAAACCCCGGAACAAGTCGCATCGCGAGGAGGCGATCCTGGCGAAGGATCTGGTTCGCCAGGCGCTGCACGAGGCCGAGAAGAACGGCCGGAATGGGTGCGCGCGGGCTGACCTGCAACGAGTCCTCGAGCTAGCCGCGGGATTGCACGGAAATCAGGCTCGCGCCAAGGCCGTCTTCGCCTGTGGCAGCCGGAGGATCTGGCGCGAGTTCGACCTCCCGCCACTGCTTCCAGGCACCCGGCTTTTTGTCAATCGCCGTTTTCATCTGAAAGCGATGGCGGTTGTATTGGGCGCGCAACCACGCTTGTGGGTGGCGCTGATAGACCGTCACCGCGCCCGCCTCTTCGATCTGCACCTCGATGAGCTGAAAGAACGCGAATCCCTTTTTCGGGCGCTGCCTCGCCGTGGGCGCGGCGATGGGTTCGCGGGATACGACGCCGGTCATGCCGAACGCAGCGTAAACGATGAGATCCTGCACCACTTCAAGAATGTGGCGGAGTATTTGAGACAGGGCGAGGAGAAGGGAGCCTTCGACGGCCTCATCGTCGCATGTCAGGACTTCAACTGGCATGAGTTTGAACCGCACCTCCACCCCTACGTCAAGAAAAGACTACTGGGACGCTTCGTCGCTGACGTGAGCGCTACTACCCACGAACAGGTCCGCGAGCAAGCTGGCCGCATCCTGCGGCAATCGCTCGATCAGCGCCAGCATGATTTGGTCAGCCAGGTCCTGAGCCAGGCCAAAAGCAACGGACTCGGCGTCACCGGTCTGCGCCGCGTGTTGCGCTCTCTCGAAATGGGAGAAGTGCAGACTCTGCTGATGGCCGAGAACTATTCCGCGCACGCGGTTGAATGCACCGGCTGCGGCCATCTCGACGCCCACATGGTCCGCTATTGCCCGGTGTGCGGCCGCGGCACGCAGGAACTGGAGGATGTGTGCGACGCCATCATTCCGGCGGCAATCCGTCGCGATGTTGAATTGCTCTACGTGAAGGAGGAGCCGGAGTTCGATCGCGTAGGCAGCATCGCCGCCCTGCTCCGCTTCCGCGCCGATCAGAACAAGGGCGGAATCGCGATAGCCTCGTAGAGAGACCGACAGAGACCGTGTGGGGACGGGTCGGAGCCTGTCCTGAGCGGAGTCGAAGGAACCCGTCCGGGCCGAGCGAAGCTTGGCAGTTTTCCTTTCTACGGGTGCGTGGGAACCTGTCTTTCGCCCCACCGGGGCTTACTGGTTTCCTACTTCCCCCCAGGGCTTGCGCCCTGGGCTGCAATCTTGCGCCGCTTTGCGGCTGGAATTCAGCAGTAAAGTGACTTCCTCCTCGCTGTCCCGCTCGAGACGACATCCCTAAACGCCGTGATATTCTGTCCGGCTTCTTCCTCATTTCCGCGAATTGTGGAGGACCGCAATGGTTTTCTCGCGCCGCGACTTTCTTGCCACCGCTGGCTTTGGTGCGTTATCCCTGGGACTGGAGGGACAAGATCGCAACAAACCTGACTCGACCAAAGCGGAGTCGCCCGCCTCAATGGGCAAGCGCCCCATCATCATCTGCTCAGGAAACGGCTTCGACTATCTGGATGATGCGTTCACGCTCCTGAAGGATGGCGGCGACACGCTCGACGCGGCGCTGAAAGTGGTGAAGGGCCCCGAGGATGATCCCAACGATGATAGCGTCGGGCTGGGCGGACTGCCCAGCGAAGAAGGGGTCGTGGAACTGGACTCCTCCTGCATGCACGGTCCCACGCGGCGGGCCGGTTCAGTTGGTGGAGTGCGAAATATCAAGAACGTATCGCTGGTGGCCAAAGCCGTCATGGAGCACACCGGGCACGTCATGCTGGTGGGAGAAGGCGCGGAGCGCTTTGCGGTCGCTCAAGGTTTCCCGCGCGAAAACTTGCTGACCGAACGTTCCCGCAAGACCTGGCTGCTGTGGAAGGAAACTCATTCCGACTGGTGGGGGCCGGGTTTGGCCGATCCGAACTGGAAAAAGAGGATGGGAGCGGCGTCCCAAAGTGAAGATTTTGAGCGACGCATCGAGCACATGAAAGAAGTCGCTGCCGATCTGGGGATCGAGCCGGAGCAGCGGATTATCGCGATCCGCAAGGTTCTATTTCCACCCACCGGAACTATTCACTGCTCCGCGCTGAACGAAAAGGGCGAAATCTCCGGCACCACTACCACCAGCGGCCTGGCCTGGAAACTTCCCGGTCGGTGCGGCGATTCGCCGATTATCGGCGCCGGCTGCTACACCGACCAGGAT
>Ga0075021_10000313_pt1 | contig 26763 bp, 28 predicted proteins | sample ColStrG_CSR_2012_FD_72749 | JGI IMG/M metagenome (GOLD analysis project Ga0075021, IMG submission 72749) | Freshwater sediment microbial communities in response to fracking from Pennsylvania, USA - Cold Stream Run_MetaG_CSR_2012 | ecosystem: Environmental > Aquatic > Freshwater > Creek >...
CCTTTGATGACGGCCTCTTGAAGGCGTTGAAGCGCTATCATAAGTATGGGAGCGGAGAAAAGATCGCGGAACGATTACGACAGGCGCAGGGGATCCTTCATACGTTAAATGCCGACATGATGTTCAATTTCCCAATGCAGACCGAGGAAATGCTTGAGCATGATCTAACGACAATAGCCAGCCTGGGTATCGACCAAATAACCTACTATCCGCTCATGGCATCGTCTCAAACTCAACAGATAATGAAAGAAGAGTTGGGCGGCGCAATAGATTGCAATAAGGGGCGAAAATTTTACACCAAGATCACGGAGACGCTTTCTGCTCGCTACCAGGCCAGCACAGCCTGGTGTTTTTCGAGAAATGACACGGTAATCGATGAATACGCCGTAACGTTCGACGAATACGCAGGCCTGGGAAGCGGATCAATCGGGCATATCGGCGGGAGCGCCTATGCGAACACCTTTGATATTGAGGCGTATATCAAGAAAGTGAACCAGGGTTTATTGCCCATAGCCGCAAAAAGGGATTTTTCTTTACACGAAAGACTCTGTTATGATTTTTTGATGAAACTCTTCGGATTGAGTCTTGATGTCGCCGCTCTGAAAAAAAAGCATGGTGTAAATATATATCGTCATCTCTGGCCAGAAATTCTTTTTTTCAGATTAATAGACGGGTTGAGGCAGCAAGGGAATACGCTTTCGCTGACCAAGAGAGGACAGTATTACTGGTTTCTTATGATGCGTGAATTCTTTATTGGAGTGAATAACTTCAGGGATTACTGCCGCGCACAGGCTCTTGCCGCCAAAGATGCAGTTTGATGTTTTGAAAGCGCGTGCATAACACCGGAACGAACACCATTGCTCATCCATTCATGACCCCTCCATCCTTACCTTGGATTTGGCTGTTGCGGCAGCGCAAGGGGCACCTTCTTTGTTCTTAAATATCGTCAAAAGCATTGTCAATAAGCCCAAATCAGACGTGCCGAAAATTTACCTTAAATTCACTTGATTTTTTCGGGAAAACGATTATAATCGACGAAATTTTTCGTGGCTCATGGTGGGTCTGACAGCCTCCGGGCCAACACGCGGCCTGTGCCGGTCATCGGCCCATGCTGCCTGACACTATCTCAAGACTGCAGTGCGTTTTTTATCCGATTTATCCATCATGCGACAGACGACTGCGGTTATTCATGTGAAGAAGAAGGGGGGTGAAATTAAATGAAGAAGATCTCCGTAATCATAGCAGCTCTGGCAGTTGTTGCGATTTTCGCTTTTGCCGGATGCCAGCAGGAGGCTCCGAAGCCCGCGGTGCAGTCGGCAGTAACGTCGACCGCTACCACGACGGCGCCGGCAGCAGCTCCAGCGGCAGCACCCGTAAAAAAGTAGTATGCTTGGCAGCATCAACAAAAAGGCCCTCCAAACAATCTGGAGGGCCTTTTTTATATTGAAACCGGTAAAACCTATTTCGGAACGTCTGTTGCCTTTGATTTCACGGTGTAATCTATGTCCACATCGGATGGCGTCTTCTGTTTGACCACCTTGATGAATCCGTATCCCATGCCGGCATGGCACTCATTGCAGCTCTTTATCACCGCCGTGTATTCTTTTTCGAACGCCACGACATCCTGCGCCATGATGGCCTTGTTCACCGGAGCGAACGTATCTTTATAGAAGCTTTCCCATGCCATATATTCCGCGGGTTTCGTCAACTTTGCCGGGTTCATGGCCCCGTTCATATACTTCGACATGTATGCGGCAAGTCCCCAGTTGCCGCCTTTCGCGGCAAAGTTCATGTTTTGAAAACGGTCGCCCACTTCGCGCATCGGTATGGCAAATTTCGGTATTGCCGCCTTAATAGCATCAATCTGCGCTTGCACATCTCCCTGAGCCGGCATTGCCGTTTCCGCGGCATTGACTGCGCCCATCCCGATGAACAACGCCAGACCGACCATAACAATCAGCATTATTACTTTCTTAACCATATTGATCTCCTTTCAAAACTGTTTTTAAGTTCTCCTGAAACGTAAACCGCAATGACTATCAATCATCACAAGTGACCCGCTTCACCTCCTTTGTCGGATAAGCTCCTACTTTTTCTCTTCCTTCTTTTCTTCTTTCGGACCAAAGGTGTACTGGTACGCGAGATACGCCGAGAACCTGTTATCGCCATTGATGTCGCTCCCAACGGAAAAGAGCACATGATGGTCATCAGTAACATTAACTATAGTCCCCACATTGAAACCGACCCGGGATTTTGCATCATCGGCAGCCTTGGTCTGGGTGAACAATTCCGCGCCGAGGGTCAATGTCTTGGACATATCGCGCTGCAATTCCCATCCAAAGAACCAGTAGTTTTTGTTGCCATCGCCGGGGTTGCGCCACCACCCACCGCCGCCATAGGTTGTCCAGGGTCCCCAGCTCTTCTGCAGCCAGAGCGGAATGAAATACCTGGTATGCCCTGTGCCCGTGCCCTTATCGCTGTCGCCGGTCGGCACTTCCAGCATCGGGAATGTCGCCATCATAAAGTGCGCGTCCTCGTTGTTCAAAAAGCGATACTTGACTCCAAGCTCCGTATCCTCGTAGCCATATTGCATGGCCTCCCCATGCGGCTTGTTGTAGGCAAACGGCGAGATCACATGAAGTTGCACGTTCGGCACGATGCCGTAATTTATTTCGATGAGGGGGGCGGCGCCGGATATTATGCTGCCGGTGGCCACGTCCTTGTCTTTGGCAAACTGTGAGCCGAGATAAAACTCTCCGTGTTGATAATCAACAGGCTCCGGGTCGTCCGTAAGAAAAGGCGGTCCGGCCCAGGTTTTGCCGATGCCGACGATCAGAATAAACAAACCCGCCGCGATCACAGTTGCTAAGCAACGCGCGAATACGGGAACCTGATCAGATATTTTTTTTCCGGCCAATCGGGCAACTTCATAATGGAAACGATTTCGCTTCATAACTTACTCCTTACTTAAGATATAGTGTGCGCGAATTTATATAGTTTAGCATAAATAGTTTACGCTTGAATGGGAGAAAGACACAATAGAATAATTATCCACTGAATTGCGCTATCTGTGAAGAGTGCTTCACAGACGGGTTTTAGGAGTACATGCCGCGGGAGGTACACTTTATTGCAAACTACTGATGAGTACTCGATACCAATCACTCGATCAGGTGATTTTCCAATGTCCGAAGACAGGCCAGAGTCTTCATCCCCTCTTTGGCCAACGAATAGGACTTTTCATTGTCCTGCTCTATGATCCCGGCTTCTTTCAAAATCTTGAGGTGAAAGACCGTTTTCGTGTGGTCATCGATCCCCAGCTCACGGGTGATTTCCATCAGGCGCATCTTCTCCCTGGCGTGCAACAGCTTGATAATATTTCTCCGGATGGGACTCGCCAGAGAGCTCAGGGTTTGATCGAAGTCCGGGTTATTCTTGCACGTTTCAAATTTCGCTTCTTCGAGCACGCGCCGTATGGTTGTGAGGAGCGACTCGATCTTAAACGGCTTGGAAATATAATCGCTCGCCCCTTTTTTTACGGCATCAACCGCGTTTTCGACAGTTGCAAAAGCTGTGATCATTATTACTTTCGTTTTCGGCCGTAGCCTTCTCATGGCCAGGAGCACATCGACGCCGCTCATCTTCGGCATCATGAAATCAAGAAGGACGACATCAAATTTCTGCGCCTCGATCATTGCAACGCCCTCTTTGGCGGACGCAGCGCTCTCGGCCTGATATCCCGCCTCCCTCAAGACCTCGATGAGGTTCGACCGGAGTTCCGCGTCATCGTCAACGATCAGAATCTTCTTCATATCGCTCCCTGATTGGAATTTTTACAATCACTATCGTGCCTCGTCCGGCAGCGCTGGAAATATCTATTCGTCCATGATGCTGTTTGATGATGCCGTAACAAATGGAAAGTCCAAGGCCCGTGCCCGAGCCTATTTCCTTGGTCGTGAAAAAAGGGTCGAATACCCGGGATTGATTTTCTTCGGAAATTCCCGATCCTGTGTCGGCCACACGAACCTCTACCATGCCGTTCCTCTGAAACGAGGAGATAGTAAGCTTTCCTCCTTCGGACATGGCCTCCAGGGAATTGGATACAATATTGATGAAAACCTGCTCAAGCTTTCCCCGGTCTCCCATGACCTCCGGCAACGTCGCAAGGTGCCGTTCAAGGCCGATATTTTTCAGTTTGTACTCCAGAAGCGTCAGCGAACCGTTGATGACCGCATTGATATCCAGGGGGATAAATTCCGTTTCACGCTGGCGGGAAAACTGGAGCAGTTCCTGGGCTATCATGGACGCGCGGTCGATATTTTTTTCAACAGCATCGAGCTTTGCCACCAATTCGTTTTCCACGCCGTCGCTTTTGAATCTCTGTTTCAAAGTCTGGATGCCCAGAGAGGCGTTTGTCAATGGATTATTGATCTCATGCGAGATGCCGGCTGCAAGTTGGCCGAGCGAGGACAGTTTTTCCGTCTGCACCAGGAGTCTTGTCTGTTGTTCGATTTTCCGTCTCGTTTCAATATCAAAAATGTTCAGCGCTTTCATGATGAAGTAGGATACAAAAACAGTCGATGCCCCCCGCAGGAATTCCACCGGGACGTGAACACCGGTTAAAACGCCGCGAAGATCGCTGACACCCTCTAATATACCGTAAAAAGCGAATGCAATGCCGGCTGAAAAAAAGTTCCGTGACACGGATTTGCTCAAGTTTTTTATTTCATGTGAATAAGAAATCAGGCCATAAGCGGTTACGAGACCTCCCGCGAGCCCGAGCGTATATCGAACGCCGATCTCCGCTTGCTGCAAAAAAAGCAGATCAACGCGTTCTCCCCGCTTCATGATAATAACGGTCCACACGAAAAAGAGGACGACGGGAACTCCTTTTGCCCACAACGTCCGCTTTCCATTAAGGGCGCTTATCATCGCGAGACCGAATTGCAGAAGAAAACAAAAAGAAAGCACGATCATGAAAAATAAGATCAGATTCACCAAGCAGAGGTCACGAAGTGACATCTGCTCACCCTGGATCAGCGGATAGAGTTGGAACCATTCGTGTACCCCGTGTATAAACCCGAAGACCCCCAGCATCCACAGGCTGTTCGCGAGTCTTAGCTCGCTCGCCTTTAAGTCTTTTGCGGAAATGGAAATGCCCAGAAAAAGGAAAGCCGCGCCGTAAAAAAAATAGAGCGGGTACACAAGGGGAATGCGGGAAAAGAGGTTGTAGAGGGACGCAATAGTCGTCATATGATTCAATCAGCAACCGTATCGATTCTAACGGCGGCAACAGGACGGGGAGCGACTAACGGTGGCAGCGAAAGCATTTACCCTGGTCATTTACATCGAATGACCGCTGCCCATTGTGGCATCTGCCGCAGAACTCTCCCTTTGATTTTTTTTCATGTCCATTTTATAAGACCCCTGGGCCATTTGGAAGACCTGGTAATGACAGCGCGCGCACGTAAGGCCTGTTCCGTTCACGTGTTTTTCATGGCTGAAGACGACCGGGTGGCATTCTTCGGCGCAACGGTCAAATCACCGCCTCCGATTTGCTGCGCAAGAGCAACGGGCGGAATCAAGAGACAGCCGGTGATTACGACCGTAACGAAAAACTTTTTCAGGTCTTGCTTCTCTCCCCAAGCGTATCGTATAACACGCACTCCTTATTATAATAAGTTATCCAGAGATGTCCAAGCTTTTTTATCAAGCCTCGCGCATGAGCCGACTATTCCTATAATAACACAAGACCCCGATGTTCTGTAGTTTTATGCTATGCTTTCAGTATGAACACCGGAGAAGAGCGGAAACATATGACTCGCAAAATCCTTGTCATTGAAGACGATAAAGATATCGCCCACCTTGTGGAACTCCATCTGAAAGATGCTGGACATGAGGTGGATCTGGCATTTGACGGCAGGAGCGGTCTCGAACTGGCCCTCTCGAAACAGTATGACCTGATTATCCTGGACATCATGCTTCCGGGCGTTGATGGGTTGGAAATCTGCAAGCGCGTTAGGACTGCATCCGCCTACACTCCCATCCTCATGCTGACGGCGAAATCAGCCGAACTTGACCGAGTCCTCGGCCTGGAGATCGGAGCGGACGATTATCTGACCAAACCGTTCAGTATTCGGGAACTTCTGGCCCGGGTCAAAGCTCTGTTTCGGCGAGTGGAGGCGTTCAAGACCGAAGCTTCTCAGGAGCCGAAGAAATTGGTCCGCGCAAAAGGGCTGCTTATCGATATTGAAAAGCGGAAAGTTACCCTGAACGAAAAAACCATATCGCTGACCGCCAAGGAATTCGACCTCCTACTCCATTTTGCGAGGCATCCCGGGCGCGTGTATACGCGCATGGAACTGCTGAATCTGGTCTGGGGTTACGGGTATGAGGGATATGAGCACACGGTCAATTCCCACATCAATCGCCTCAGAGCAAAAATAGAAGAAAACCCGGCCCAACCCCGATACATTTTGAGCGTCCACGGGGTCGGCTATAAGTTCATTGATGCGGAAGATTTCGACAAGGAATAGTATCATGTTCAAGAACCTCTATACCAGACTGGCTGCCGTCCTGATGGGGGTGTTCTTCCTGATCGGCGTTCTGTACCTCCTGCTGACGCTCTATACCACCAGGCTGTATTTCCAGGAAGTGAATCAGAAGCTGAACCGCATCCTGGCGCAACACCTTGTCTCGGAAAATATACTCATGAGCAACGGCAGGGTGAATGACAAGGCCCTGCATGATATTTTCCACATGCTGATGGTGGTGAATCCGGTTATAGAAATATATCTGCTCGATTCGAACGGAACGATCCTGGCATACTCAGCGCCTCCCAGAAAGGTCAAACGGCAATCGGTCTCAATGGAACCCGTGAAGCGCTTGCTGAAAGGGACCTCGTCATTACCCATTCTGGGCGACGATCCGCGCGACTTAAAAAAGAAAAAGGTGTTCTCGGCTGCGCCTATCTCCTTGAAAGGCCGCACCGAAGGGTACCTGTATATTATCCTGACCGGAGAAGAATTTGAAACCGAGGCCCAGATGCTCCAGGGCAGTTATATCCTCCGGCTCAGCATAGGGGCCGCAGCAGGCGGCCTGGTGTTTGCCTTCCTGGCCGCGCTTCTTCTTTTCAACCGGATGACGCGGCGCCTCCGGCAGCTTACCGCGGCCATGGAAGCTTTCCATCAAAGCGATTTCTCGGTGCCCCTGAATGTCATGCACGGGTTCCAGGTTCGTTCAGGAGACGAAATCGATAAAATCGGGACGATTTTCATGCGGATGGCCAATCGTATCGTGCAGCAGATAAAAGAGCTCAGAGGCGCGGATGCTCATAGGCGGGAATTCACGGCCACGATCACACATGATCTGCGTACGCCCCTCACGTCGCTCCAGGGTTATCTCGAGACACTGCTCATGAAGGAAGAAACGTTGACTGCCGAGGAGCGGCGGAACTATCTCGCGATTGCCATCAAGCGATCCAATCAATTGGCAAAGCTGGTATCAGCGCTCTTTGAACTCGCAAAGCTGGATTCTCCCGACGTCCAGGTCCGCTTTGAGCCGTTTTCTCTGGGCGAACTCATCCAGGACATTCTGCAGAAGTTCCAGCTCGTTGCCGGCCAAAAAAGGATCGGACTACACATGAATATCGAGGACCAGCTTCCTCTGGTTTTCGGAGATATTGGGCTCATTGAGCGGGTGATTGAAAATCTTATCGAAAATGCCGTCAGGTATACTCCGGAAGCCGGGTCTATCACCGTTAGCGCGCATGTGAATACACGGAGAGACCGGAGTTTGGAGCAAGAGCGCATTTACTCAGAACTCAAAACTCAGCACTTCGCACTCAATGCTGATTTCGTGGAAATCAGCATTGCTGATACCGGTTCCGGCATCAGTCCTGAAGACATCCCGTATTTATTCGACCGTTTTCATCAACGGGGCCGAAGTCATCCTGACATCAGCTCGGGATCGGGGTTAGGACTTACTATCGCCAAAAGGATCCTGGAACTGCATAAAAGCTCCCTAGCGGTTAAAAGTGCGCCTAAGGTCGGCACTATCTTTACCTTTACCCTGCCGAATTATAAACCGTAACCGCGGTCCTTGAGCGGCTCAGCGAAATTCAGACCTTTGCCCGCTTTCTTTTTCCGTGACCAACATTTTATCCTTCCGTGATATTCTCGTGACTTTTGCGAGGTATAGTATGACCAGTTGCAAAGGTAAACAATGAGAAGAGGAGGTCATCTATGAGACAGATAAGCAGCAGGATAAGCGCACCCCTGGTCTATGCTCTGCTGATGTTTCTGGTTCTTGTTACAGGAGAAAGAGTTTCTTTTTCACAGGAGACGGGAGCATCAAGGGCGGTCTTCACAGTCAGATGTTATGACGAGGGCAAAGCAGCCTTGCAGGGATTGAAAGGCGTACAGAGAATCGAAACGGGGATTCATTATTTCCGGGAGACGGATACCGTCTATTATGATCCGAAGGTAATCACTATCCAGGAAATGGAAACCGCTTTGAAAAAGGCCGGGACATACGTCAAAACAATGAAGGAATAGGATCACAACCGGACATCCCCGAAAAGATGGTGTATAATTAGATATAGAAAGCGAGGACAAGCCATGTTGGAAAAAACATTACTTATATCACTACTTCTGTTACCGCTTCTCGTAACCCGAGTAGATGCGGCTAACGCGCCCCGCCTGGAAAAAGCGATATTTGCCGGCGGTTGTTTCTGGTGCATGACACCGCCTTTTGAAAAATTAAATGGCGTGCATGAGGTGTTATCGGGGTATACCGGCGGCACCGGACCCAACCCCACGTACGAGGACTATGCGGAAAAAGGTCACATCGAGGCGGTGCAGGTCGCCTATGACCCTTCCAAAATCTCATATCCGGAGTTGCTGGAAGTCTTCTGGCGGCAGATCGACCCAACGGACCCGGGTGGACAATTTTGCGACAGAGGCCCGCAGTATCGTTCGGCGATATTTTACGAAAATGCCGAGCAGAAGCGGTTGGCTGAAATATCTGAAGCAGCGCTTGGGAAAACCGGCAGATATCAAAAGCCGATTGTGACGGAACTGATCAAGGCCTCTCAATTTTATAAGGCCGAGGATTACCATCAGGATTACCATAAAAAGAATCCCATCAGGTATAAGTTCTACCGCTTCAACTGCGGCCGCGACCAGTATCTGGAAAAGATCTGGGGAAAGGACATGGAAAAAGGCCCGCAAACAAGCGTAGCGGGTGAGTTCGTGAAACCATCTAAAGAGGAACTAAAAAAGAAACTGACGCCTATGCAGTACAAGGTAACCCAGGAGAACGGCACGGAACCGCCTTTTAACAATGAATATGCGGACAATCACAAGCCGGGCATCTATGTTGACATCGTCTCCGGCGAGCCGCTGTTCAGTTCCCTTGACAAGTACGAATCCGGCACCGGATGGCCGAGTTTCACCAAGCCCCTTGAACCGGGCAATATCGTGGAAAAGGAGGACCGAAGCTGGTTCTCAGTGCGGACTGAGGTCAGGAGCAAACACGCCGACTCGCACGTCGGCCATGTGTTCAATGACGGCCCAAAACCCACGGGCCTGCGGTACTGCATGAATTCGGCGGCGCTCAGGTTTATTCCTAAAGAGGACTTGGTGAAAGACGGGTACGGGAAATACGTGAAGCTGTTCGAGAAATAACAACAGAATAACAAAAACGGCCCGAAGAGGCCGTCAGAATGAGGTTACACTTGCTGATCCCGGCGAAGCGCTTGCCGGGTTTTTTCTCTGAGTTCCGTTAACCAGACATCACGCAGCAAACCATAATTCGTATTGATTTTTACCCTGTGCTACCTGGCCCGCGCCCCCGAGGTTGTTTCCTTGGCCGCTGTTTTCATGCGATGAGTGGACTTGAGGGCCTTCACATCCTTCTCGATTTCTTTTGAATACTTCTTCATCACAATCCTCTCCGCTTGAGTCCAATCATCAATATCAGACCCGTGAGAGTACCCCCGCTTTTCATAAAGGCCATAGGCAACGCGGGCGATTTCGTCATACATATTTTTATCCTTGTTCATATTTCCCAACCTCCTATCAAAAAAGCGTTCATCAGGCGAATTGCATAGCGATGCGAAATACCTCTGTGCTGCAACTAAAGTCACGCAGGTTGTTATTACAGGCTAATCATTACTTTATTAATATAGCAAATTAACTTAATAGGAGGAGCTATTTTTTTATATTGTCAGATCCTGGTCAGCTCTTTCACCTCATACCCCTTTTCCGCCAAATCCAGGAAAATATGCTCAAGATGATTCTTACCTCGCACTTCCGCAGTAATAATAACCTTTGCCTTGCCGAACGGGATGTTTCCCGCAAGCCTGTCGTGTCTAACATCCAGGATGTTCGCCCGGTTGGAAGCAATGACGCCGGTCACAATATGCAGGCTCCCCGCCGTGTCGTCGATCGTGACCTCCAAGACGCCGATCCTCCCGCTTGTAGCGAGACCTTTGCGGATGATCCTGTCGATGATCGTAAAATCGATATTGCCTCCGCTCAGGACAAGAACCACCCGTTTGTTTTGGAACCGCTCCTTGCTGTCCATCAAGGCGGCCAGTGTTATTGCTCCCGCGCCTTCAACAACCAGTTTCTTTCGCTCCAGAAACAGCAGAATGGCCTTGGCGATGGAGTCCTCGTTCGCAAGCTGAATTTCATCCACATGCCGTTTGATGAGCTCAAAGGTCTTCTCGCCCGTCCGCCCTACGGCTATGCCGTCGGCAATCGTAGGCAGCGGCGTGCACTCGATAATTTTCTTTTCCCTCAGCGATAAATAAGTGGAGGGCGCGGACTCGGCCTGAACACCGATAAGCACGGTCCGGGGAGAAAGCGCTTTCACCGCAATCGCCGTTCCCGCAATAAGCCCCCCTCCTCCCACGGGTACGAACACGGCGTCGACGTCCTTCAAGTCCTCAAGGATCTCGATGCCGATGGTCCCCTGACCCGCGATGACCTCATCATCATCAAACGCATGGATGAAGAGGTGGTCCTTCTGGGAAACGGCGTATTCCAGCGCATCCTTGAAACCCTCCCCCACAAGAACGACGTCCGCGTGGTAGCCCCTGGTGGCCTCTTCCTTTACCAGTGACACGGTCGTCGGCATGACGATTGTAGCGCTTTTCCCGAGTGCCTGGGCAGCGAAAGCCACGGCCTGCGCGTGGTTTCCCATGGATGCAGCGATCACCTTCCCGCCGTCCACGTTCAGCAATTTATTGAACGCTCCCCTCACCTTAAAGGAACCTGTCTTCTGAAGGTTTTCGAGCTTGAGGTATACTTCGGCCCCGGTCAACATGCTCAGGGAGTTTGAATGGATCAGCGGCGTCTTATGTATGTAGGGGCCGATACGTTGCCGTGCGTTTTGGATGTCCGTTATGTTTATCATCCTCTTACCCTCTTTACCCTCTTACCTTCCCAACGTCCCACCATCCTATTCACTTCCGCGTTGCCACTTCAACCACGCGCTGAATAGCTTTTTGATAAACGGCGTGAGCCGCGTGCGGTTATACGCATCAGCCAATTTTCTGATCGCCTCTGCCTGCGTCGGATACGGATGGATGGTCTTGCCGACGGCCGAGAGCCCGAGCCGCATAGTCATAGCGAGCGTGAACTCGTTGATCATCTCGCCCGCATGGCGCGCGACGATCGTTGCGCCCAGAATTTTGTCGGTCCCCTTTTTCAGGTGGATCCGCGCAAGCCCCTCGGTTTCGCCGTCGATCAGAGCCCGGTCCACATCCGACAACGGGATGGTCAGTGTCATCGCGTCAACGCCCTTGTCCTTTGCTTCCTTTTCATACATGCCTACATGTGCCACTTCCGGATCTGTATAGGTACACCAGGGGATAACGAGTGTCGAAGCCTGCTGCTTCGCCATAAAAAGCGCGTTCGCGATCACGATACGGGCCATCGCATCCGCAACATGGGTGAACTTGTACGGGGAACAGATATCGCCCGCGGCATACACGTGAGGGTTCGTGGTCTGAAGCCGGTCATTCACAATCACGCCTTTTCGAGCATCGTATGCGATGCTCGCTTTTTCAAGGTCGAGTCCTTCCACATTCGGGGCCCTGCCCACGCCTACTACTATTTCATCCACGATCAGCTCAATGTTCGTGCCGCCCTCTTCAATAAGGATAACTTTTCCCTTCCCTCTTTTTTCAGCTCTTTTGATCTTTGCCTGAAGCCGGAGAGTGACCCCGTCCCGCATAAGAGACCGGTGAATGATTTCTGAAACATCCGGATCTTCACGCGGAAGAAGGCGGCCGCCTCGTTGAAAGATGCTTACCTCGCTCCCCATTCGCGCAAAGGTCTGGGCCAGTTCACAGCCGATCGGGCCCCCGCCGATGACCGCAAGCGTGCGAGGCAATTCTGTAAGATTGAAAACCGTTTCGTTCGTGAGATATCCCGCTTCTTCGATCCCGGGAATAGGAGGGATTGCTGCGCGAGCTCCAGTGCAGACAGCGGCTTTTTTAAAATGCAGCTGTTTTCCTTCGACTTCTATCGTATCTGGTCCAATAAACCTGCCTTCACCGAGAAACACATCCACTCCCAGTTCTTTGCTGAAGCGTTCCACGGAATCGTGAACGCTGATCCCTGCCCTGATGTTGCGCATGCGCTCCATGGCTTTCCCAAAATCAACGGACACGTCCCCGTCGCAGGCCACCCCGAAGTCTTTGGCAGTCCTGGCGTCATAAGCAGCGCGCGCGGCCCTGATAATTCCCTTGGACGGCACACACCCCACATTGAGGCAATCCCCACCCATAGAATGTCGTTCGATGAGAGCAACCTTTGCGCCGAGACCGGCTGCTCCCGCGGCGGTGATCAGCCCGGCAGTGCCCGCGCCGATCACCACAAGATTGTACGGACCGGAAGGATCGGGGTTCTTCCAGTCGGGTGGATGGACGTTCTGAACCAAAGTCTGGTTATGGTTGTCCTGCAATCGCATAATAAACCTGCCTTATGATAGGGTGCTCTGTTTACTCTTAGTCCGCGACCATTACCTCATAATCCCGATCTTCCCAGCGTCCGCGCACCAGCCAGTAGAACGTGAACCGGATCGGGGCCCGCTGAGCATCAGGAACCGGGATATCGACGAACTCTATGCCGAGCGCTGTCGGGGTAGACTTTGTCTCTTCCGTGGTTTTCCATTCGGTACGGGTCCAGCGAAGCCGGAAGGATGTCTGCGCCTGGATGCGGAGAACGTATCCCGTCCTTACGATCCGGGTCTGTCGGTTCGGTTTCCATATCTCGAGCAGCTTGCAAACCTCGTCTCCTTTCAAATATCGGTCCGCAACAGCGGGAATCCTGTCGAAAACCTGCTTGTCATAGACGGAACGAAGCAGCTTGATGTATTCCGCATGCGCCCACATGAGCGGCATGGCCGCGCCCGTGGGCCCGCCGAGGTACAGGTGCATGCGGGGACGGTCGGGCTCGTCCCAGACCTGCTCCGGCAGCATGCCGGTAAACGAGGCAAACCCTTCCATCGCGCGGATATACGTATCCGCATTTCCATGCGCGGCCAGTTCATAATGACCGCGTTCTCCTGTGAGGAGCGGCCAGGCCCGTCCCTTGCCCCAGCCTTGATACGGCCCCCCATCCTCCCGCTGGCCGTAGCCGTCGTGATTATAGCGGCGCCAGCACGGGCCGAATGGCGTATCCACTTTCAGCGCGGCATCGACGACCCGCAAGGAGTTTATGATGACCGGGTCATCCGCGCTGCGGATTCCGTAGCGGACCAGTTCGAGAAATCCCGCATCAACGATCTCTTTGGCCGCGTAGGTATGCCGGCTGCCCGGCGTACGGTTATGGAGAAGAAGGAGACCGTGGTCTGGATTCTCATCAGGCTGATAGTCATTCACGCTTACCGGATGGATACGAATGAAATGTTTCTTGATGTCCGGGTGCAGGGCGCCCTCGGTAGTCACGGTCCATGCCTCGATGTGACATTCCAGGAAGTCCGCGTACTCTTCAAGATACACGGCCGTGATCTCGTCCCCATGGTCGCGGGCAAAACCTGCGGCGCATACCAAGGCGGCGATGCTTGCGGCCAGCGTGGAGGGTGAATACCCGCTCGCCTCTTCCCATCTCTCCTGCTGCGTGGCCGGGCCGTGATGGATCAGGTAGCTTGCGGCGCGCATGACCATGTGATAGGGGTCGAATTGGCCCAGGGCATTCTCCTGGTACAATCGCCACGAAAGGATGATGGGAAACGCTACTTCGTCCAGCTGGATCCCGCGCCAGTACGATTCTCCGTTGATCCAGAAGTTCTGGGAAAAGCCGCCGTCTTCGTGCTGCGTGGCTGCGAGATAGATCAGTGCCCTGAGCGGCGTTTCCCTGTTGCCGGCCGCCAGCAGGGCCATGGTGGTGCTGACCATGTCCCGCGTCCAGACCAGGTGGTAACCTCCCCTGTCCTCGTCGCCCTTCGACTCCCCCCACGGGATGGAAAGGGAAGCTATAAAAGCGCCGTGAAATGTCTTGTCTTCGTGCGCGAGCAAAAGGCTGTAGCTGCTGTGATAGAGATTTCCCTTGTCCTTGCACACTTCCTTCAGGGGGAGGATCTTCGTGCACGAACGGTCCCATTGCTCAATGTAGCGTTCGTTATGCTCTTCAAAAGGGATGCCGAGCGCCTGCAACAGCGTTGTGACGGCGTTATGTTGACCGTCGCCGAATGCCATGGCAAGGGTGAACTCCGTCCTGCCATTGAGCGCCAGTTCGCCCATAAGGGCCACATTGCCGTCGAGGGCCTGGTCGAATTCCCAGTCCATGCGGAAATTCCGGGCCAAATCGGTCCAGCCGTCCGATGCACCGACATAACCGCAGGAGAGGCGTGAAAAGGGAAGAGAAGCGGCAGCGGCAACCCAGATGCCCCCTTTTTCAGCGGCCAGTATCTCCCTGCCTGCCGCTTGAAGCACATAGGCATTGTTGCCTGTTCCTCCTACTTGCAGATGCGGCGCGCATAACACATAGAGACGAAGACGGGAAAGCATGGGCTCCTCGCCTTCAAGCCGGGTATGTTGAAGGATACAAGGCAGGTGCGGCGCCGCGATGATTTGCTTGATGATCCGGTATCGTCCTTCCGGATCGGTGTTGATGATTTGATAGGCGAGGCTATGGTCTGAAAGGCGTCGTGTTTCCGACCGGAGGTGTCTTTTTTCTTCCTGAAAAAAACTTTCGTTGTCGGATACGAGATATTGAAGATCGCGGATCTGCGGGCGGTCTATCGTCGGGTAGTATACCTCGGTGACCGCGCCGTTCCACAGTGTGAACCAGATACGGCTCGTTGCCGAATAGGCGGTCCCGATGCCGTCCTTGTTCCCCTGGGTCCACCGGGGCTCTATCCCGGGTTTGCCGAAAGCCTCACGAAAGCCTCGTATCGTTGCCATGCATGCATCTCCACAGGACTGTGCCGCACGCGGCGACGGTCAGAGGGACATAGAAATAAGATAGCATGGTTTCATTCAATGTCAAGAAACTGCGCTGGGACGGCATAAGAGCCGCGCCAGGGACGCGGTTTCGTGCGAAGAAACACCGAGCGCCGTCACTTCTCCAATAACCGCGCCGCATACGACGCGGCGCCGAGGAGCGCGGCACGGTCGTTCATGATGACCTTCACCGGGATGCGCTCCACAATGACTGAAAGCCTTCCTTTGTCCCTGAACGCCTTCATGAATGTCCCCTGTTTCAGCTTCGAGATGATTTTCGGGGCAATGCCTCCCCCGATATAGATGCCGGCCGTTGCCATGACCTGGAGCGCAAGATTACCTGCCGCTGCGCCATAGATTGAGACAAAGAGCTCAAGCGCCGTATCACAGAGAGGACATTTTCGAAGCCGCGCTGTTTCGGTAATGACCGCGGCAGGATCTTCCAACTCCATCCTGTCCGCAAGCCATGCAGGCTCCTTCCCAAGCCGGCCCGAATCCCTGAGAAAATGATAGATGTTGGTAAGACCCGATCCGGACAGGAGCCGCTCATAGCTGACATGCCCGAACCGGTCAAAGAGATACGCGAGAAGATCCAATTCCAGGCGGTTCCGGGGACCGAACTCCACGTGCCCTCCCTCGGAAGGCGACGGGGAAAATCCCGCACTGTCCCGAAACAGGACAGCCGTGCCAAGGCCGGTCCCGGCGGACAACAACGCCGCATTGCCGTCCATTCTCTTGCCCGGGTTCAGGACAATAAAATCTTTGCTCTTGAGCACCTCGATGCCGTACGCATTCGCCACAAGATCGTTGATGAGGGAGATATTCGAGATGGACAGGAGTCTTTTGAGGGAGTGTTCCGTTATCTTCCAGGGGAGGTTTGTGGCAAGAACTGTCCCGCGAACTACGGGGCCCGGCACGCCGAAACACGCGGCGGAAATGCATTCCGGATCGGGGAGGAACTCTTCGATTATCGTTTTAAGTCCATCGTACTCAGTACTTGAAAAGGTCCGTGTTGAGAGCGGTGTACAAATCCCTCCGGCTTGACGGCATAACGCAAGATGCGTTTTCGTGCCGCCGATGTCCCCTGCAAGAATAAGTTTTGTTGCTGAATGTTTTTTTTTCATCTGGAAATCCTTATCTGTCATCCTCGAATGATTCAATCGGGGATATGGTTTAAAAAACCGGATTCCCGATAAAACACTTCGGGAATGACATATTCATGAAGCAAAAATTTTTCATCCTCCGGTGTGTGCGTCAGCTCATGAGCGATTCATAAGCAACCCCAAGCAAATCGCACGCATTGTTGTACAAGATAACCGGATAAAATCGGATGAAAGACTTTACCATCCTGTTAATCCTGTAATTCCGTCAAAGTGTTTCCTACAGATTCACTTCTTTTTCTTATCAGAGCTCATCTCAGCAGGCGACCGCCTGCTACGTGATTGCGCCCACTCAAGTGGACCCTTGGCCCGCGGTGCACCCAAAGCAGTGGTCGCCTACGGCTATTGTTCTTCGTGACAGCGCGGCATAATCAAATGCGGAGATATGTCCCGAAGACGGGGGCATGATCGCTATATCCAGGACCTGATTAAAGTCACAGTCATGTATTTTACCGTCCCATCCCACGTTTATAAGATGCCTGCACATAATATGGTCAAGGGTCAGGGGATTGAATGCGCGAGAAAGCATCTCCCGGTATTTGTCGAGATTGTTGGTCCGCACGAGAAAGTCGCGAAATCTGCCGACCGTCATGTTCGTGAAGGCATACAGGCGGTTAAAGGAGATGCCGAACCGTTCCCTGAGTTCCCGCTTGTATTCGGTTTCGAGCGTGCCCTGGGCAGGGGCCAGGAACATTCCCTGTGGATTATACACGAGGCTCAGGCACAGGCCTGAAGATTCAGCGCCGTAACCAAGGCTGTTCAGCCTTTTCAGGGCCTCAATGCTCTTTTTGAATGTGCCGCTGCCTCGCACCCGGTCCACGCCGTCTTCGAGATAATAGGGTAGCGACGCGATCAGCTCTACGTTGTGGTCTTGGTAAAATTCCGGAAGGTCTGTCTGACCTTCTTCGAAGAATATCGTCAGATTGGTCCGCGCAACAACATGCCGCCCGGCTTTCCTCGCCCTGGAAACGAGCCCGCGAAAGGCCGGATTCAGCTCAGGCGCGCCGCCGGTAATATCCAGCGTCTCAAAGGGATTGTCCAGAAACACGCGCAGGACCTGTTCCACGGTGTTCGTGTCCATGACCTCGGTGCGCGCCGGGCTACCGGCCACGTGGCAATGCTTGCATGCCATGTTGCAGCGATAACCCAGGTTCACCTGCAGGATCTTGGGCCCGAGGGCTTGAAGCGGAAGTGAATTGACGGACAAGAGCTTCTGGTCAAACTGAGCATTGTTCATTCAACAGGGTCCTTCGAAAGAAAATGACGGGCCGCTTGAACCGGCCGCGTGCTACAGCGATGTTCTCTCAATAGTGTTATGCGCCTGGAGCGTATGAATCAAAGATGCGCCTCCCCGGATCGCGGACGCCACGTGCACCGCTTCGGTGATATGCTCCAGGCTCATCCCCTCTTCCAAACAGGACTTGGAATAAGCGTCGATACAGTAGGGACACTGGATAGCATGGGCCACGGCCACGCCGATCAGGACCTTCTCCCGCTTCGTCAGCACCCCCGGCTCCAACGCTGCATTGTACCACTCCATGAATTTTTTAAAAAGCGCCGGGTTGTGCTTACCGACCTCGCCGAAACGGTCGAGGTCTTCCGCCTTGTAGTACTCGGTCATACTAAACACCTTCCTTTCGCGCCGAAAAATATCGTAGTCATCACTGACACTAAGTATAGCAAGGGAGCAGCGGGATTTCAAAACAATAATACAGATCGGTCCATTCCTCTTATAGGATAAACGCAGGGCAGGACTGGACAGTAAAAAAAGTCCCCTATCCCGCCTATTTCTTCCGGAACTATGTTAAAATCTTTATCAATAAGAAAGGAGGTGAGAAAGAATGAGATCACTCAGGACCATTGCGCTTATTGCAATCACGGTGCTCGTTGCTTCTTCCCTCGCGATTGCGGCGCAAAAGACATCGGTAAATCGTGGAAAGGCGCTGTTCAACAACCCGAAACTCGGCAATGGAACAGCGGGAAAATCCTGTAACACCTGCCATCCCGACGGCAAAGGCCTGGAAGGGGTGGCTGACAAGAAAGAATGGAAGAACCCCGGCGGCACGTACACAACGCTCGAACAGGCCGTCAATATCTGCATCGAGATGGCGCTCAAGGGCAAGGCATTGGATGTGAAATCCAAACAGATGAAAGACCTGGTATCCTACCTGAAATCCCTCAAAAGCAAGGGAGCTGTTGTTCCAGCTAAAAAACCCGCGGTCGGCTGTTAAGTCTTCATGCTTAAACAGGAGAGGGTTCGCTCTCTCCTGTTTTTTCTCCATCATGGATATACAACCACGTTCAGAATCAGACAATAATCCTCTTTTCCATCAGTCTAAACGGCACCGGAGCAAGAAGAAAAACCGCGACCACGATCCATGCCATGCTCGTGACAACGCCCGAGAACGAACCCGAGGAGAACGCCCGGCAGATATTCACCAGATGATACAGCGGCGTAAAAGCGGCGATGTCGCTCACCACGCGCGGCATGGTGTCGAGCGGGAAGAAGATGCCGGAGAACAAAAACAGCGGGGTCATGAACAGGGTGTAGAAATAGCTGAAGGAATCGATGCCCGGGACGATTGCGCAAAAAATGACCGAGAGCTCCGCGAAGATCAGTCCGCACAGGAAAATGAACGGGATCGAGAGTATGATGAGCCACGAGTCAACCAGCCCGAACAGGGAGATCACGATCGTGATCGTAATCCCGAAGATCACGCTCTTGGTCGCGCCCCAGATGAGTTCTCCGGCCACAAGGTCGTCCAAGTTCACCGGCGTGGCCAGAATGGCGTCAAAGGTCTTCTGGAACGTCATCCGGATGTACGTGCCGTAAGTGCACTCGTACACCGCCGCGAACATGGAAGACGAGGCAATGATGCCGGGCGCGATGAAGTTGATATAGGGCTTTCCGTGAATCTCGGGCACGAACGCGCCGAGCCCGAAACCCATGGCCACGAGGTAGAGCGCCGGTTCCGCGAAATTAAGCGCGAGGCTCGTCTTGTAGAGTTTGGTATACACCGTCCAGTGGCGCTGCCAGACCCTGAGGATGCGTTTAATCTGCAAGTCCCCTCCCCGTCAGCTTGAGGTATACGTTCTCGAGGTTGCCCCCGTGCGCAGCCATGAGGGCCTTCGGAGCGTCGATGACGACGATCTTGCCCGTGTCCATAATCGCCACGCGGTCGCAGAGCTTCTCGGCCTCTTCCATGTAATGCGTGGTCAGGAGCAGCGTGGTGTTTTTCGATTTGAGATGGTTCAGCTTGTCCCAGACCGCGCGCCTGCTGTGCGGGTCCAGGCCCGTGGTGGGCTCGTCGAGGATCAACAGGTCCGGATTGTTCAGAAGAGAACGCGCGAGCAGCAGACGGTGCTTCATCCCGCCTGAGAGCTGCTCGATCTTCGCCCCTGCCTTGTCCGTAAGTTCGACGAAGTCGAGCAGTACCCGGGCAAGCCGCATCCCGTCTTTCTTGTTGATATTGAAATACCGCGCATAGACCATCAGGTTTTCAATAACGTTCAGGTCCGGGTCCAGGTTGATGTCCTGCGGCATAACGCCGATGCGGGATTTGATCGTAGTAGGGTTTTTGACAACGTCCATGCCGAAAACCGTGACCAAGCCGTCGGTCGGCGGCATGAAGCACGAGATGATGCGCATCACCGAGGTCTTCCCGGCCCCGTTCGGCCCGAGGAACCCGAAACACTCTCCCTGTTTGATCGAGAAATCAACGTCATCGATCGCCCGGAGGCCGTTATAGTCTTTTCTCAATCCCTGCGCAATAACGATGTCCACAAGAATTTATAACACAAAATCCGCGAAAATTGAAAAAAAGTTTCTTGGCGCGGAACGTAAAGAACTATGAGAAAAGGCTTGATTTTTCAGCCTCTCTATGATAAGGTTCAGGCTTCAAAAATGAGTAAGGTCGATTCCCGTCCCTGGCTGCCATGCAGCGAAAAGACCTGGGATTACTCCTTGCTCTCCCGCCATTCGGGAGGGCTATAACCCATAAGGAGGCAGAGATAATGCCGATTTACGAATCTATCTTCATCATCAACCCCAATCTTCCGGACGAAGAAACCGCCGCTGTGATCAAAAAAATGCAGGACGTGGTCGCTAAGCAGGGCGGCGAGATGCTCAAGTTCGAGGACTGGGGTAAAAAGAAGCTTGCCTACGAAATCAAGAAACACAAACGCGGTCACTATGCGTTCTTCCAGTTCAAGTCGGCGCCCACAGCCATCAGCGAACTCGAACGCACCTACAAACTCACGGACTCCGTGATCAAGTTCCTGACGGTAAAGCTGGAAAAGGAACTTCGCACCAGGCCCGCTCCCAAGCCGAAGAAAAAGAATGCAGTCAAGGCGCCGGAGGCCGGTCAGGCCCAGGCCTAAGCACAGCCAGGAACGACAAACGACCGATAGCCCGACCCGGTGAACCGGGAAGGAGATCGGAACCATGATGAGGGAGCACGATGACCAGCTTTAATAAAGTAATCTTGTTGGGCAATCTCACGCGCGATCCCGAGGTACGCTACACGCCGAACGGCATAGCAGTAGCAAGCTTTGCCATTGCCGTCAACCGCAAGTACAAACAGGGCGAGGAGACCAAGGAAGAGGTCAGCTATATCGACATCGTCGTGTTCGGCAAGCAGGCGGAATCCTGCGGCCAGTACATAAACAAGGGAGACTCGGTCCTGATCGACGGCAGACTTCAGCAGCGGCGATGGGACGACAAAGACTCCGGCCAGAAACGCAGCAAAGTGGAAGTAGTTGCCCAATCGGTGAACTTTATGCCGAAGCGCTCATCAGCGGGCCAGGGGGGCGGTCACGCCCATCCGGAGCCCGCGCCCGAGGCATCCGTGGATGAAGGAGAAATCCCCTTTTAACTCCACGGACCGCGGTTTTTTATAAAACTTAAAGAGGAGTACACTATTATGGCAGAGTATCCAGCACGATCTGAACGGTCCTCTGACTCGAGAGGCAGAGACAGCCGGGACAGCAGAAGCCCTGACAGAAAGAGAAGGTTCCAGGTCAGGAAAAAGGTATGCCGCTTCTGCGTGGACAAGACGCCGTTCATAGACTATAAGGACGTCAAGACGCTACGGTTTTTCATTACCGAGCGGGGCAAAATACTGCCGAGACGCATATCCGGCAATTGCGCCAGGCACCAGAGAGAGATCACCGTTGCATTACAGCGGTGCAGAAACATCGCGCTGGTGCCCTTCTCCGGCGAGAAATAAGGCAACGAAGCAATCACGTTCCTGCACTACAAGGGAAACTCAGCGGCTGTTCACACGAAGACCGGGAGTTTCCCTTTTTTTTGGAGATGAAAAAATGAATTTTCGCCCCGCTTTCCTGGCCGTCGTGCAGACCGTCGGACTGTATCTTTCCGGGTTCATCATCCCGGTGGTCGGCCAGGTGCTCGCCTTGTTCACGCCGGTGCCGCTCATTGTCGCCTATGTACGGTACGGCAGGCGGGAAGGGCTGACGGCCCTCGCTGCCGCCGCCGTGATCGTCTTGCTCGCCGGAGGGTGGCAGATGGCAGCCATGCTCGTTTTCGGTTTCGGATTGATGGCTGTCGCTCTCGCTGAAAGCATGCTTCGATCTATGAAACCGGAGCATGCGTCGCTTCTGGGCGGCCTCGCGCCGGTGGTTGTGCTGATATTGGCATTGTTCTTTTATTTTATTCAGATCGACAAAAATCCGATTACCGTAATCGAAGAATATTTGCGGGGCAGCATGGCTGACGCAGCCAAGGTATATGCCGCCATAGGGCTCGCGGATATGGCTGCGACCGTCACCGCGATGTCGGATAAATTCGTCCATGCTCTCGTACGGCTCCTTCCGGGTATTGCCGTCGCAACGTCAGTGGCCCAGGCGGCATTCTGCTACGGCATTGTCCGCGCCGCGCTCATGCGGAGACCGGGCCCGGTTCCTCTCCCCGTACAGGATTCTCTCGCCTCGTGGCATGCGCCTGATACGTGGGTATGGGGCCTTATTGCCTCGCTCACACTCCTCGTGGTCCCGGATGAAATTGCATGGTATGCTGGGTGGAACCTCACGATCCTCTTTGCTACCCTGTACCTTGCACAGGGGATCGCCTTGCTGGATTTTTACCTGAGAAAAACGCATATGCGCCCCTTTGTCCGGGGAGTGGTCCACACGTTAATCCTGGCGCTTCCGTCCATTGTGTTCGTGATCGCCGTGGGCATCGTGGATATCTGGGCCGATTTCCGCAAGGTGCGGGGACCGATCCTCAAAACGTAATTTTTTTTCTCCCTGTAGCCGTCTTTCTGTTATAATGCACACGAGGTAAACTGATGCGCCTTCCGAAAGAAATGATCAAGCATATTGCAGATGCAATTGCCGCGAACCTGGAGCACAAGGGCCTGGTCGCGTATTCCGTTGCCAAGGATGTCATTTCCGCGAAGATCGTGGAAACCATCACCAAGGACATGCTGGCTGAAGACAAGTTGAACGACGAGGTCACCAAGCTCCTGAGTGCGCACGAAGCGGAAATATCCAAGGGCCAGATGGACTACCGCAAGGTATTTGAACTCACGAAGCAGAAACTCGCGAAAGAGAGAGGGATCGTATTGTGAGGCTGAGTGAAGACCGGATATCCCACCTTTCGCACCGTGTGCTGGACGCGCTGGTTCAGCACAAAAACGTCGATTCGCTTCAGCCCGAGGAACGGCTCCTCCGTGAGATCAAGCGGACCATTACCGAGGAACTTCAGTTTGAAGACGAGGCGGACGCAGCCGCGCGCCGCACCATCCAGACGCTGTCACGCAAGGTCCCTGAGGGAAGCCGCGAGTGGGATGTCCTCTATCATAAATATAGGGAAGAAGAGCTCCGCAGGAGAAAGAAGATTTGAACAAAATCATCATTTCCGGCCTGGCCCTTTACTGTATTTTCGCCGGCATTGGATTGTTTCGCGGGCCTGGCCTGTCCAGCCCGTACCTCATCCCCTGGGTTGCGGGATTCCTCTTTCTGATCTTCATTATTTCCTACCGAGCGTTGTTCATCAAAGATCATTCCCGTGGATTCTACTTCTTCGTACTCGGCATTATCGGGCTTAATGGAGTCATTCAAATAACGGGAGGCTATGGTTCACCGCTCTTCCCGCTTTATTTTCTTTTGACAGCGATAGCCGCGTTCCAACACCGCACCTGGGTATACCCTCTCGCGGGACTCATCCTCGGCATCGAAGCCGGAAACCTGTATCTCACGAGTCAAGCCAAGCCGCTTCCCTGGCCGGCCTTTGGCGGTTTTGCCGTTGCGCTCTCGGGCGTTGCATTCATCACCGCCCACCTCACGCACTGCATCAGGAGCGAGGCGACGATTGCTAAAAACAACTATGAAAAGCTGATTTCCGACGCCGAGGCAGTCGACCCCCTTGCAGGCGGCACGAATGTGGAGGCCCTGACCGAGAAGCGGCGCCAGGCGACTTCTATCAGTGTCGCGCGCGAACGGGAAGGCGCCTTCAGCGCGCTCATCGACATGATCTCAAGCCTTATCCCCGCCCATACCTATGCCGTCTTCCTTGACGATCACGATGACGGCCTATTTTCGCTCCGGGGAATACGCAGTAGCAGCAAGACACTATCTTCCTCGCCGGTGGAATTTAAAAAAGGGAACGGCCTGATCGGCATCTGCGCCGCCCGAAACCAGCCCCAATACCTGCCGGATATGGTTATTCCTACGAAAAGCCTCGGATACTACGCGCAGGATCTGCCGGTAAAATCGTTTCTCTCTGTTCCGATCACGCAGGGCGACCGGGTCGCGGGAGTGCTTGTTTTGGACAGTCTCGAACGCGATGCCTTTCCTTCGGATACGCAGAACACGCTCAGCCGGTTCACCCCGTTCTTCGGCCAGATCATCGAGAATATCCGGGTTTCGTCCGAGATGAACATCCGGGCAAGAAACTTCGCCGCACTTCACGAGATGAGTTCGGTCCTGAGCAGCAGTCTCGAACTCGACGAGGTCCTCGATAAGCTGACGCTTCAGATCCGGTCCGTCGTGCCCTTTGACTTCTGCGTCTTCCTGCTGTTCGACGAAACGACCGGCGATGCGGTGATCACGGCGCTCAAGGGATACGATAAGAAGTTCATCGGCAGCCGCTTCCCGCTCGACCAGAGCGCTATCCTTTCGCTCATGTACAAACAGTGGCGGGATCGCCGCATTGTAAGCCATCATGATCCAGATCTCGGCGATCGCGGGCGCGATATCGGGCTCTTTCCTCTCAAAGAACTCCAGCAGCCCATCAAATCGCTCTTCGGCAGGCCGCTCGTGGCCGGTGACAAGTTCATCGGCGCGACGTTTCTCAGCTCCATCCGGACAAACACCTTTACCGAGTATCACCGGAACTTCATGGACACGCTCCTGAACCAGGTGTCCATGGTGGTGGACAACAGCGTGCTGCACCGGAGCATACGTGACATGGCCCGCACCGACGGACTGACAGGACTTTTGAACCATCGGACGTTTATGGAAAAATTATCCGATGAATACAAGCGACTAGGCCGTGATCCGCGGCCGTTCTCGATCCTGCTCGTAGATATCGACTTCTTTAAGAAGGTGAACGATACGTACGGACACCCCGTCGGCGACGTGGCGCTGACGCGCGTTGCAGGCGTGCTCAGGGATGTGGTGCGAGGGTCGGACTTCGTGGCCCGCTACGGCGGCGAGGAGTTCGCCGTCGGTATGGTGGACACGGACAGCCGCGGCGCGCAGCAGATGGCGGAGCGCGTCAGGCACCTCATGGAAAAAACGACCATAACGGCCGGGAAAAACGAATTCCAGGTTACCCTCAGCATCGGCGTTGCCTCGTTCCCCCTGGACAGCCGAAAGGCCGAGGAAATTGTCGGACTTTCAGACGAGGCGCTCTACCATGCAAAACGAACGGGCAGGAACCGCGTCTGTCTTTACAAGGATGTCAAAGACTCCAAAACCACGCCGGTAAAACCGGGCACATGATCTTACCGAAGCTCAAAAGAACTTTTTATTCCAACGTATCAACATTCAACCTTTTTTCTTAGCTGGTGTCTTAATAATCAGCATGCGGCGCGTGAATGTATGGATGAAGACCTCGATCTGATCAATAGAACCGTAGCCGGCGAACGCGACGCATTCAACGATCTGGTCATGAAATACCAAAAACAGATCTATGCGCTGCTCTACCGCATGGTAGGAAACCGTGAGGACGCTTTGGACCTCTTGCAAAAAGCCTTCGTCAAGGCATTCACCGGTCTGAAGTCCTTTGAGCGCAGGTCCACGTTCAAAACCTGGCTCTACCAGATTGCGATCAACCTCGCCAAAAATGTTTATCGCGACCGCGCGCGCTTCGAGCAGGTTCCCATCGACGACGTTATCATCAAGCGGGACCCGCGAACGCTCGAAACCCTGATCCAGAACGAGAGCAGGCTTTTGCTCAAGAAAGCGGTTGCGGAACTGCCGGAAAAACAGCGGTTGACGCTGTTGCTCAGGGTTCAGCAAGATAAAAAGTTTGAAGAGATCGCCGCAATCATGAAGTGCTCATTAGGGACCTCCAAGGCGAACTACCATCATGCAGTTCAGAAACTCAAGGTGCTGATGGGTGATATGAACAAGGGCCAGGGGCCGAAACCCGGCAATCGAGAAAGCTGATATGTGTAACAACCTGAACATAAAAGAATTGCTCCCTGCGTATGCGGAACAAATGCTCGATCCGACAGATACCAAGCGCGTGGAGGAGCATCTTGCAACATGCGAAGACTGTCGCTCGGAAGCTTCTCTTCTCCGGATCATGCTCGCGGATGTTGTACCCGACCCCGGCGAGGCGTTCTGGGCAACAATGCCGGACCGCGTGTATCGCGCCGTTCAGGAGCAACAATTACAGAAAGGGCGGTCTGTTTTATCACGGCTTGCAGACCGTCTCACGATGCCCCGCTGGGCATGGGCTGCGGCATCTGTCGGCGTTGTGCTGATCATTTCAGTAATCATGTTCCGTGCCGTGCAGCAAGAATCGAATATGCCATCATCAGCAGGCTATGATGTCTCCGATGAAATCATGGCCGTCAGCTCCTCCGTAAGTGTGGCAGAACTAGGACAGGACCAAATAGACGCCATCGATACGTGGGCCGGCAGCGAACTCGCCTCCATCGAGCAGGAAGCGGCGCC